>WNGF01009619.1_pt1 | contig 20943 bp, 18 predicted proteins | sample 5400641 | NCBI WGS metagenome assembly WNGF01 (sample SAMN13153371, study PRJNA577476) | soil metagenome | isolation source: 80 cm soil or saprolite under grassland replicate 2 | place: USA:California | collected 2016-06-15 | reverse complement strand
AATAGATGTCATCTCTTAGGAGCCTAACCCGACTCCAGCCCCGTGTCCAGCCAAAACCAGCCGTTCTGACAACTTCCATCAACACGAAAGCCCACAAACACCAGACTTCAGCTACCCTTTTCGCACCGGAAAGTAGCTAGGCGCAGACTAGAATCCGCGGCTGGCTTCTGAAAGCTGTGCGGCATGTCTGTCCATCGCTCCGCTGGCCGAAAGCAGCACGATACCGGCCACCGGGAGAACGTGCGGCCTCTGTGAGGTATCTCGACGTCTCCAGAGAGGGAGACGGTTACTACGCATCTGTCGCAGAAACGGTAACGCCGGTACCGGGTCCCGGCGAAACGCTCGTCAGGGTGGTCGGGTCCGGGATCAATCGCGCCGACCTTTCGCAAATCGCGGGGCGCTATCCGCCTCCTCCCGGCGAGTCCGAGATCCTCGGTCTCGAGGTGTCCGGCACGATCGTGGAAACGGGGGAGGCCGTGTGTGCCCTCCTTGCGGGTGGAGGTCACGCGGAGTCTGTCGCAGTGCCCCGGGGACAGATCTTCCCTGCGCCCGAGGGCCTCGACATCGTGTCGGCCGCGGCCATTCCCGAGGCGTTTCTCACCGCGTTTCTGAACCTGGCGATCGAAGGTCGTCTCGAGAGGCGCGGGCGTGCGCTCGTGCACGCGGGCGCTTCGGGAGTGGGTCTGGCGGCCATCCAGACCGCGAAGTATCTCGGCGCCTCGGTAGCGGCGACGACGCGAAGCGCCTCGAAGCTCGCAGCGATCGTTAGAGCAGGCGCGGATCTCGCGATCGATTCGAGCGCCGGCCCGTTTGCCGAGGCGATCGAACGAACCTGGGGCCGCGATGCGGTTGACGTGGTTCTCGACCCGATCGGCGCTGAGACCGTCTCGCCCAATCTGCGCGTGCTCGCGCTGGGTGGCCGGATCATCTTTCTTTCGACCCTATCGGGTGCCAAGGCCGATCTCGACGTCGGGCTTCTCATGAAGAAGCGAGCACGCCTCATCGGCTCGACGCTGCGTTCCCGTTCGCGCGAAGAAAAGGCGGATCTCGTCGCGCGGTTCCGGACGGGGATCCTGCCCGGCTTCGACTCGGGCGCGCTCTCGGTCTCGGTCGACTCCGTGTTTTCCCCGGCGCGCGCCGCCGAAGCCTTTCAGCGGATGAGAGAAAACCGCAACACAGGAAAGATCCTGCTCGACTGGCGGTAGGGCCGACCGGCCGATCCTCGCGAGCTTAGGGGAGAGGCGACTCGCTTTGGACGAAGTCAGACACGGTGCCATCGGGAAAGAACAGAAAGACTCGCCCTTCCCAGGCTCCAAACCGGAGCACGGGCCGAGAGACCAATTGCGCCGAATCATAAGTTCCAGGGTGGTAGGTCTGCGCGCGTTCCGAAGCGATGACGATCGTGTTCGCGTAGTGGGCGAATTCCCGGCAGAAGGGCCTCGAGTTGTGGACGAGGGTGCCTGCGGGTCCGCAAGCCATCAGCCAGATCCTCGTGAAGAGATCCTTCCAGGCGCCAACCGATGAGACGTTGCCCAGCAGCAGCGATTCTCTGCAGAGCTGCAACCCCTGCCCCCCGCTCAATTCCGCGTGACTCGCTCGGTCGTATTCGTGAGACATGTACCCGTGACAGGCGATCACCAGCTCCACCGGGCTGCTCGTGGCAGCCGCCGCGACGCTGCTCAAGGCCTGGCTGAGTGGGGTGTTCCCGTCTACCTGGATCACGCGTCCCAAGCCGGCCTCGACCTTGCCGTTGAGTCTGGTGTCATGCAGGATGATTCTGGCCATGGATTGTCTCCACTCGTTGAACCGCTGAGACTATTCCCTGGAGGCTCTCTCGTCCAGGCGGCGGCGATGCCGGCACGTGCGCGCTCGTGTGACTGTAGTCTCATAAACAGACCGTCGAAGGGTCTCGATTCGAGACTCTCCGGATAGCCGCAGTTTCGGGAGGCTCGTCTAAGCCTCGGCAGGCGTGTCATTTTCCCTTTGGCTCAGCGACTGGCAGGGGAAATGCACTGTTTCGAAGGAATGAGCTCAAGAAAGCGGCTGTTGGCTTTCTTCGCCGCGATGGTCTGCTGCCGTGCGTTCGGTCAGCCGACGCCGCGAGAGCCAATCGTCGCGGCCGTTCGAGATTCCCGAAGCGTGCCGCTTTCTGATCCTTCCGGCGTCTACATTGGAAATGTCTTTTTCAGCGTGAACGGTTCTCCGCCGGTCCCCCAGATCTGGCGCATCGACTTACAGACGCACGCGTGCCCCGAATGTCTTCCCGGCCAGTATTTCTTGACGGGAACCAACTTCAGCGGCGCAGCCTTCGACGGCGGATTGGTAGAGCGGGGAGGGGTCTCCGGGTCGGTCAACCCCGACGGTCAGGCCTTCAACTTTAACCTCTTCGCGATCAACTGTCCGTTTCTCAACCCGTCGGGCGACATTGGCGAAGCGCCTTACAGCGGAAGCACCTGGGGAGGCAGCTTTGGAGAGACGGCTGGCGTGCCGCTGCTCATTCAAGATGGCTCGATCACCGGTCGGATCTCGGGTCGAGACTGCTATGGCCGAGTCCTGACCGCAGATGTTTCGCTTCAACGGCAAACGAGCTCGGTTCCGCCGGCCTGCAATTCCGTCGCCGGGAGCTACCGCGCGGCTTTTCGAAGCTCCGCGGGCTCGACGGGCGGTGGCGCGGTCGCCATCAAGCAATCGGGCTGCTTCTTCGGAGCCTATCTGCCCGGCATCGGCGCCGCTCTGGAAGGTGTCGTGACCGGCCCGACGTCGGCCTCGATTCGGGTCAACGACCCCTGCGGAGCGGGCGTTCAAACGGGGACGATGACGATCGATGGAAAAACGATTACAGGGACTTACTCGGGAGTCTCCACAGGAGCCCAGGGTTGCAGCCCGGCCGGTCCTGTCAGCGGGTCCTTCACCGCGACGAGGAACTGAGCGCAGAGCGCCAGTTCTCTAGCTCACCTTTGCCAGGAAGTCGCGCGCTTGCCGAATCTCCGTGCGGCCCGTTGCGCCGGCGCCGCAGTTGGCGACGAGTCGGCCGTAGAGCTCTCGGGCCCTGCCCTTGTTGCCCGAGAGCTCGGCCGCGCGCGCCGCTCCGTAGAGGCCGTTGAAGCGGTTGGGCGCCGACCGGAGCGATGCTTCGTACTCGCCCAGCGCTTCGGCTGGCCGGCCCATCTCCAGGAGCAGATCGCCCAAGAGCTCTCGCGCCGGCAGGACGGCCCCCGGCGTGACCGGGTGCTTGCCGGTCCTGTCGTCCAAGTCGGCCGCGGAGCGCGCAAGGGTGAGAGCTTCGTCCTTCTTGCCCTCGGCATAGGCGAGCCATGCTGCACCCGCCAGGCGCATGGACTCGACTTGCCCCGCCCAGTCGTAAGGGCCGGGCACGGGGGACTTGACCAGGCCCGAGTGGATCTCTTCGAGCCGGCCCATCGCAGCACGGGCGCGCTCGAGCTGCCCGCTCCGAGCCGCGCCCATGGCCCGGGCGAAATGGGAGATGGCCGGCGCATACGGGAACCGCTGCCACGAGAGCTCCTGCCGAGGCGGCTCGAGCCCGGCCGCCGCAGCCCAGTCCCGCCGCTCCAGCGCCCAGCGCGCCGGGATCGCCGCGAGCGCGTAGCCGGCGGCGAAACTGTCGTCGTCGAACTTCTGGGCCAATGCCGCTTCCGACAGCGTCGCCTTCGCTTTCGCCTGGTCGTCGGTCTGCAGATAGGCGTACTCCAGGTAGTCAAGCGCGTGGAGCGCATCGAACGACGCGGCGCCGGGATGATTTCGGGCGACCTGGCGCCGCGCCGCGTCCGCCGAGGCGATGTTCGAGTCGATCGACTCCTGCCAGAGGCCCAGCCGCGTGAAGATGTGGGACGGCATGTGAAGAGCGTGCGGCGAGGAGGGGGCGAGCTTGGCGTAGACGCGAGCGGCCGCCAGGGCCTGGTCGGCCAGCGGCGGGTAGTCGAAGGAGTGGATCAGGTAGTGCGCGATGCCCGGGTGCTGCGGCTCGGTCTTGAGCAGACCGTTTAAGATCTCCGCGGCCTTTTTCTGCTGCGCGAACGTCGCGTCGCTCGGCGGTGCGGTCGCCAGAAGCGTCAGCGCGGAGAAGATCGCCGCCTCGTGATCGTCGGGATAGCGTCGAGAGAGATCTTCCATCGCTGCCTTGAAGGCCCCGGCCCGGGCCCGGTGGTCGGCCTTGTCGCTGTCTCGATAGAAGACGCCGATCGCCGCGATGTAGCCGCGCTCCCGCTCCGTCTTCGCGCCGAGCGCGGCGGCCTTTTCGGCCGCGACGCGGCCCGCCGCGAGCTCGGCCGGAAGAGGCGGCGACCAGATCGGGTGGTAGTAGGTCATGGCGACCCCCCAGTGCGCCATCCCGCAGTCGGAATCTCGCGCGGCCACGCCGGCGAATGCGTTGCGGGACTCCTCGTAGCCAAAGGAGTGAAGCAGCGCGACCGCTCGTGTGAAGGCGGGCTGAACCTCCGCCTTGCAGGAGACAGGGAAGTGGACCGTACCGAGCGACTCGGTTTCGCCCTGATGACGGTGCTCCTCCTGCGCACGAGCTGCCGAGACAAGCAGAGCGATCAAGAGGATCGCCAGAAAGGTCTTGCCGTGAGTCATGTCAACCTCCTTTGAAGGAATCGAGGCCTAATCTAACTGATCGGTGAGGGAGAGGGGTGCGGAGGCGGGCCTGCTGTTCCGTCGCCGGGAGCTATCACGCAGCCTTTTGAAGCTCCGGAGGCTCGACGGGCGCGGTCGCCATCAAGCAATCGGGTTCTTTCTTCGGAGCCTATCTGCCCGGCATCGGGGCGGATCTGGAGGGAATCGTGAGGGGTTCGAGACCGGATCCGCCTTTTATAGAATCAGGCCGGAGGGAGACAAAACATGAGATGTCGTACCGCAGCGAGAGGTTTGGCGATCGCGATGCTGATCGCGGGCATCGCATCGGCGCAGGAGAAGGCGCCTGAGAAAAAGGCGAAGGCCGCTCCGATGGACGAGAAGGCGGCGATGGAGGCGATGCAGAAGGCGGCGACCCCGGGCGAAGCGCACAAGAAGCTGGAGACGATGATCGGCACTTTCGATGCGAAGGTGAAACTGTGGATGGACCCGTCGAAGCCCGCGGAGGAGTCCGCCGGGACTTCCGAGAACACCTGGGTGCTCGGGAACCGCTTCGTCCAGACCAAGCACGAGGGAACGTTCATGGGACAGCCGTTCTCCGGGATCGGGTACACGGGATACGACAACGTCACGAAGAAGTACGTCGGCACCTGGATGGACACCGCGAGCACGGGCATGATGGTGTCGAAGGGGACCATGGCCGGCAACGTCATGAAGTCGAGCGCTACGATGGCCGACCCGGTCACCGGGAAGATGACGACGATGACGATGAAGACGACCGTGACCGACAACGATCACCAAACCATGGAGATGTGGGGTCCCGGTCCCGACGGCAAGAACTACAAGATGATGGAGATCACCTATACGCGGAAGTAAGCGTCTTTCGAAGGCTTGGGGAGGTAAGACGTCGATGCATCACGCTGACAGAGACACAAGCCAAGACCGGACGATTCTCCGATGCGAAAACTGCGGCCGCCAGATGCCCGAAGGCGTGCCCGCTGGCGGACGGATGCTCTGCACCTCTTGCGGCGCCAAAGCACGCGACGAACGGAAGCCCGAAGAGCCGCGATGAAGCCTATTCGAGGAAGGTTGGATGGTGCGAAAGGAGGGACTCGAGTCGGCCGCGCGCTTCGCGCGACGGCGGCCTTGGGCCGCCGGCCGACGCTGATCAGGCAGGGGGGCTGTGCCCCCCTGAACCCCCTGAGGTTTCTCGTCTCTTCCTTTCGCACCGCTTGAACGCGGTCTTGGCGACAAAGCCGGTCGCTTGCTGGAGAAAGAGCCTGGTGTCTGACGAAGGGATGGTGCGAAAGGAGGGACTCGAACCCTCACGGTTTTACCCACAGGTTCCTGAAACCTGCGCGTCTACCAGTTCCGCCACTTTCGCAGAAGGCAGAGGATAGCTGTACGCCACCAGTCGGTCAAGGAACCTGTGGGCCACAGGTTCCGGCTGACGTGATCGGGGGACACCCCCGTGCCCCCGGCTGCGCGTCTACCAGTTCCGCCACTTTCGCGGGAGGCAGATCGTAGCCGTCCAGTTGCTCATCGTCAAGGAACCTGTGGGCACAGGTTCCGACATTTCAGGCGGGGGGGACCCCCGAACCCCCCGCTGCGCGTCTACCAATTCCGCCAGGAGAGCTTCTCTTTCGAGGATCAGGTGCTCAAGGAATCTGCGGGGCTCGGCGCCCGTTTAGAAAGTTCTCAGCGCTGGTCGCGCAGCGACCGCCTGCGCTGAAGGCTGACACCCCCGTGCCCCCGGCTGAGCGTCTACCAATTCGGCTCTCAGCCGTGGCGATCGCTGCGCGACCGGCGGCTGAGACCTTTCTGAAAACCGGGTCTATCCGGTGGGACCGTGCCAGGTCCCACCTACCGCGCGTTGGCTTTCGGGAACATGACGCGGTCGGGTGCGGCGTTCAGCCGGGCGAGGAGCTTCCGAATCAGCTGGGTTTTCACGGAGCCGGCCCGGCGCGGATCGACCAGGTATCGGACGATCGCGTCGAGCCAGGTCATCTCGTTGACTCGGAAAAGGACCGTCGGCCGATCGTCCACCTGCAGGTGATCCACCGGCGTCTCCGCGAGCAGCTCCCGGTAGACGCGCACTCGCTCGGCCATAGCCGGGCCGCGTTCTTCCTCGACGACCTCCTTCATCGTCTTGGCGATGAAATCCAGGTCGCTCTCGTAAGCCACCTGGAACTTCACCTCGTTCCAGATGTACGGGAAGAGTGGCCAGGAGTAGTTGTAGACGGGCCTGCTGAAGATCTGAGAGTTCGGGAACCTGATGATTCTCCCGGTGGGATGATCCGTCGAGAGGAATTCACCGCCGAACTCCCAGAGCGTCGTGTCGAGGTATCCGACCTCGATCACGTCGCCCGAGGCCTCTCCGATCTTGATCCGGTCGCCGACGCGGTAGGGCCGGCGCGCGAGGATGTAGATCCAGGCGAAGAAGCTCGTGATGGGGGCCTGGAGGGCCAGGCCCAGAATCAGAGATATCAGCCCGAGTGAGACGGCTGTGGTGTACCAGTTGACAAAGACGACCGAGACGACGATCAGCAACAGAGTCAGTCCAATCGCGAGCCGCAGCACGCGGCGCAGGTTGTAGCGCGAAACGCGGCTGCGGAGCCGGTCCACGAGGAACACGGACGCGGCCCGGTAGAGGCCAAGGACGAGCGCCGCAAGAGAGCCAACGAGCAAGGCCTGGCGCAGCCGCGCGAGAGCCGGGCGGGACCACCCGAAGTCGCCCGGATCCAGGTATTCGTAAAGCCAGCCGAGCGCGGCGGCCAGAAGGGCGAAGAAGACCAGCCAGGTCCAGTTCCGCTGCTTCGTAACAGGAGGGGCCGTTTCGACGGGAGGAGTCGCCTCTTCGAGCGCCTCCTGGACCTCCTTCTGCTCTCGAATTTCGTGAACCGGGGCCGTTTCGAGATCGGCCCGGGCTTCCGCTTCGCTCGCGCACATGGCTGCGTGCGCTTTCAAGTGCAAGACTTATTCCCGATCCCGGACGAAGGATCGGAGCAGGCGAGTCGTCGTTATTGGTCCGCAGAGCCACGGCCAATGACGCGCCGGGTCTCTGGCGATCGTGGTCGAACGGCGTCGCAGCGGCCTGCCGCCAGAACTTGCCGGATGCGACTTAGCGCGGGCTGCGCCGAGGCGGCTGCTCCGGAGGGACCGGAGGAGGCGAAGGTCCTGTCCCGGACTCCAACCCGGCCAATTCGAACCGGTAGAGATTGCCCTTGCTGTCCTTCGCGACGCCGTATCCCCGCCCGGACATCCCGTTGACGGCGAACTCGAGCGTGAAGACGGTGCCTTTGTTGCCGGCGGCCTTGCCTTCCCCGCGCTCCATTTTGGCCACCGAGAAGGACGGCCCGAAGACCGTCGCCCAATCCGAGGCCGCAATCACCACGGCCCCTTCGGGTGGCGTGGAACTCGATGCTTGCGAGTCAAACGACCATGAGCCGCCGGCCTTCGTCGAGTATTCGCCCTTCACGAGCTCACCGTCCGGCAGGGCCAGCTCGATTTTTCCGTGGCCTGCCGGCGCGTTCGTCAAGGTCGTGTTCAGGGAAGTCGCATGCTGGCTCAGGATGGGCCCGGAGACCGGATACAGGCGAGCGGTCGTCGTGCATCCGGCTCCGACAAAAGCGAGCGCGACCGCGACCAGGACGGGGGTTCGCATGTACTCTCGAGCGTCCAAACATGCGGCGCCTATCTCCCATTCCGCCTGTCGGTCTATGACTCTCTGGGCCGCCGCCGGCGTGCCAACCCACGGCTGCTCGACGCCTCCGCTTTCCTGCGCCCGCTCGCGACGGGAAGGATCGGCGTGCTGCTCGGTCTCTATCGCTTCAGTCTCTTGCCGAGATCCTCGATGGCTTCGCCAACTTTCCGGCGGGCCTGACCGACCTGCTGCTTTGCCGTCCCTCGCGCCCGCTCGTCGGCGCCCTCGTTTTCGAGGTCTTTGTCGCCCGTCAGCGTTCCCGCGGCTTCTTTGATTCGCCCTTTGATGTTCTCTTTCTTTCCTTCGCGTTCGTCACGATTCATGACTCCTCCTGAGGGGGTCGATTGCAGCTTTCGTGCCGCTGACACTTCACGCTCGCGCCGCTCGTGTCCTCCGATGCGGATCTCGGAATCGCTGGCACGATCCATGCTCTCTCCATTCGCGAGCGCGGTTTCTGCGAAAGGAGCGAAATCATGAGATTGCTCACCGCCAGCGGTATCGCGGCTGGCCTGGTGCTCTCCGCAGCCTGTGCATCCAGCGGGCCTCCGATCAGCTCCGAAGAGATCGCCGATTCCGAGAACGTCGTCCGGTCGGCAGAAAACGCCAACGCGGCGCAGGACGCGCGGGATCTGCTCGACCGCGCCCATGGGGCGCTCGATCTGGCTCGCGGCGAATGGCAGGCGAAGCATTTTGACGCGGCGCGCCGGCACCTGCGGGAAGCCGAGGCCGCCGCGAAGGCCGCCGAAGCCAGGTCCCGGGAGGCGCAGCTCGACCGGCAGGCGGCGGATTTGCGCCGCGACGTGGAGAGCCTCGAGAAGCAGGTGCGCGATCTGAACGCTCAACTTCAAAAGCAGTGAGGCATGACCATGGCCACCTCGACAAGATTCTTCCGGTGGGCGGCCCTGCCGGCCGTCTTGTGGGTCGCCGGGTGCGCATCCGCGGGCCCGCCGCCCCAGCAGATTCAACAGGCGCAGCTCGCCATCCAGGACGCTCGCGACGCGGGCGCCGACTCTGTGGCTCCGGAGACCGTGCAAGCGGCGTCGGACCACCTCGCGCTGGCTCGCCGCGCCTGGACCGACGGCCACGAGGCGGTCAGCCTGCACTATGCCCGGTTGGCCGAGAGCGAGGCGCGTGAAGCGCGGGCAAGGGCAAAGGCCGTTCGGACGCAGCAGGAGCTCACCTCGCTGCGGCTGCGCAAGGCGCAGCTCGAGGCACAGCTGAGGGAGACACAAACGCGCCTGGTCGAGATCAAGGCCGATGCCGCCGCCCGCGCTCAGCAGGAACAGGCACGGCTCGAACGGCTGATCGCGGCCAGAGAGGTGGAGCGTCGCGCGGCGGATGAGCGCGAGCGGGCGCTGCGCGCGCAGCTGGATGCGGAACGCCAGAAGGCGGCGGAGCAACAGAAGCAAGCGGAAATCGAACGATTGAGCCGCGAGCTCGAAGCGCAACGGAGAGCCGCGGAGGAAGCCATACAGGCGGCGGAGCGAGAGAAGGCCGAGCTCGAAACGGCGCGCCGGACGGAGGAAGCGCGTCGCCAGGCGGCCGAGCAACAGGCCCAAGCGCAGAGCGACCTGCTCGTCCGGCTCCAGCAGATCGAAAAGAGCGCGAGGTCGGAGGCCCGCGGCATTGTCCTGACGCTTCCCGGCAACGTCTACTTTGCCACCGGCCGTTCCGACCTTCAGCCCGGCATCCGCGCGCACCTGGTCCAGATTGCCGGGGCGCTGGCGACGGCGCCGGACAGGCATGTTCTGATCGAGGGCCACACCGACTCGACGGGCCGCGCGGAATTCAACATGAAGCTTTCGCAGTTGCGGGCCGAGTCTGTCAAAGCAGTGTTGATCGGTAACGGGGTTTCGCCGGATCGGATCGAAGTTCACGGCTACGGGGCCACCAAGCCGCTGGCGGACAACAAGACTCCCGCCGGCCGCAGCCAAAACCGACGCGTCGAGATCGTCGTCCAGGCGACGCCGCCGAGCTCTTAGGTCTCAGCGCGGCAGCGGGGTTGGCGCCAGGATGGGGAAGCCGTTCGGTCCGATACGTGGGGGGACCGAGCCGGGGGAGCCGGGCGGAGCGAGGATGGGGAAGCCGTTCGGTCCGATGTTCGAAGGCGCGGGGCGCACCGGCGGGATTGGGCGGGGGTGGCCGCCAAAGCCGTAGCCCCAAGAGATGCCGTAACCGGAGTCAGCCGGAGAGTACGACGAGGGGCCGGGTGGGGGCGTCGTCGTTGTTGCTTCTTCGGGCGTGGGGCCCTCGACCTCGTTTCCGAGAACCATCGTCTCGCCGGGCTGGAACCTCTCCGTGCGGGGCGCCGAAGCGCCGGCGAGGATTTTGACGACTTCTTCCGCGGCGAGGCTCGTGTAGAGGCCGTCCGGATAGCGGTGGAAGACGAGGACGCGCCCTTTCTCCATCGGCCGGTCGAGCGCGAAAATCCGCGCGCCGCCTTTAAGTTCGAGGACATAGAGCGAGCCCGCCAACAACGCGGCGGCCCCGAGAAGGGCGATGAATCCGGCAAGGAGAGCACGTCTCATGAGAATCTCAGAACATCAGAACAGCCCGAGAGCTTAGAGCATTCGCATGACCGACCGACGGTTGCTCTACGCTTCCGCCTTCCTGCGCGCTCTGGCGACGGGAATGATCGGCGTGCTGCTCGGCCTCTATCTGGCGCGTGTCGGCCTCGATGCCGGCGCCATCGGTCTGGTCGCCTGGCCGCCCTCGCCGTCCTGGCTGGAGCCGGCGGTCTCGCTCTGGCGTCCTCGTCGAGGCCGATCCTGCTCGCCGCTGCCGCTTTCGCCGGGATGGTCAACGGCATGGGCCGCGACCGCGGCGCGTCGCTCGTGCTCGAACAGGCGGTCCTGCCGGCCACCGCGACGGATGCGACACGCACCAAGACCTTCGCCTGGTACAACGTTCTGCAGGACATCGGCCACGCCGCGGGGAGTCTCACGGCCGGCCTGCCGGGAGTCCTGGAGAAGGCGGGCGGGCTCGGCGAGCTGGCTTCCTTCCGCTGGAGCATCGCCGGCTACGCCTGCCTGGCGTTGGGGACCGCACCGCTGGCGCTCGCCCTCTCGCAGGCCGCGGAAGCACCGGCGGCGCCTCGCCAAGAGCGCCTGTCGCCCTCGTCGCGGCGGATGCTCTGGCGCATCGCGTCGCTCTTCGGCCTCGACTCTCTGGGGGGCGGCTTCTTGACGGCCGCCCTGCTTTCGTACTTCTTCTACGAGAGGTTCGGCGTCTCGGCCGGATCGATCGGCCTTCTTTTCGCCGGCGCGCGCGCCGCCAATGCGCTGTCCCATCTCGGCGCGGCCTGGCTCGCGAAACGGATCGGTCTGGTCAACACGATGGTGTTCACCCACATGCCGTCGAGCTTCCTGCTGGTGACGGTGGCGTTCGCGCCGAGCTTCCCGATCGCTGCGACGCTGTTTCTCCTGCGGGAAGGCCTCGTCGAGATGGACGTCCCCACGCGGCAGTCCTACGTCATGGCCGTCGTGCGGCTGAGGGAGCGCACGTTCGCCTCTGGGTTGACGCACGTCGTGCGCATGGCGGCCTGGGCTGTGGCACCGGCCTTTGCCGGGCTCTTCATGAAGAGAGTGTCGCTCTGGGCGCCGCTTCTCGTCGGCGCGGGCATGAAGGTCGCCTACGACATCCTCTTGTACCTTTCCTTTCGAGGCATCAGGCCGCCGGAAGAATCCACGGGCTAGAATTCTCTTTATGGCGAAGATCGAATTGACTTTCGAGCGTCTCGAGCACGACGTGGCGGACTACGGCAGCGACGAGGGAACGGTGGGGTCGCGGGCGTTCTTCTCGACGAAGCGCAGCGGAGTGCTCGAGGGCAACTTCCACGCGGACCTGACGTACCCGACGGGCGCCGATCCGCAGACGGCCGAGATCCAGATCGGCGTGCCGAACGGCTACCGCAAGCCTTTCCCGCAGGAGGCCTTCGCCGAGGAGGCCGCCGCCTGGGTCAGAGGCCTGATCGCCTCGGCGCGCCCGACGGGACAATCGCGGCAGCCGCGCACGTTCCTGCGCCGTCATATCGTCCAGCTCGAGGCCGAGGACTGAATCGAGGAGAGGGCGTCTCTGCCACGACGTGGCCTTCAGCTTGCAAGCAACTTCGCCCGTGGCCATCGCCATCGTTCTCCGTGAAGCCGTCGATTTCGACGGGACGCACCGCGAACGTTGCGGGCGGAAAGCCGCCCGGAGTTACTTTCGAGGAGGTCGCCCATGGTTCCCCGCCCATCTCTCGCTTGCCCGGTCGTCGTCCTTTTCCTCCTGTCTTCGGCTTCGAACGCCTTGGCGCAAACTTGGACTCCCGTCGGCCCGCCGGGGGGCCAGACCGTTTCCGCGCTGCTCGTGGACACCAGGACCCCTCTCAGGATCTATGTGGGGACGAGCACGAACGGCGTGTTCGTCTCGACCGACTCGGGAGCCAGCTGGGCGACCTCGAACAACGGCTTGACGTCTCTGACCGTGACGGCGCTGGCGGCGTACCAGCCGCCCTCTCCGCCAGGCGTTCCGCCTCCGACGCCGCTGCTTTACGCGGGAACGTCCAGCGGCGGCGTGTTCAGGAGCATCAGCCAGGGGGCCACCTGGCTGGCCACCAATTTCGGCCTCACGAATCAGTCCATCACGGCGCTCGCGGTGGATCCCGCCTCGGGTTATTTGTACGCAGCGACCCAGAACGGCGTGTTCAAGAGCACGGACAATGCGACGAACTGGACGGCGATCAACAACGGGTTGGGCACGGGCTTTGCCGTCAAGTCCCTCGCGATCGATCCGCAAAACGGTCAGGTCCTCTATGCGGGGCGGGACCTCTTTCTCTTCAAGACCACCGACGGCGGCGGGAGCTGGACGAAGGTCTTGACCCAGACGGATAGCACCTTCACGTCCATCGCCATCGACCCCGGCGTGCCTTCCACGGTCTACGCGGGAGGGGCCTTCATCGGCTTGGGGCCGCCCGGATCCCCGGGCGTGCTGATCAAGAGCATCGACGGCGGATTGACCTGGTACGCCTCGAGCAACGGCCTCGGAAACCTCTTGATCCATGCGATCGTCATCGACCAGGCGGCCAACGCTCGAGTCTACCTGGCGACGTCCGCGGGCGTTTACACGACGCAAAACTTCGGTGCGACCTGGTTGGCGACCAACGCGGGACTCACGGATCTCGACGTGCGATCTTTCGCGATCGCTTCGACGTCTCCGTCGACCCTCTACGCGGGAACGGGGCAGAGCGGCGTCTTCCGCGCCGTCGCAGAGCCCATCGGCGCGTGCGCCGTGACGCCGACGAGCCTTTGCCTCTCGAGCAGCCGCTTTCGCGTCGAGGTCGCGTGGAGCGTTCCGGCGCAAGGCACGTCGGGACAGGGCCAGGCGATCCCGCTCTCGACGGACACCGGAGCGTTCTGGTTTTTCTCGAACGCCAACTACGAGCTGATGATCAAGGTCTTGGACGGGCGGGCCGTGAACGGGCACATCTGGGTCTTCTACGGATCGCTCTCGAACGTTCAGTACACCATCATGGTGACCGACACGCAGACGGGCGCGGTTAAGACCTACGAGAATCCGTCCGGCACCCTCGCGAGCGTGGCCGACGTGCTGGCGTTCTAGGGCCGGTCAGGTCGGCCCACAGCACGGGTAGCAGGACGTCGTATGCCGCGGACAACTGGAGGCCGGTCAACGCAGGCGGTGTTGAGAAGCATCGAGATCACCGACGGGAATGCGCCTCCAGAGACGATGTCCGTGCGCCCGTCTCGGTCGAAGTCGCCGAGGGCCATCGAGCCGGCAGCAGCTAGGAATTTCGCCGGAATTCCGAAGCCCCCGCTACCGCGGCCATAGAGGATGGCAATCTCCGCGGCAGCCGTCGAGACCGCGAGGTCCGGTAGCCCGTCCGAGTTAAAGTCGCCGACACGCACCTGGCCGGCCGGCGAGGTCGACCCCAACTCGACGGCCTGCGGAGGGCTGAAGTGTCCGCGACCGTCCCCAACGAGAAGCGCGAGGTCCGCTTTCGAGACGATCAGATCGAGATTGCCGTCGCGATTGATGTCCGCGGCCGTCAAAGATGTCGGCGATCCCGAGAGGACTTGAGTCGATGCCGCGAAGCCTCCACCGCCGTCTCCGAAAAAGACCGTTACGGCGCCGCCGGGCTGAGGGTGATAGTCATTGGGAAGAGGATAGGGGCCGAAGTTCGCAAGGGCTACGTCGAGCCTGCCATTGCGGTCGAAATCCCCGACGACGACGGACGTCGGGTTCATTCCGACTTCAGTGCTGCCCGCCGGGGTGAACCGACCCGTGCCGTCGCCCAACAGGATCACGAGAGCCGTGGGCGTCGCCACGACGAGATCGAGCTTGCCATCGGCGTTGAAGTCGCCGGTCTCCATTGCCACGGGTCTGCCCGGCAGCGCCACGGCTCCGGCTGGGGAGAACGAACCTCCCGCCGCGCCCGCGAAAACCGATATGTCCTGAGACGACTGGTTTGCAACGGCGAGGTCGAGCATCCCATCGCCCGTGAAGTCGCCAACGGCAAGCCGGACCGGCTCGCGCCCAACCGGGAATCGGCGCACGCTCTTGAATCCGCCGCGACCGTCGCCAAGAAACACCGAGACGTCATCCGAGTCGTAGTTGGCCACCGCGACATCCGGGTCGCCGTCGCCGTCGAAGTCCTCTGACGCCAGGGCGCTCGGCTGCCTGACGCCGCCGAACTCCGCTGCCGTCGCAAAATGGCCGCCGCCCGAGTTGAGTACGATCGACAAGGCCACACCGCAGAGCGCGAGATCGGTCCGACCGTCGCCGTCGAAATCGGCAGCCGCCACGGAGACCGCTGTCGAGAGGAAGACCGGTCCCGCGAGGAACTGCCCCGTCCCCTCTCCGTAGAGGATTCGGGCGCCCGAGCCGTTGTTAGCCACGGCAAGGTCGAGGTTCCCGTCAACGTTGAAGTCGGCCGCCACCACGGAGTTCGGGGAGGCGCCCACAACATAGGAGATAGGAAGGGCGAAGGCGCCGCTGCCGTCGCCGAGGAGAACGACGATAGCCCCGTCGTTAGCGCCGCCGTTCGTTGCGGCGAGATCGAGGTGGGCGTCATGATTGAAGTCGCCCAGGGCGACGGAATTGACATATCCCGCGCCAGCCGAAGACGTTCGTGGAGAGGCAAAGCCACCCTTGCCGTCCCCCGGGTAAACGCTGATGAGCGCCTCGCTCGGCGTCGTTCGGGAAGTGATCAGGTCGGCCCGGCCGTCGCCGTCGACGTCATCGATTCCGACGAAGGTGGCGTCGAACGTCATCGGAGGACTGATCAGGATCTCCTTCGAGCGCTGAAACGCTCCGGTTCCGTCGCCGATCCAGATCGTGACTCGCTCTCCCGATTCGAGAACTGCTAGATCAGGCGAGCCGTCATGATCGACATCGCCTGCGGCCACGAAGACGGCGTCCGAGAGGCCGAGCAACCGAGCAGGGCCGAATCGCCCCGTTCCGTCGCCCGGTCGGATCGACACGTCGTTTCCCTCGTAGCGCACGACGGCGAGGTCGGGCCGCCCGTCCCTGTTGAAGTCGCCTACGGCAAAGGACCTGAGCGATTGCGTTTCTCCAACCGAGATGGGCGGCTGAAACGTGCCGTCGCCCTCGGCGAGAAAGACCTTGATTCCGAGAGTGTCCACAACGAGGAGGTCCGGCCTCGTGTCCCCGTTGAGGTCGGCCACGGCAGAAAGCGCTCCGCCTCCGCCGAGAACGTTGCGGGCCGCTGCGAAACTCGGTCCAGGACAGGCATCACGCATTTGGTCGGGCGCGACTGCGGCCGTGGAGAAGAGTAGGGCAAGAGCGCACGAGGCGGCCGCGGGCGTCACGCGCCGGGAGACCAGTCGATTCGTCCGAGCGCCCATGGAAGAAACCAAATTCATTCTACGCCCGGGACGTTCCGGAGGAGCATGATGCAAGGGCACCACCGCACGATAGACTGCGCCGCGTGATTCCGCGCGATTCGGAGATCCTGGAGCTGCTTCGAAGGAAGGGCTCCAGGGTCCTCTCCTTCCAGGACATCGTCAAGGCCCTCCGCGTCGGCGACGCCGAAGAAGCGGACTTGCGGGAGCGGCTCGACGCCCTCGAGCGCCGGGGCGAGGTCGCGCGGGTGCGCGGCGAGAAGTATTCCGCCATCGAGTTCTCGAACATGGTGGCCGGCCGCCTTACGGTGCGGCCGGAGGGCTTCGGCTTCGTGCTCGTTCCGGGCGGCGAGGACCTCTTCGTGCCGCGCTCCGGCATGCACGGCGCGATGGACGGCGACACGGTGCTGGCCCGGGAGGAACACACCAAGGCGCAAGGTCGCGGCAGAGATCCCAACCGAATCTCCGGCAACGTCGTCAAGGTGCTCGACCGTGCGCGCGAGCGCGTGGTCGGCCGTTTCGAGACGCAGGACGGAAAGAAGACCGTCCTGCCCTACGACCCCAAGCTCGACGCGGTCATCCGCATCGCCGAGGGTAAGAGCCATGGCGCGCGGGAGGGAGAGATCGTCGAGGCGCGCCTGACGGCTTTCCCCGACGCGCGTCGGGTCGCGCATGGAGTCGTCGAAGAGCGGCTGGGATTCCTGGGCGAGCCGGGCGTGGACATCGAGATCGTGTTGCGCTCGCACAACCTGCCACCGCGATTCCCCGAGCCGGTCGTGGCCGAAGCGGAGCGTTTTCCGGAGGAGGTCTTGACCGAGGACCTGCTCGGCCGGAAGGATTTTCGAAGCCGAAGCATCGTCACGATCGACGGAGAGACGGCGAAGGATTTCGACGACGCCGTCGAGGTCGAGCGCGCGGAAGGCGGCTTCCGTCTCGGCGTGCACATCGCCGATGTTTCGCATTACGTCACCGAGGAAACGGCGCTCGACGACGAGGCGCGATCCCGCGGGACCTCCGTGTACTTCCCGGGCCGCGTCCTGCCGATGCTGCCCGAGAAGCTCTCCAACGGGCTTTGCTCCTTGAACCCGCGCGTGGACCGGCTGGTCCTCTCGGCGATCCTGGAGATCGACGGAAAGGGCCGCGTCACGGGCAGCGAGTTCGTCAAGGGCGTGATCCGCAGCGACCAGCGGATGACCTACACCGAAGTCGCGCGCTTGATCGAAAGCAAACCGACCTCGGACGACCAGCGGCGCTACGGGCCGCTCCTGGCGGACTTCAAGACGATGGCGGAGCTCGCGGCTCTGCTGCGCAAGCGGCGCGAGGCGCGCGGCTCGATCGACTTCGACCTTCCGGACGCCGACATCGTCCTGGACGACGAGGGTGTCGTCGTCGGCATCGTTCCCGAGTCGCGCAACGTGGCCCACCGACTGATCGAGGAGTTCATGCTCGCGGCCAACGAGGCCGTGGCCAAGAAGCTGTTGTTCGCCCGGCAGCCCGCGATTTACCGTGTCCACGACCGGCCGGACCCGGACCGCCTCGTGGACCTGCGTGAGGTGCTCGAAAGCTTCGGCTACGAGCTTCCGGGCGACCTCGAGGAAGTGCCGCCGTCGGCTTTCCAGAAGCTGCTCAACGCGATCGAAGGCAAGCCCGAGGAGCGGCTGCTGCACGATCTGCTCCTGCGCGCGCAGAGGAAGGCCGTTTACAGCGAGGAATGCCGCGGGCATTATGCGCTCGCCGCGCCGTATTACTGCCACTTCACGTCGCCCATCCGACGTTACCCGGACCTGATCGTCCACCGCCAGCTTTCGCGGCTGCTCGCGTTCGGACGGCCAGTGGCCGCGGTCGATTTCGAGCCTATGAACGAGAGACTGGCCGAGATCGCGAGGGTCTCCTCGGATCGGGAGCGCCGCGCAGAGGCGGCGGAGCGGGAGAGCCTCCTCTGGAAGAAGATCGTCTTCATGCGGGACAAGGTCGGCCGCGAGTTCGACGCCTTCGTAACGGGTGTGGCATCCTTCGGCGTGTTCGTGACGTTGAAGGACTTCTTCGTGGAGGGCCTCGTGCCGATTTCGGCGCTGGGCAGCGATTTCTTCGTGTACGAGGAGAAGCGGCACCGGCTCCGCGGCCGGTCGGGCGGGAAGACGTACCGCCTCGGCGATTCCGTGCGCGTGAAGCTCGAGGCGATCGACGAGGTGCGGCGCCGGGTGGACTTCCGGCTGCCGGCGGCCAGGACCGAGCCGGCAGCGGCGGCGGCCGCTGTCGGAGGACGTTATCGAAAGGGAAAGCGATGAAAAGGATGCTCCTTCCGTTGCTGTGTGCGGGTCTGGTGACGGGCGCCGTATGTCGCGAGCGCGGCCGACCGGATCCGAGCATCCGCATGGTGCCCTCGCATGAGGTCGAGCCGCAGGGCGGCGCGGGCCAGGCCGACGAGAAGGGCGGCCCGCGCGTCCCCACGCGGCTGGAGGTCCCTCCGGCAGTCCAGGAGGCCTACTCGGGCATCCGCCTCTCGTGGAAGGACGCCTCGAACGGGAAGGAAGGCGTCCTCGAAGTCCCGCTCGGAGGGACCGCGAAGCTGCCTGGCTCGAGCCTGGAGGTGCGGAGCGACGTCTTTCTCCCGGCCTTCTCCATGTCTCAGGACGCGATCACCTCGTCGAGCGTCGAGGAGGAGAACCCGGCGGCGCGGATCGCGGTCGCCGAGAACGGCCAGGAGATCTTCGGCGGCTGGGTCTTCACGCGCTTTCCCGACGTGCATCCGTTCGAGCACAAGCGGTACTCGTTGAAGCTCGTGGGAGGAATCCGCAAGGCCCCTTCCAAGAAGTGAAGCCGTTCAGGGTCGTCATCGCGGGCCGGCCCAACGTGGGCAAGTCCGCCCTGTTCAATCGACTCGTCCGGCGGCGGCGTTCACTCGTGCACAACCTCCCCGGCGTGACGCGCGATGTGGTCGAGGCGGAGGCAAGCCTGCCGGACGGGCGGCGGTACGCGCTCGCCGACACGGGCGGTTTCGACCCCGAGGGCAAGGAGAAGCTTCCCAGGGCCGTGCGCGACAAGGCCGCCGCCGCAATTCGGGGCGCCGACCTCGTGCTGCTCGTGGTCGACGCCTCGGCAGGCGTGCTGCCGGGCGACCGGGCGGCCGCCCGCGTCGTACGAGAAGCCGGCCGGGAAGCCGTCGTCGTGGCGAACAAGATCGACCGCAAGGAAGGCCTCGCCGGCGAGGGAGAGGCCTGGGAGCTCGGATTCTCCGAGCTCTACGGCGTCTCCGCGGAGCACGGCGACGGGGTCGACGACGTCCAGGCGGCAATCGCCTCGCGTTTGCCGCCCGCGGAGCTTCCGGAGAGCGGCGAGCTCCCGGCGCCCCCCGCACCGCGCGAGGTCGCGCTCGCCGTGGTGGGGCGGCCGAACGTGGGCAAGTCCTCGCTTGTCAACGCGCTGCTGGGGGAGGAACGGTCGATCGTCTCCGAGGTCGCGGGCACGACGCGGGATTCCGTGGATGCGATGCTGCGTCACGGCGAAACAGTCGTCCGCCTCGTCGACACCGCGGGCATCCGCCGCAAGTCGAAAACCGAACGGGGCGCCGAGGTGCTCTCGGTCGTCCAGGCGCGCAAACGCATCGAGGAGTGCGACGTGGCCCTGCTCGTGCTGGACGCCGCCGAGGGGCCGACGGGCCAGGACGCGACGGTGGCTTCCTACGCCAACGACGAGGGCAAGGGCCTGGTCCTGGTGGCGAACAAGTGGGATCTCGCCGGAAGGGCTTCCGAGGACGCGGCGCGCCGGTTCGAGGCCGACGTGTACGACGAGATCCCTTTCGCTCGGAACGCGCCGATCCTTCTGGTCTCCGCCGTGACGAGGCGCGGAATCGGCACGGTCCTGGACGCCGCCGTGCGCGTGGCGGCCAACCGCCGGCATCGCATTGCCACGGGAGAGTTGAACCGCGTGCTGGGCCGGACCCTGCGCGACAAGCAGCCGCGGACCGCCTCGGGCAAGCGGCTTCGCGTTCTTTACGTCGCCCAGACGGGGGAAGCCCCGCCCACCTTCACGCTCGTGGCGAACCGGGCCGAGCGGCTTCACTTTTCCGAACAGCGGCGGATCGAGAACCTGCTGCGGGAGATGGCGGACTTTTCAGGCTCGCCCATCCGGATCCAGGTTCGGGGGAGGTCGAGTGGCGGACGTCGGGAGTCCAAAGTCCAAAGTCCAAAATCCAAAAGGGCACGAAAGAAGGGGAGTTCGGGGTAAATTAGCGCCGTGGCGAAAGAGCCGGAGTTCTACAAGCCGGCCGAGGCGTGTCGGATCGCCGAAGTGGCGCCGTACGTCCTGCGTTACTGGGAGACGGAGTTTGCGGTCCTCTCCGACAGCAAAGAGAAGGGAGCCGCGCGGCTCTACTCCTCGCGCGACGTCAAGATCATCGCGCGCATCCGCGAGCTCCTCTACGACGAGGGCTTCACCGTTGCGGGTGCGAAGAAACGTCTGGAGTCCGAGATCGCGGAGGGCCGCTTCGACGACGGCCTCGCCCCGGCGCCGACGGTCGAGGAACAGAAGAAGGTGCGCAAGACCGGAACCGTCGAGACCGCTGCGGACTCGTTCCCCGAACGCGAGCAGGTTCTCCGCGAGCTCAAAGAGATCGCAAAGATCCTGGACCGAGGTCGCAAACGGTAGGTTCCTCCTCGTGATGTTGAGCAGTTCCGTCCGCGTTCCCGCGGAGACCGTCGGGCTCTTCGAGGGGCTGATTCATTCCCCCGATGCGGTCTTCGCGACCGACCGGCGCCTGCGCATCATCTTCTGGAACCCGAGCTGTCAGCA
>WNGF01004903.1_pt1 | contig 20949 bp, 23 predicted proteins | sample 5400641 | NCBI WGS metagenome assembly WNGF01 (sample SAMN13153371, study PRJNA577476) | soil metagenome | isolation source: 80 cm soil or saprolite under grassland replicate 2 | place: USA:California | collected 2016-06-15 | reverse complement strand
CCCTCGAGGAGCTCGCGCGGCTCGTCCTCGAGTCCGCCGGCGCGCGCGTGCTCGTTCTCTCCGGCCTGCCGCGCGCGTTTTCGGCGGGAGTCTCCGTGGCCGAGCATGTTCCGGAGCCGAAGGCGATCGAAACGATGCTCTCGGCCATGCGCAACGCGCTGAATGCCCTCGTCAAGACTCCGGCCGTGACGATCGCGGCGGTCTCGGGCGCCTGCCTCGGCGGTGGAGCGGAGCTGGCCGCGGCGTGCGACGTCGTCCTCGCGACCGAAGACTCGCGCATCGGATTCCCCGAAATCCGGCTCGCATGCTTCCCCCCGGGCGCCGCGGCGCTTCTCCCCGTCCGGATCGGCGGCGCACGCGCGGCGGAATGGATCCTGACCGGACGAACGGTGTCGGGTCGCGAAGCGGCGCAGGCGGGCTTTGCGGCGCGCGCGGTCGCGCCGTCCGATCTCGAGACGGAGACGGGTCGCCTCGTCGGGCTGCTTCTTTCGACGAGCCCCTCCGCCCTCGCCGCCGCTCGCGATCTCCTGCGCGCCGAGCGGCGCCGGGCTCTGGCGGAAGCGCTGCCCCACGCCGAGGTCGCGTATCGCCTGCTCGCCGGAAGCGAGGATCTCGCCCGAGCGGTCCGGGAGTTTCAGGCCGGGAAGCGGGAAACGGAAAACGAGAAACGACCGCGGGAGATCGGGGAAGACTAGGTCCGCGGCGTTCGCTTCGCGAACGGCGGACGGAGATTTCAAACGGGGGCTTTCGCACTCCGGCCTGACGCGCGCTCCGCGTACAATCCGTTGCGTGATCGTCTACCTGAACGGCCGTTTCCTTCCGCGCGAAGATGCGAAGATCTCTCCCGAAGACCGCGGATTCCTGTTTGCGGACGCGATCTACGAGGTCGTTCGATTTGCGGCGGGGCGTCCGTACCGACTCGCGGAGCACCTGGTGCGCATGCGGCACGGTCTCACAGCGCTCCAGATCGCCGTGGAGCCGGGATTCTTCCCGGAAGTCGCGGTGCGGCTTCTCGAGGAGAACGGGCTCGGCCGCGATGACGCGCTCGTCTACACGCAGGTCTCGCGGGGTGCCGCTCCGCGATCGCATGCCTTCCCGCCGGCCGGGACGCCCCCGACCGTGTTTGCATTCGCGCGGCTGACCGATCCACCTCCGCCTCCCGAAGGGGGGCGCGCGATCCTCGCGCCCGACGAGCGATGGGGTCGCTGCGACGTGAAGACCGTCATGCTGCTGCCCAACGTGCTCGCCTCCCAGAGGGCGCGAGAGGCCGACGCGATCGAAGCGATCCTCGTGCGGGACGGAATCGCCTGGGAAGGAACCAAGTCAAACCTCTTCGCCGTTTCGGGGGGGGTGCTGCGCACGGCGCCGAAAGGGCCCCGAATCCTTCCCGGAGTCACCCGTGCGGCCGCCCTCGAAGCGGCTTCGGGTCTCGGCTTCCGGATCGAGGAGCGGCCGGTCGCGGTCGAGGAGCTCTTCTCTTGCGACGAGGTCTTCCTCGCCTCGACGACGCTATGGACGTACTCCCTCGTCGAGATCGACGGCCGGGTCATCGGGAACGGACGGCCGGGTCCGGTCGCGGTGCGGATTCGCGAGGCGCTCGAGATGGAGTTCCGCGGAGCGCGCGTCGGGCTCACGACCTGACTCGCGGGCGCAAGCGTGACGGAATACACGAAGGAGCATGCGAGGTCGGGACTCGACGCCGAGCTGCCGGCGATCGAGACGTGGCCGAACCAGTATTCCGACTACGAGATCGCGGTCGAGATTCCGGAGTACAACGCGATCTGTCCCAAGACGGGATTGCCCGACTTCGGGCACCTGACGATCCGCTACGTGCCCGACGCGCTCTGTCTGGAGTTGAAGTCGTTGAAGCTCTACATCGTCGCGTATCGCAACGTCGGCATCTTTTACGAGAACGCCGTCAACCGGATCCTGCGCGATTGCGTCGCGGCCTGCCAGCCGAAGAGGATGACGGTAACCGGCAGGTTCTCTTCGCGAGGCGGGATCTCTTCCGTCGTCGAAGCGCACCACCCAGCCGACTGACGCGATGGAATGGCTGAAGGAGCTCTTCCACAAGCTCACCGACGTCGAGGCACTCGTCCGTCTGGGAGGCCTGACCGCGATGACGGCGATCGTCTTCGCAGAGACGGGGCTCATGATCGGTTTCTTCCTGCCGGGTGACTCACTCCTCGTGACCGCAGGAGTCTTCGCCGCCGCCGGCCAGATCGACATCGGGACCTTGAACGCGCTCCTCGTCGTCGCCGCGATCGCCGGAGACACCGTGGGATACTGGTTCGGCCGGCGCGTCGGGCAGGCGCTCTTCAAGCGGCCGAAGTCGCTCCTCTTCAATCCCGCCCATCTCCGCCGCGCGCACGACTTCTACGAGAAGCACGGCGGCAAGACGATCATCATCGCCCGCTTCATTCCGGTCGTGAGGACGTTCGCGCCGATCGTCGCCGGAATGGGGGAGATGAACTACAGGCGCTTCCTGTCCTTCAACGTCGTCGGTGGACTCTTCTGGGTCGTCTCGATGACCGGGATCGGCTACTTCCTCGGGAAGATTCCCGGCGTGCGCGAGCACATCGAGATCGTCATTGTGATCGTGATCTTCCTGTCGATTCTGCCGGGGATCATCGCCGGCGCGCGGGAGTGGCTGAAAAAGAGGAGGGAGCGACAGCCCGTCGAGCCGTGAGCTCTTCCGCTCCCGGTTCAGGCGAACACGGAGACCTGCGGGGGGCGCGTCGTCGGCGGCACGATCGAGTCCCGAAGTTCGCGGACGAGCTCGGCGATCTCCACCCCGTGGGCGCGGTCGTGCTCGGTCATCATTCGCGGGATGTCCGACAGCACGATCCGCCCGACGCCTTCCTGCCGTCCTGCCCGCCTCCAGTCGTCGGCTGAGGCGTCGCGCAGTCTCTGGAGGTTGCGCGTGCGGGCCGTCGTGAACGCGAGAAGCCCTTCGGCGAGGTCGCGCCGGTGATACACGCGCTCGCTCGCGACACGCTCTCCATCGAAGTTCGAAAGGAGCGGTTCGTCCTCCGTCAGCAGCCGGCGGATGCGAACGCCGTAGCCTTCGCGCTCGAGGTCGGCGAGGTGCCAGACGTGCTCGACTAGGGAAAAGCCTCCGGTCGTGCCCCGCTGTCGCACCCTGTCCTCCGGAAGCTCCGCCGCGGCCCGGGCGAGAAGCGCGGGCGTCGACTCCAGCGTCAGGAAAAATGTTTCGAGTTCGCGGCGATTCATTCGTGACTCCACCCTCTCTGTACGCATTGGACGTCCGAAAAGTTTCCGGGTTTTGCCTCGAATAACGGCCATTACCGATCGGGCTTAGACTCCCGAAATGGTCCTCGAAGCCCTGCGTTCTTTCTTTTCGTCGCGAGCGGTGGAGCCCGAGAACGGCGCGCCCGACCCCGTCGCGGTCGCAGCTTGTGCGCTCCTTCTCGAGATCGCCCACGCCGATTCGACGTTCACCGCCGACGAGAGGGAGAGAATCGCGCGCCATGCGCGCGAAGACTTGGGCGTCGCCGCCGACGACGTGCGGGAAGTTCTGCGGCTCGCCGAGGAAGCCCGCAAAGCGAGCGTGGATCTTTACCAGTTCACGAAGCTCGTGACGGAGAGCTTTTCCCGCGAACAGAGGCTCCGGCTGATCGAGGCGATCTGGGGCGTCGTTTACTCCGACGGCGTGCTGACCGCGGTCGAAGGGCAGCTCGCGCGAAGGATTGCCGAGCTCCTCGGTTTTCAGCATCCGGAAGTCCAGGCGGTTCGGGAGAAAGTGGCCGCGAAGCGGAGCTAGCTAGAACTTCGGCACCACCCTCTTCTCTTTCGGGATCCGCTCGAACGGCTGCGGCACGTTCGCGGCGACCCACGTGAAAACCGCCACCGCCGCCGTCACGCGATCGAGCGACTCCGGCTCGATCTTGTCAAACGTGTCGTTCGCTGTGTGGTGCCAGTCGAAGTAGCGCGAAGCATCCTGGCGGACGGAGAAGAGCGGGACGCCGGCGAGAATCAGGCGGGAGATGTCCGCGCCTCCGGCTCCGGTCGAGGTGACGTCGGAGGCGCCGAGCGGGGCCAGCAGCGCGGCGATCTCTCGGACGAGCGGCTCGGCGGAAGGTCCGGCGTTCCAGGCGAGCCCAATTGGGCGGCCGCTTCCCAGATCGGCCTCGAGCGCCGCGACGTGCCGCTCGAGCTCGGCCGAATGCGTCTCTGAATACGTTTTTCCGCCTGCCAGCCCGTTCTCCTCGTTGGCGAAGAGAACCACGCGGATCGATCGGAGCGGCCGCTTTCGGAGGCCCCCGATCAGCCTCGCGGCCTCGATCACGATCCCGCAGCCCGCTCCGTCATCGATCGCCCCTTCTCCGAGATCCCACGAGTCGCGATGACCCCCCAGGAGCACGATCTCTTCCGGTTTTCCGCGCCCGGGAATCTCGCCGATCACGTTGGCCGACTCCGTCTCTCCCCGGTCGCGGCAACCCAGCGTGAACCGCACGCGGACCGGCTTTCCCTCGCGGTCGAGGCGTTCGAGGAGATCGGCGTCGGGGTTCGAGAGCGCGGCTGCCGGGATCTTCGGCGCCCCCTCCTCGTATCGGAGCGATCCCGTGTGCGGCGTGCGGTTCGAGTCCGTTCCGACCGATCGGATGAGGACGCCGATCGCTCCCTTCTTCGCCGCGCGCGAGGCGCCGGAGCTGCGAACCGGAACGGTTTCCCCGTAGCCGGCGCCGTCGGACGTACGCCGCATCCGCTTGTTGAAGAAAACGATTTTTCCCCGGACCGCGGCCTCGCTCTTTTCGGCGAGCTCGTCGAGCGAGCCGACCTCGACCAGCTCCCCCTCGAGACCGGCCTCGGGCGTCGCGACGCTGCCGCCGAGAGCGGTCAGGAAGAGCTTGTGAAGAAAGGGTGCGGTGACATCCCCCGACTCGATTCCACGCTGCCAGACGGGGACCATGACCTTCTCCGCTCGCACCTTCGCGAAACCGAGCGCTTTCAGAGTCTCGAGGCCCCAGGCCACCGAGGCGCGGTCGCCAGGCGAGCCGGAGAGACGAGGCCCGGATTGATCGATCAGGCTTCGAATCCATTCGGACGCGCGCGATCCGGCGAACGCCGTTTCGCGGAGCGACTCCGCGGTCACCCGGATGTCCGGCGCGAGGATCGGGGACGCGTCGGCGCCGGGGGAAGGACACGGCAGCCCCGTTGCGAAGGTCAGCGCCAGCGCGAGAACGGTCATCCGTCTCAAGAGACCTCCTCATCGGTCCGGGAGGCGCGATCGTACCAAGCTCGCCGATCTAGAATTCGGGATCGTGGCCACCGAAAAGACAGCCGACCTCGCCGACGAGCTGGTCGCGGAGTTCGGGGACAACGCGACCTACGTCGCGGACCTCCTCTCCCGGTACCGGCAGAGCCCGGACTCGGTCGACGAGGAATGGCGCGAGTTCTTCCGGGATCGGTTGGGAGAGCCGGCGCCGCCGTTGACCTCCCCACTGGCTCCCGTCGAGCCGCCCCGCGCGCCGGAGTCGGCAAAACCGCCCGCGCCTTCTCTCCCCCGCGCCGAGGAAGCCTTCCCGCTTCGTGGCGGCGCGCTCACGGTCGCCTTGAACATGGAGGCGTCGCTCGCGGTCCCCACCGCCACCTCGCAGAGACAGGTCCCGATCAAGCTCGCGGACGAGAACCGGCGGCTGATCAACGACTCTCGCGCGGCGAACGACCAGCCGAAGATCTCCTTCACGCAGCTCGTCGCCTGGGCGATCGCGCAGGCGTTGAAGCGATTCCCGCGTTTGAACGACGCCTACGACGCGTCGGGTGGAGCGCCGGTGCGCATCCGCCACGACGAGATCCGCTTCGGGCTCGCCGTGGACGTCGAGAAGGCCGACGGCTCCCGCACTCTCCTCGTCCCGAACGTCCGGGGCGTCGAGAAGATGAGTTTTGCCGACTTCGTCGTCGCGACCGACGACGTGGTCAGACGCGCGCGAACCGGCAAGCTGTCCGTGACTGATTTCGAAGGCACGACCGTCTCACTGACGAATCCGGGAACCCTGGGCACGACTGCATCGGTGCCGCGGCTCCTGCCGGGACAGGGCCTGATCGTCGCGACCGGTGCCATCGGCTATCCCGCGGAGTTCTCCGCGATGGCGCTCGCGACGCTGTCGCAGCTCGCGGTCAGCAAGGTAGTCACGTTCACCTCCACGTACGACCACCGGATCATCCAGGGCGCGGAGTCGGGTGCCTTCCTCGGCCGGATCGAGGAGCTCCTGCTGGGTGCGGACGGTTTCTACGAGCAGGTTTTCTCGGACCTCGCCATCCCTCACAAACCGCTGCATTGGGCCGTTGACCGCAACCCCGCGTTCGGGCGGGAGGACGAGATCGAAAAGCAGGCACGGGTGCTCGAGCTCATCAACGCGTACCGCGTGCGCGGGCACCTGATTGCCGACGTGGATCCGCTGCGGATGGTCCCGGTGCACGAGCACCCGGAGCTGGATCTCGAGACGTACGGGCTGACGATCTGGGACCTCGATCGGGAGTTCTGGACAGGCGGCCTGAAGGGCGGCGAGCACATGCCGCTCCGCGAAATCATCGGCGTGATGCGCCGCGTGTACTGCGGCAAGGTCGGCATCGAGTACCGTTTCATCTCGAACCCCGGCGAGAAGGAATGGCTGCGCCAGCGCGTCGGCGCTCTCCCGGGGTCTCCGCCCCGCGAGGTCCGGCGTCGGATCTTCGAGAAGCTCCTCGCCGCGGAGACCTTCGAGCGATTCCTCGGCACGAAGTACCTCGGACAGCGCCGCTACTCGATCGAGGGATGCGAGGTGGTCATCGCGCTCCTCGACCGGCTCCTCGAAGGCGCCGGCGAGCGCGGAGTCGAAGAAGTCACGATCGGGCTCACGCACCGAGGGCGCCTGAACATCCTCGCCAACGTGGTGGGCAACGCGACCGAGCGGATCTTCGCCGGTTTCGAGGGGACGGTGCACCCCGACTTTCCAGCCGACGAAGGGGACGTCAAATACCACCAGGGCGCGGAGGGAACTCACGCGACCGCGGGCGGACGGAAGGTCGAGATCACGGTGCCATCAAACCCCTCGCACTTGGAAGCGGTCGACCCGGTCGTCGAGGGCATGGTCCGCGCCAAGCAGGACCGTCGCGGTCGCGGGCCGGAGGCGTGGGAGCGCGTGCTCGCCGTCATCCTCCACGGCGACGCGGCGTTCGCGGGGCAGGGGATGGTCGCGGAAGTCTTCAACCTCGCGCAACTCCGGGGCTTCCGGACTGGCGGGTCGATCCACCTGATCGTCAACAACCAGATCGGCTTCACGACGCCTCCCGGCTCGGGGAGATCGTCGCTCTATTCGACGGATGCCGCGAAGATCAACCAGGTTCCGATCTTCCACGTCAATGCCGACGACCCGGAGGCGGCCCACCTCGTGCTCCAGATCGCGCTCGACTACCGTCAGGAGTTCCACAAGGACGTCGTGATCGACATGATCGGCTTCCGCCGGCACGGCCACAACGAAGGGGACGAGCCGACGTACACGCAGCCGCTCATGTACAGGCGGATCCAGGAGCACCCGGGCGTCAAGGCTCTCTACGCGCAGAAGCTGGTGAAGGAAGGCGTGCTCAACGAAGCCGAAGTCGGGCAGCTCGAAGAACGCCAGAAGGCGACGTATGAAGCCGCGCTGGCCGCCGCGAAAGAGATCGCGAAACAGCAGCCTCCCGAGCCGCCGCCCGCCCCGCGTCCCGTCTCCCGTCTCCCGTCTTCGGACGTGTCGACCGGCGTCTCCCGCGAGACTCTCTCGCGCATCGGCCGCGCGCTGACGACCGTGCCCGCCGGCTTTCACATCAACCCGAAGATGGTCTCGCAGCTCGCGCGACGCGCCAAGATGTCGGAAGGCGCACAGCCGCTCGACTGGTCGACGGCCGAGGCGCTCGCCTTCGGGTCGTTGCTACTCGAAGGCACGCCGATTCGCCTGACCGGACAGGACACGAGCCGCGGCACGTTTTCCCAGCGGCACATCGTCTTTCACGACACGTCGACCGGCGATACCTGGACGCCGCTGTCCGACCTCGACCCCGCTCAGGCGGCGCTCGCGGTCTACGACAGCCCGCTCTCCGAGGTCAGCATCCTCGGGTTCGAATACGGGTACAGCGTCGAAGCCTCCGACGCGCTCGTTCTTTGGGAAGCCCAGTACGGCGATTTCGCGAACGGCGCACAAGTCGTCGTCGATCAGTTCGTCTCTTCCGCCGAAGACAAGTGGCGGGAGGTGTCGCGTCTCGGGCTGCTCCTGCCGCACGGTTACGAGGGACAGGGTCCGGAGCACTCGAGCGCCCGGATCGAGCGCTATCTGCAGCTCTGCGCCGACGACAACATGCAGGTGGCGAACGTCACGACTCCCGCGCAGTATTTCCACCTGCTGCGCCGCCAGATGCGACAGCCGCGCGGCAAGCCACTCGTCCTCTTCACGCCGAAGAGCCTGCTGAGATTCCCCGCTTCGTTCTCGCCGCTCGACGACCTGGCGAGCGGAATTTTCCACACCGTGCTCGACGACGCCGAGGTCCCCGACCGTGCGGCGGTCTCACGCGTTCTCCTTTGCAGCGGGAAGGTCTTCTACGACCTCGCGGCCGCGCGGGGAGAGAGGAAGGATCTCGCGACCGCCATCGTTCGGGTCGAGCAGCTCTACCCGTTCCCGAACGAGACTCTCCGGCAGACGGTGTCCGGATATCGGTCGGCGCCTGAAGTGATCTGGGTCCAGGAGGAGTCGAAGAACATGGGCGCATGGACATTCGTCCAGCCCCAGCTCGTGGAATTGCTGCCCGCGGGCAGGACGCTGCGCTATGCCGGCCGCGCGCCGTCGGCGTCGCCGGCCACCGGCAACGCTTCCGTGCACAAGCGGGAGCTCGCCCGACTGTTGGAAGAAGCGCTCACACCTCGCGCGCGGTAGCCGTTCTGTTCGAGAACCGCTCGCAGCCGCTCGCGTCTCCGCGGGTCTTTCTCGTCCGGCTCGGCCGGAGCGTTCTCTTGGGAGCGGTCGTGGTCTTTCTCGCGCTCGGGATCGGAATGCTCGGCTACCATGGGTTCGAAGGGATGTCCTGGATCGACTCGTTCGCGAACGCGGCGATGATCCTGTCCGGGATGGGGCCGCTGACGCCGCTCTCGACGACCTCCGGGAAGGTCTTCGCGGGCTTCTACGCTCTGTTCAGCGGGCTCGTTTTCATCGCCGTCGCCGGGATCCTCCGGCACCCGGAACGCATCGACTGCTGCACCGGTTCCATCTGGAAAAAGACTCGCCGGAATCCTAGGTGGGGCGTCACCTCCGCTTCTTCCGCATCTTCTCGAGCGCTTCTTTGAAGACGTCCCTCGGGATCTTGCGGTAGTCGGAGAACTCGCCGGCGCCGGCCAGCCACTCGCCTCCGTCCATCGTGATGCAGTCTCCGGTCTGGTAGGGACAGAGATCGCTCACGAGGAACGTCACGACGTTCGCGAGCTCCTCCGGAGTCCCGAGCCGTCCCAGGGGGATGCGGTCGATCGTGTTCTTCTCCGCCTCCGGGAACGCCATCAGCCGCGACCACGCCCCTTCCGTCGGGATGGGGCCGGGCGCGACCGCGTTCAGCCGAATACCCGCGTGTCCCCACTCGACGGCGAGCGAGCGGGTCATGGCGAGCACGCCCGCCTTCGCGCACGCCGAGGGGAGAGCGAACCCCGTGCCGGTCCACGCGTAGGTCGTGACGACCGACACGATCGAGCCCTTCGCCTTGCGCTCGAGCAGATGCCGTCCGACCGCGAGCGTGCAGTAGACCGAGCCGTGGAGCACCGTCTTGACGACGGCGTCGAAGCCGTTCGGGGTCAGGTCCTCGGACGTGACGAGGAAGTTGCCCGCCGCGTTGTTGACGAGCGAATCGACCTTGCCGAACCGGGAAATCGCGTGGGCGACGAGCTTCTCGACCTCATCCGGCTCGCGCACGTCCGCGGGAAGCAAATCCACCTCGCCTCCTTCGCGGGCGGCCTCCCGGATCTCTCGAGCCCCTCTTTCGAGCCGGTCGAGCGTGCGGCCGGCGATCGTGACCCTCGCGCCGTGGGCGGCGAACTTCTTCGCCATCGCCAGGCCGAGCCCGGAGCCGCCGCCGGTGACGAGGACGGATTTCTCCGCGAGGACTCTCGGATCGAACATGACGGGTCCCTCCGGCGTTACGATCTGGCGCAGGGAGAAAGATATGGCAGAAAGCGATCTCGACCGGCGCTCGATCGTGCGATGGAGCCTGGGCCTTCCCGTTTCGCTCGTCATTGCCGCGAGACGCGCCTTCGCCTCCGAGTGCACGGTAACGCAACAGGACTTCCAGGGCCCGATGTACTTGCCCGGTGCGCCGCGCCGCTCCGTGCTCGCCCCGCCGAACGAACCGGGCGAGCGGGTTCGCATCCGCGGGACCATCTTCGGTTCCGATTGCAAGACTCCTCTGTCGAAAGCGCTCGTCGACGTCTGGCATGCCGACGCGAAAGGCGAGTACCACGGAGCGAACGAGTCGTACCGGCTGCGGGGTCAAATGCTGACGAACGATCGGGGCGAGTACGAATTCGACAGCGTCAAGCCGGGAAACTACGGCGACTCGAGGGGGATGCGGCCCGCCCACTTCCACCTGACGATCTCGAGCCCGGGACACGAGCCCCTGACGACGCAGCTCTACTTCAAGGGAGATCCGTATCTGGGCCACGACATGTGCGGCCCGGCCTGCCACTCCGACGACCCGCACCGGATCATCGAGCTGGCGAGGCAGTCGAAGGGAATGCTGGGAATCTTCGACATCGTGTTGAAGGCAGCGCGGGGGTAGAAGTTCGCGGCTGAGGGACGGGCCGCTTCGCGACGGAGGCAGAGATTCAGCGGACCGTTGTCGGCGAAGCCGGCGCGCCCCGCAGAATTCCGGCGACGCTCAGATCCTCGTCGACGTCGGGCCAGTGGATACCTTCGCCGTCACCAAGAAGCTCCCAGTTCGAGCGCTGAGCCTGGGAAGCATGGAGCAACCGCGGGAACCAGGCCAGCGGCACGCTGATTCGCCGACCGTCCGCCAATGACACGGTGAGTTCATCCTCGGATAGCGAGACATCCCGAGCTCGAGGATTCGCTTCAACGAGAGAAGAACTCATGCCATACCTCCAGAAATCGCTTCTGGTTCTCTAAGACGATACGCTCGATCGACCTGAGTTCGGAAGCGGAAAACCGGCCTGAGAACGCCAGGGCTACCGGTTCCAGCCAGAACTTCGCTGTCTTCCGCTCATGCTGGACGTGAACATGTTGTGGTTCGCTGCCTTCATTGCTGTAGAAAAAGAAGCGAAACGGTCCAATCCGTACCACTGTCGGCATCGAAGGATCCTAGGCGAGGATCGTCTTGAAGGGTCTCCGATTCCTGGTACTGACTCTCAGTTCGGCTTCGTCTCCGTGATGCGGACCTCCGGCACGGCCGCCTTGCGGACGAGAAATGTCTCGTGGACGGCGGGCGCCTCGCCCAGTCGGATGCGCACCGCGTAGGCGCCTTCGATCGTCAAGAGCGCCGGACCCATCACGACCGGAAACCAGATCGTGCGTCCCGGCTCCCCCTCGTAGTTCAGCTCCCCGTTCGCGTCGAGGAGCTGGTTGCCCTGCGGGTCTGCGATCGAGACCGCGAAGGGATACCGGCCGGTCGAGATCACCCTGGCCTTGATCGCGAGGCCGAGCGAGCGCATCTGGAGCGGGAGCTTCACCACCTGGACGACGTCGGAGTAGACGCCGATCAGAAGCAGCTTTCCGTTGTTCTCGAAGCGCACGTCGTCGCAGAGGACGAGCGAGTCGAAGAGGATTCCTTGTTCCTCGCTGGACATCAGGACAGGTACCTGTCGAACCATTCGACCAGCCGACGGTCGCGGTCGAGCTGGTGCTTCAGGTCGGTGATCGCGTGACCTTCGTTCTCGTAGATGACGAGGGAGGTCGGAACCCCGAGGGTCTTGAGCGCATGCCAGAACTCGTAACCCTGCGGTGTCGGGACTTCGGAGTCGCGGTCGCCGTGGAGGACCAGCGTCGGCGTCTTCGCCTTCTTGATGAACGAGATCGGCGAGGACCGCGCGTAGACCTCCGGGTCGTCGTAGACGGACGCGCCGAAGAACGGCAGGAGCCATTGGTCGATGCGGTTCTGGCCGTAGTAACTCTGCCAGCTGACGATCCCGGCGCCGGCCACTGCCGCTCGATACCGGCTCGTCTGCGTCACCGCCCACATCGTCATGTACCCGCCGTAGCTCCAGCCGCAGATCCCCAGCCGCTTCGGATCGATGGGAGCCGAAGCGAGCGCGGCGTCCACTCCGCGGTCGATGTCGCGGAAGTCGCCGTATCCGAAGTCCTTCACGTTGCCGCGCGTGAACGATTCGCCTTGGCCGTAGCTCCCGCGCGGATTCGGAAGGAACACGAAATATCCCTGGCTCGGCAGGATCGCCGTCCACCGGGAAGGCCAGTTGGCGATCGCGGCGCTCGACGGGCCTCCGTGGACGACCACGACCATCGGATGCTTCTTCGCCGCGTCGAAGTCGAGCGGCGAAAGGAGCCAGCCCTGCACGCGCTGTCCGTCGCTCGTCCACGTGAGGCTCCGCGCCTTTCCCCAGAGAGGATGGATCCCGGCGTTCGCGCGTGTGACGACCGTCCAGGCGCCGATCGGTCCGGCGACGACTTCGAACGGCTGCGAGAACGAGGAGCGAATCGCTGCGACGGCCGTCCCCTGTTTCGCGGCCGAGAACTTCGCCACGACCTCCGAGCCGCGCCAGAGCGTTCGGATCTTGCCCGAGGGATCGAGCGCCGCGACTCCCTCGTCGCCGTCGACGTACTCCGTGAACAGGATCTCACCGGAGGGGCGCCAGAAGTGGGCCGACGCGGACGCCTTCATTCCCTCCGTGCGGTTCTTCGGCGCTCCCTCCGCCGCGGGGACGGTCCAGATGTCGCCGCCGGTTGAGCCCTCGTCGCTCATGATTCCGTGGATCACGGCGATCTCCTGGCCGTCAGGCGACCACCGCGGGCACGCGATCTGGTAGGGCGGCTTCCAGATGGAGCTCGCCCGGCCGCTCTCGACGTCCACCTTGTAGAGCCGCGCGATCCAGTAGTTGTTCGTACCCGAGCCCTCCGCGGCCTCGGCCGCGAACCGCTTCCCGTCCGGCGACCAGTCGTAGTCGTAGACGTAGAGATTTGCAGGGGAGACCTGTCGCACTTTGCCGGTTGCGACGTCCACGACCGCGATTCGCTGCTCATCGATCGTCTCCTGCACCACGCCGGCGTCGGGTTTGTAGGCGGTCAGGGCGCCCGTCTCCTGCGCCGAGCCCTCGACGAAGAGGAACGCGATCGAACGTCCGTCCGGCGACCAGCGGAGGTCGGAGATCTGTCCGGCCACGTGTGTGAGCTGCCGCGGCGCCCCGCCGTCGGCCGGCGCGACCCAGACCTGCGCCTGTCCGGGCTTTGCGGCGTCGGACCGGAACGCGAGGAACTTCGAGTCGGGCGACCAGGCCGGCCACTTCTCGTCGTGGTCACGGCCGTCTCCGGCGGCGGTAACCCGGCGCGGCTTTTCCGCCGCAGCCGAGAGCGTCGCGGCCTCGACCGCCGCGAGCTTCAAGGCTCCGTTCGCGTCTTTGACCTTTCGCGTCCATGCCACGCGCTTTCCGTCGGGCGAGATTGCCGTCCCGTCGTACTCCTGGACCTTCTGAAGCGTCGCGAGGACCGACTCGACTGAGGGCTTGCGGGTCGGAGCCGCCGACGCGGCAACGGCGCACGCGGCGAGCGCGAAAACCGAGAAAGTCTTCTTCAGGAGAGGTCCACCCACACGCTCTTGACCTGCGTGTACTCCTCGAGCGCGTAGTGGCCGCGCTCGCGGCCGAAGCCGGACTCCTTGTAGCCGCCGAAGGGGAGGCCGGGGTCGTAGAAATTGTAGGCGTTCACCCAGACCGTCCCCGCCTTCAACGCCTTCGCCGTCCGGAGCGCCTTCTTGACGTCCTTCGTCCACACCGCGGCGGCGAGACCGTAGATCGTCGAGTTGCCGACCGCGACCGCTTCGGCCTCGTCCCGGAAGGTCAGTGTCGCGAGCACCGGCCCGAAGATTTCTTCGCGCGCGATCCGCATGTCGGGCTTGACCGCGTCGAAAACGGTCGCTTCGAAGAACGCACCTTTTCCGTCGACCGAAGCCCGGTTGCCGCCGGCCACGAGCTTCGCCCCCTCGCTCCGCCCGCTCTCGACGTATCGCTCGACGTTCTCCCGCTGCTTTTCGGAGACGAGAGCACCCAACCGCGTCTTGGGGTGGAGCGGGTCCGCTGGAACCATCTTCTTCGCCCGGTCGACGACCTTTTCGAGCAGCGCGTCGTGGACCGATTCTTCGACGAGGAGGCGCGACCCGGCCGAGCACAGCTCCCCCTTGCCGTAGAAGATCGCGTTCGATGCGCCTTTTGCGGCGGCGTCTAAGTCCGCGTCCGCGAAAACGACGTTGGGGGACTTGCCGCCAAGCTCCATCGAGACCCGCTTCATGGTCCCCGCAGCCGCGCGCAGAATCTTCTTGCCGGTCTCGGTCTCTCCGGTGAAGGAGATCTTGTCGATGCCCGGATGCTCCGCCATTGCACTTCCGACGGTTGCGCCCGGACCCGTGACGACGTTGAAGGCGCCGGCGGGAAGGCCGGCCTCACGCAGCAGGTCGGCGAAGAGAAGTGCGGTCAGAGGCGTGAGCGACGCCGGCTTCAAGACCACGGTGTTTCCGAGCGCGAGCGCCGGAGCGATCTTCCACATCGCCTGCAGGAGCGGAAAGTTCCACGGCGTGATCGCCCCGACGACGCCGACCGGCTCGCGCAGCGTCAGGAGCATCGCGTCCGGGCGGCCCGGGAACGTATCGCCGTACAGCTTGTCCGCGGACTCGCCGAAGTAGGAGAGGGCCTCCGCGGCGACGGGCATGTCGATCTTCGCGGACTCGAAGATCGGCTTGCCATTGTCGAGCGTCTCGACCCTTCCGAACTCTTCGGCGCGCGAGAGGAGCATCTCCGCGGCCCGGATCAGGATCCGGCCGCGCTCCCGCGGCTTCATCGAAGCCCACGGCCCCGACTCGAAAGCTTGACGGGCCGTCACGACCGCGCGATCCAGGTCCTCGCGGCCCGCTTCGGCGATCTGCCCGAGCATCTCGCCGGTCGCGGGGTTCGTCGTCGCGAAACGCTTGCCCGAGGTGGACGGAACGAACTCGCCGCCGATGAACAGGTCCGTCTTGAGCGCGAGGCCGGGGACCGTCTCCGCGGCCACTAACGTCCCTTGAATTTCGGGACCCGTTTCTCCTGGTTCGCCGCGATCCCTTCCTTCGCGTCCTCGCTCTGGAAGAGAAGCTGCTGCAGCTCGCGCTCGACCGCCAGCGCCGACTCGAGCGGCAGGTCCCAGCCGGTCTGCACTGACCGCTTGATCCGGCCGACCGCGCGCGCGGCCTTGTTCGGGGGGACGAACTGGCGAGCGTAGTCCATGACCTGCTCCCACCACTCCTCGGGGGTCGCGTCGATCACCTGGTTGACGAGGCCGAGGTCGTACGCCTCCTCGAACGAGAACGTGTTGCCCGTGATCATGAGCTCGATCGCGCGCGACTTTCCGATCAGTTTGCCGAGGCGCGCCGTGCCGCCGGTGCCCGGTAGGACCCCGAGCGTGACCTCGGGGAGGCCGATCTTGCCGGCGTCCTTTCGCGCGAGCCGGATGTCGGCCGCCATCGCGATCTCGAGCCCGCCCCCGACCGTGTGCCCGTTCAGCGCGGCGAGAACGAGCTTGGGCGTGTGCTCGAGACGCAGCAGGGTCTCGTTCGCGTGCAGGCAGAAGAAGTACTTGAAGCCGGGCGTGACGGCGTTCAGCATCCCGATGTTCGCGCCGGCGGAGAAGAAGCGGTCGCCCTTGCCGCGCAGGACGATCACGTGGACGTCGTCGTCGAAGCGCGCCTTGAGCACGCTGTCGTCGAGCTGCCGCATCATCGCGTACGTGTAAGTGTTTGCCGGCGGGTCGTCCATCTCGATGACCGCGATACCGGCGTCGGCGCGGTAGTGGACGACTTCGTGATCGAGCGCGGCGCTCGTCCAGTCGCGCGTTTCAACGGGGGTACTCATGGAATGTCCTCCTGGCGCCATTTCGGGTTCAAAAGCGTATCAGACAGCATCGGCCGGCTCGTCGGTTCCACCCACTCGCCGGTGCCGTCCGGGCGGATCTCCTTTTTCCAGATCGGGGCGTACTCCTTGAGCCACTCGATGGCCAGCCGGCAGGCGGTGAACGCGGTATCCCGGTGGGGAGCCGTCACGAGGACAGCGACCGAAGGCTCCCCGACCTCGAGCCGTCCCACGCGGTGAGAGATGCGCACGAAGGCGCCCGGCCACTCCTGCGAGACCGACGCGACGACGTGCGCGAGCTCGAGCTCCGCCATCTCTTCGTAGGCTTCGTACTCGATCGCGACCGTCTCCTTGCCGTCGCTCTCGTTGCGGACGACTCCCACGAAGAGGCAAACCGCGCCGTCCGAGGGGCGCGGCGCCGCAAGGAGCGCGGCGAGGTCGATGGGCTCGCGGGTCAGGTGCATCAGCCGCCCGCGACCGGGGGGAGGTAGGCGACCTCGTCGCCGTCTTCGAGCGGCACGTGACCGACCTGGGTGAGCCGGTTGACCGCGGCTGGCGGCATTCCCGGGAAGCGGGAGAACACCGGGATCTCACGCGCGAGAATCTCCCAGAGGTCGCGGACCCGGGTTCCCTCCGGAAGCTCGCGGTCCTCCTCCGCCTTTCCGGCGGCGTCCCGAAACGAGGCGAAATAGAGGATCCGGACTTTCATCGGCTCGGAGTTTATCGCCCCGCCTCGAAGTGATTTGACACTGACCGACCGGTCAGTTAGGGTCGTTGAGAAAGATGAACGGAAAAGCCCCCGAGCGCGAAGGGCAGCGGCGGCTGGCTCTTTTCAAGGCCGCGTTCCGAGAGGTCGCCGAGAAGGGCTTCGCCGACGTGACGCTCGACGACATCGCCCGGCGCGCCGGCGTTTCCAAGGGAGTGACGCTCTACTACTTCGCCTCGAAGGAGGATCTCTTCCGGAGGCTCTTCGGGTGGCTCGTCGACTCGGTCCATTCCCGGATGCGGGAAGCGGTCTCCGAGCGGTCCGACCCGGTCGAGAAGCTCCGGGCCTTGGTCGCCATCACGTTTCCGTCGCCGTCGAAGAACCGCGCATTCTTCCGGACATTCGTCGACTTCTGCGGGCTGGCGGCTCGCCGGGAAGGCTTTCGCGAGGTGACTGCCCGCTTCTACCGTCCGCGACGTCGAACGTGCGCGCGATCTTCGACGGTCTCATGATGCAGTGGCTCGCGGAAGCCGACCCGGAGGGCTCGTTTACGGCGTACCGCGAACGGTGCGAGCGCGAGCTGCTGCGATACCTCGCGACGGGATGGGCCGTAGAATCCGCCGCGTCGTGAGCGACTCCGCACCTCCGCGCTTTCCGAAGCGGGTCCTGCTCGCCGCGCCGCGCGGCTTCTGCGCCGGAGTCGTGCGGGCGATCGACGTGGTCGACCTGGCGCTCGAGTGCGTCGATCCTCCGCTCTACGTGCGCAAGGAGATCGTTCACAACCTCCACGTCGTGCGCGGATTCGAGGAGCGAGGGGTTCGGTTCGTCGAGGAACTCGACCAAGTGCCGGACCGCGCGACCGTGATCTTCTCCGCCCACGGGATAGCCCCCCGCGTTCGCGAGGAGGCAGCCCGCCGCGGGCTCAAGGTGATCGACGCGACGTGTCCGCTCGTCACCAAGGTCCACCTCGAAGCGGTCCGCTTCGGCCGGCTCGGATATCACATCATCCTGATCGGCCACCGCGGCCACGAAGAGGTGGAAGGCACCTTGGGAGAGGCGCCGCGGATCGCGCTCGTCTCTTCGGTCGCGGAGGCGGAGTCGGTCGAGGTCCCCGATCCCGGGCGCGTCGCGTACATCACCCAGACGACGCTTTCGATGGAAGACACTCGGCCGATCGTCGAAACTTTGAAGCGTCGCTTCCCGAAGATCGAGGGACCGGCGAAAGACGACATCTGCTACGCGACCCAGAACCGCCAGCTCGCCGTCCGCGCGCTCGCGAAGCGGGCGCCCGTGATCCTGGTGATCGGCTCGAAGAACTCGTCCAACTCGAACCGGCTCGTCGAAGAGGCCGTTCTCGCGGGATCGAGGGCGTATCTCGTCGACGACGCGTCGGGGGTCGATCCGGCCTGGCTCGAAGGAGCGGACACCGTGGGCGTGACCTCCGGGGCCTCGGCGCCGGAGTTCCTCGTCGATCAGATGATCACGAAGCTGAAGGCGTTCGGCGCGCGGGAGGTGGAGGACCTCGTCACCGTCCAAGAAGACGTCCACTTTCCCCTTCCCGTCGAGCTCGCCGGCGCCCGCAGCGGGAATCCCGCCCTTCCGAGCATCCCCGGCTAGAGACGGGACGGTCGTGCCCGAAGGCCAGCGGCTCGAGGGGAAGGTCGCCCTCGTTACCGGCGCTTCGCGCGGGATCGGCGAGGCGATCTCCCGACGTTTCGCGCAGGAAGGGGCTCGGGTGGCTCTCGCGGCGAGGAGCGAGGACTCATGCCGGCGGATCGTGCGGGAGATCGAAGCGTCCGGCGGCGGCGCGATCGCGATCGCAGCCGACGTGACCGACGCGCCGGCGATTGCACGAATGATCTCGGCGGTCGTGGAGAAATGGGGTCGGATCGACGTCCTCGTCAACAACGCCGGCCTCGGCGGCCCGACGCCGCTCTCGGATCGCGACGACTCGTCCTGGGATGCGATCCTCGCGACGAATCTCACGGCCGTGTTCCGGGTGACGCGCGAGGCCCTCCCGCATCTCTCCGACGGTGCGCGGATCATCAACCTGTCTTCGGTCGTCGGGCGATTCGGTGTCGCCGGCCTCGGCGCGTACTCGGCGACGAAGCACGGCGTCATCGGGTTGACCCGAACGTTCGCGCTCGAACTCGCGCCGCGAGGGATCACGGTTAATGCGATGTGTCCGGGTTGGGTCGAAACCGACATGAGCCAGGAGGGCTTTCGGCGGATCGTCGCTCACGCGGGGGGAACGGAGGAAGAAGGAAGGAGGATCGCCGCGAAGATGGCACCGCTCGGCCGGATCATCGAAACGGAGGAAGTGGCGGGACTCGCCGCGTATCTCGCTTCGGAGGATGCGCGCTCGATCACCGGACAGGCGATCGTGCTCGACGGGGGACAGGTGATGCCCTAGTAGAGTTCCAGGGTCCCAACCCCGAAGGGGTCAGATCCCGGGACAGCGAAAAGAGAGGAGAGGCAGATGGACCGAGAAGAGTTTCTGAACGCTCTGGATGCACTGGTGGCGGAGAAGCACCTGCTGAAACATCCCTTCTACGTCTTGTGGAATCAGGGGAAGCTCACGCGCGAGCACATCCGCGAGTACGCGATTTCGTACTACCCGCACGTTCTCGCTTTTCCGACGTACGTCTCGGGTGTTCACTCGGGATGCGACGATCCGGGGATCCGGCAGGAGCTCCTCGAGAACCTGATCGAAGAAGAGGGCGGTCCGGCGAACCACCCCGCGCTCTGGCGCCGCTTCGCGGCGGCTCTCGGCGCCCGGGAGACGGATCTCTCGACGCGGCCGCGCACGCCGGAGGTCGAGGAAGTCATCGCCGAATTCCGCCGGGCGACACGCTAGGGCTCCGTCGCGGAAGGGCTGGCGGCTCTGTACGCATACGAGTCTCAGATCCCCGAGATCTCGCGCACCAAGCGCGAGGGCCTCGCGGCGTTCTATGAAATCGACGACGCCGAAGACGTACGGTTCTTCACCGTCCACGAGGAAGCCGACGTCTGGCACCGCCGGGTCGAGCGCGAGGCGCTCGGACGCGTGGCGGCGACCGCGGCGGAACGGGAGAAGGCCCTCGCGGCGGCAGAACGCTGCCTCGACGCGCTCCAGCGCACGCTCGACGGGGTGATGCGCGAGAACGGTCTCGCGGCGTAAAAGGACTTCGTGGCAGCGGTTCGAGTCCTCGCGGTCCTCTTCGACGCGGGAGCGACGCTCGTTCACCCGGATCCTCCCGTCGAGGAGGTCTATTCGCGCGAGTTCACCGCGGACGGCGCCCGGTTCACGCAGGAGGAGCTGACCCGCGCGTTGACCAGGGCGTGGGAGGAAGTCCATGCGAACCCGTCGTCCGATCGGTACGGCGGCGTACGCGGCGAGCCCGGGTTCTGGCGGACGTTCCTGAACCGCATGCGCTCGCTGCTCGACGGCGGCTCCGTCTCCCCGGCTGCGTTCGAGCGGCTCTCGACGCACTTCCGGAGCCCCGCCGCCTGGGCGATCTACGACGACGTCCGTGTCGGCGATCGAAGAGGTCGGCAAGCCGAATCCGGAGATCTTCCACCGCGCCTGCCGGCGCCTCGAAGTCGAGCCGGCCGAATCGCTCCACGTCGGCGACTCGGTTTCGGAAGACCTCGAGGGCGCGCGCGCCGCCGGCCTCGCGGCGCTGCTCCTCGATCGTCGGGACGCGTACCCCGAGATCGCAGATCGGATCCTTTCGCTCGGAGAGATTCCGGAGCGGCTCGGATGAATCCGTTTGCTATCCTGCGGGCGAGTTGAGCTTTCCCGAAGGGCTCTTCCGGACCAAGTCCCTGGACGAGATGGTCGCCGAGACCGAGGAGCCGGAACACCGCCTCCGGAAGGCGCTCGGTCCCGGGAACCTGATCGCGCTCGGCATCGGGGCGATCATCGGCGCAGGCATCTTCGCGACGATCGGGACTGCCACCGCAGGGGACGTCTACCGCCCGGGAGCGGGGCCCGCCTTGATGCTCTCCTTCGTGCTCACCGCCGTCGTCTGCGGGTTCACCGCGCTCTGTTACGCGGAGTTCGCTTCGATGGTCCCCGTCGCGGGCTCGGCCTACACGTACTCGTACGCCACGCTCGGAGAGCTGATCGCATGGATCATCGGATGGGACCTGATCCTGGAGTACGCGATCGGAAACGTCGCGGTCGCGA
>WNGF01003587.1_pt1 | contig 20952 bp, 17 predicted proteins | sample 5400641 | NCBI WGS metagenome assembly WNGF01 (sample SAMN13153371, study PRJNA577476) | soil metagenome | isolation source: 80 cm soil or saprolite under grassland replicate 2 | place: USA:California | collected 2016-06-15 | reverse complement strand
AGGTTAAAACAAGAATGCAATCGGAGCTTAAGATTAGGCGAGAATGTCCGAGAAACTTAGCTTGTCGTTGCTGCTCAGGAGATTCGACAAGCGAACGCTAGTCGGACATTTCGACAAACTTCAGGAACCTCTGAATAAGTATTTTCGACGCTACGCGTCGAAGACCTTGATCAGACCTTCCTTCAGTTTGTCGCTGCGCTTTGAGAAATTGATAAGCTAAAGGTTCTCGGACAGCAACATCGCAAAATGCGCGCGCAGTTTTGCTTCGGTAAGTGGTGAGCGCGTGCCGGTCTTTTCGAGCACCGTCCATTGTGGAGCGTCCTTTGAGGATCGCAAAAGAAGAAGCTCCGCGTTGGCGCGCGGCTGTCCGAAATGTTTTAGGTTCGCGCAGGCCAGACCTCCGCCGCGGACAAATCCATCGCGTGGCGCTCGTGGCCAGCCGGCTTCCAGGGTCAGCGCCCGCACGCCGTTACGCAAAGTCACTTGCCGTCCAACCATCGTCGCAGTTCCGACCTTGAACCGGTAATCGTCCTGCTGTTCGATCTGAATGCCCGCGCCTTTGCGATTCGCTTCACCCGACAGCGTTGTAATTGTCATTACCAGCCAGTCAACGGCGGTGCGTCGCAAGAGATCGTTTTGCTTACGCAGCGCGACATAGTCGGCAATGTCGCGCCGTCCGGCCGCGCGCGCGCGACGTTCGGCATCCGCTAAGGCCACTTCCCATGCTTCGTCGAGTTCGCTCATTGGTCTTGTTCGGTAGTTAGCCTGGCTCCGCGTCGGGCATATTGTGCATGGCAACCCGTAGCGTCGACAACTAATTTCTACGATTCTCGCAAGCCTGACCCTCTGCTCCGACTGCTCTTTTCCCGCGGTGCGGTTTGGCTCAGTCTGCAAGAACGTAGTGACGATTTGCTCTCTCGACGACTCGCTCTCCCAGGGTCAAGGCCCATAGAAGGGGTTGACCAAAGGACCCTAAGCACGGAAACTAGTTCCAATGGCTCCCACTGAAAAATCTCCGATCAACGGAACGCCTGCGGCGGCTCAGCCCACAATGAATCTCGCAACGATGCTGCGGCAGATGCTGGCAGTTTCTGAAAAGGTTAGCGATCTTATCTTTTCGCCGGCGCGTCCACCGCAAATCGAACTAGTCGGCAAACTCCAGCCGGTCTCGATTCCCGGCATCGAACAGCTTTCGCCGGCGCAAACGTCGAGTATCGCCAGTTTGATCATCGGAAATCAGGAGGCGGCGGTTGCGAATCTGGAGAAGTCCGGCTCGGTAGATCTTTCTTTCAGTGTTCCCGGACTTTGCCGGTTTCGCGTGAACATCTTTAAGCAGCGAGGAACACACGCGATTGTCATGCGGGTGATCCCACAGCAGCCGCCGAGTTTCAAAGACTTCGATCTGCCCGGACAGTTTCGCGAGATCGTCGAACTAAAGAACGGCATCGTGCTGGTTACCGGACCCACGGGCAGTGGCAAGAGTTCTACGCTGGCGGCGGTGATCGACTTAATCAATGAGACCAAGTTCTATCATATCGTTACCATTGAAGACCCGATAGAGTTTCTCCACACGCACAAGAATTCCACCATCCATCAGCGCGAACTGCACTCGGACACGCCAAACTTCGCGGTGGCCCTGCGGGCCGCGCTACGCCAGGCTCCCAAGGTAATTTTGGTCGGCGAGATGCGCGACCGCGAAACCATGGAAGTTGCATTGGAAGCCGCAGAAACCGGACATTTGGTTCTCTCGACTCTTCACACCATCGACGCAGCCAAAACCGTCGAACGCATCATTGGGGTCTTTCCCAAAAACGAAGAGCGGTCGATTCGTACTCGCCTGTCGCAGACGTTCCGCTACATAATCTCACAACGCCTTTTGCCGTGTGCCGATGGCACCGGGCGCGTCGCCGCTTTCGAGATTTTGAAGGCCACGTCGCGTACGAGGGAGTACGTTGAACGCGGAGAGTCGGAAGGAAAATCTCTGATCGATGCGATGGAACAGGGCGCCACGGAAGGAATGCAGACCTTCGACGGTGAGATCGAGAAGTTGGTCCGGTCCGGCGTCGTGACCAAGGAGGACGGCGTGGCCTATGCCTCAAACCTGGGCAACTTCCTGCTCCGGGTAGGTGAGTTCGGCAAGGGTAGCGCGCCGAAGGTCGAGCCCAAGCCAACCGACGACTCCCTGATTGATCTAATTGAACGCTAAGTTGATATGGTCTCTGTTCATCCTTTGCCGCACGAGCCGTGGCACAGCTTCGAAGGAATTCGATAAGCCATGAATGTGTGGGACGGCTCACCCCCTATCTTTTTTTGCTCTTTGCCTTTTTCCTTTTGCCTTGGCTCTGATGTTATCATGCCTCGCCGGTTGGTTTCCCCCGCAGAATTTCAAATAACTGAAGACAAAATGCCGCTCTTCATGTCCAACGCTCGTGCTCGATTCGTGGCCGCCGTCGTGGCGGTTTTCTGCTTGCTGTCGCTCGCGGCGAGTATGCGCGGGCAGGAGCAACAAACGCAGTTGCCGGCAAAAAATGGCTACGTCACCGATTCGGCCGGCGTCTTTGACGCGGCAATGAAGGAACGCCTGGAAGCGATTCTCAAAAACTTCAAAGAACGCACCGACATTGAATTCGTCATCGCGACGGTAAAGACCATCGGCTCGGAAGATGTCTATGAATATTCATTGCGGTTGGCTAAGGCCTGGGACGTGGGCGTACGCAACAGCCCGCACAAAAGCATGCTGCTGGTTGTTTCCGAAGACCAGGCAAAATTCTTTACTCAGTTCAGCCGCGTGGCGCAGGAAGATCTCCCCGAAGGCAGCGTCGGCGAATTGATCGTCCGCATGAAGCCAAAACTTCAAAAGTCGGATTTCAATGGCGGAGTCTTCGATGGTGTGAAATCGTTCGTTAGTCTTCTGGGTGAGCGGAAAAATTTCAAGTTTGACGAGTTGGATCAAAGAAGAGTTGAGACCATAGCAGCGGACTCGACGCGGCCGCGCACGGTAAGCGCGGGTGAAGCAATACCGGAAGCTTCGCCGGCACCGAGTGAAACGCCGCAAGTGACTGCGCCTGCCACGCCCGCGCCGGAAAATCGCGAGCCCTCTTCACAGCCATCGCCGGCTGCGACCGAATCACCTGTTGCGAAAGCTGAAACTTCAGCGAGCCCAACTCCGGCGCCGAATGAAAGTCCTTCAGCGGCACCGACCCCCGGTCCGACAGAGACTCCGCCGCCATCGGTTGAAACTCAGCCCCAACCGGCAGCAACCACTTCACCAACTGCGTCTGACACGAAGGCGCCGGCGGCCGGCGAAGTTGCGTCACCAAAGCCCAATGTTAACGCTTCGCCGCAGCCAGGCGAGTTACCCGCGCCGTCTTCAGCAGCTCCAGTTGAAAACCCTACGCCTCACCCGATCCCCACAAACGCAACAGAGCCGGCGGTGAATGTCGCGGCCAATACGTCAACCGATCCGCAACCGAAGAAAGGAATTGCGATATCAGCAAAACGATCGTCATCGAGCTCGGCAAACGCTCCCGCAAATCCCGATGATGAAAAAGAAGAGGTCGAGTTGACGCTGACGCTGCCAGTCGACAAACGGATCGGCGCCTTGAAGGCTTTCGTCTCAGCGCACCCAAAATCGGCGGCTCTGGCACGCGCGAACGAATTGATCGTCGTGGCGCACGCAACCCTGGGCGATCAAAAGTTGCAAGCTGCCGACATTGATGGTGGTTTACAGGAATTTCGCGCGGCTTTGAATGAAGCCCCGCCGGACATGACCGACCGGTTGTTTGCCGAGGTGATCGCGAACATTCCGATGAATCTGTTTGTGCGTAACCAACGCGCCGCAGCGATCGACTTTGCCCGCCAGGTTGAAGCGCTGGCAAAGCTCAACCCGAAAAGACTACTGGCCATCGAACAGTTTTACCTGAACACGGAAAATGTCGGCGAAGCGAATCGCCTGGCCGAGCTGGTGGTGCAGCAAGCGCCCGAGATGGCGGCTGCGCATCAGGCGCTGGGCGCCGCGCGCCACATCGATCTGCGTCTGGAAGAAGCCGAGAAGGAATACGCCCGCGCACTCGAGCTCGATCCCAGGTCGGTGAATGCGCGACGCAGTTTGGCGGATCTGAAACGCGCTGCCGGCAAGTGCGATGAAGCTTTGAGCCTCTATCAGGAAATGCTGCGCGGGAATGCAAACGATCGCAGCGCCTTTGCCGGGATGATCGTTTCACTGCTGGAAACCGGGAAGAAGGAAGACGCCGCGCGCGCGCTGGATGCGGCCTTGAAGGACAAAGGTCAATCCCAAAATTTCGCTTTGCTCGCGGGAGCAGCGTATTGGTTCACAGCGCACAATGACGCCGCGCGGGCTTTGGAGCTGGCGCAGGCCGCGGTCGAGATCGAGCCGCGTTATTCATGGTCTCAGATCGCATTGGCGCGCTCTCTGGTGGCCAATAAACGACCGGTTGAAGCCGAGCGCGCGGTCCGTTTTGCGCGGCAGTTCGGCAGGTTTCCCACACTCGATTATGAACTCGCCAGCGTGCTCGCCCCGCTTGGTCTGTATGACGAAGCCGCCCAGGAGTTGACCCGCTCGTTTTCTCTCAAGGACGGGCAGATCGAAACCAAACTCGCCGGGCGAAGCGTTGCGCGGGCGACCAACTTCACTGAGCTGCTGGCGCCGGAGAGACGCGCGGCCATTTTTCAATCGACGGCGGCTGATTCTGAGAGCAATGCAAGAATGCTCAAGGGCCTGCTGGCTTTCTCAATGCTGCTGAACGCGCCCGACAGTCAGTCAATAAAAGAAGACGCAGTAATCACGGCCGCAAACGATTTTCTCAGCGGGACCGACCCCATGCGCGTCTTTCGTCAGATTTACGTAGCGGGAAAACTAATCAACAAAGGAGTCGCGCTCGGCAATGTGCTCGAGCTAATGGATGCCGCGACGGCCGGAGTCGAAGCCGCGCTGGACGTTCCCGCGGCGACGATTGCCGCGCAGCCTGCCGAACTAAGCGATACGCGCGCGCGGGCGCTGGCCCAGGGTGGGACGCCTGATGTTCCCGACGCTCCCCGCGCGGCCCTTTCTGGTTTGTTAAGAGGGCGGATCGAGGATCTGACGGGTCTCGCGCTCTTCAACTTGGACAAAGCGAACGATGCTGTGGAGCATTTGCGGCGGGCCGTAAGTGTAGCGCCGCAGGGAACGCCGTTATGGCGCGCGGCGCTGTGGCATCTGGGCTCGGCATTGGAAGCGAGCGGCAAGAACGATCAGGCGCTGCTCTACTACATCAAATATTATGTGAGCGGTAAACCGGATCCGGTGCGGCGCGCAGTGATTGAAAATGTTTACAAGAAAGTCAACGGCACGCTCGACGGTCTGGACGACAAGATTGGACCGGGCACCTCTCCTCCGCCAACACCGGCGCCCAGTCCATCATCCAAATCCGTGGGCGCCTAGCCGATCGCCGGCGGCTTGAACTCAAAATAAAGTTTCCAGGTCATGATTAAAAAAACAGCCTTCATCTTTAGTCTGGCGTTGGCAGCAACCACGGGTCTCGGGCAAACGAGTCCTTCGCCTCAACCTCGGGCACAGTCGCCCGCCACTCAATCCGCAGCGAGCCCGAAGTTTGAACTCTCCGAGTACGGCGTCAGTATGCAAACGGACGCGCGGCTGATTGTGATGATGGCCGCGCTTGAGGCGGCAGGTTTTGATCCGACGCCGGCGGGTAGGGAGCCGTCAGCCTTTCGCGCGCTGGTAAGAAGAGATCAGGCCAGGATGAATGCCGATCTGCGCGAGCGCATGAAAAATTCGTTTGAGCGTCACAAGTTACCTGCGCCTGCAACGCCGGCGGACCAGGCGGCGCGTTATGTCTCCCTGGCTTACGTGCTGTCACCACCGCCGCTGCTCGAGTCGCCCGACCGGACGGATGACCTTCCCGGCGGCGCGTTGGAAGTGCTGGATTTCGCGCCGCTGCTGCGCGAGTTCTACAAAAGCTCAGGAATTGACGAGCGGCTGAATTCTTACGTGCGCGCCTATCAGGCGGAGGGTGATCGCTTGCGCCAGCCGGCCGGTGAGATGGTGCGCTCGTTGCTCTCGTATTTGCACACGCGGCCGATCATGTTCACAAACGTGCGCGTGCGCGTGAACAGCCCCACGACGAAAAAGAACGCCCCGGCAAGTTTTACCACGCGCCAACATGACCGCCGGTTCTTTGTCGTGCCTGATCTGCTGGCGGCGCCCGGCACGATCAATTTTCGGGTGATCGCAGATGACTATTATGCGATCGTGCCCGAAGGCACCGATCCTGCTTCGTCAGAGCTGCGCCGCGCCTACCTGCAATACGTAATCGATCCTATGGTGCTGAAAATCAATAAAGAGATTGCCGCCCGCCGCGAGCCGCTCAAGCAATTGATCGACAAGCGTACCGCTGATGGCGCGACGGTTTCGCCTGACGTTTTTCTAACCGTCTCGCGATCTCTGGTCGCGGCCGCGGACGCGACCTACGAAGCGTCAAATCGTCTGACACTGGTTACTGCTTTGCAACGCGCGCGGTTGCAGCAGGCCAAAGACGACGCCGCCCGAACTGCGATTGCCAACGAAGCCAAAGCGGCGCGCGCAGCAATTGCCGATGAAACGATTGCCCGCCTGTCGGAAGATTACGAAAACGGCGCTCTGCTGGATTTTTATTTTGCGGAGCAGATGCGCGACGTCGAAGCGTCAGGTTTTGACATTGCCAATTTCCTCGCCGATATGATCGCGGGATTCGATCCGGCGCGCGAGGGCAAACGCTTTGCCGAAACTGCCGAGGCGCGCAATCGGGTGTTCGCTGCGCGCAAAGCACATCCGCGATACTCGTTATGGCTGGTCGATCCGAGCGCGGAAACGCGCGACGCGAATGAAATCTCGCATAACTCAGTGCTGGTCACAAAACTTGGGGAAGTGGAAAAGCTGCTGCAAACCCGTAGTTATGAAGAAGCAGAAACCAGACTGAAGGGGCTGTTGCAGGATTATCCCGGCGATGCGCGCCTGTTTTTTACCCTGGCCCAAACTGCGAGTCTTTGGGCGCGGGACACGACCGACGATGATTTTCAAAACCAGCGTCTGAATCGCGCGCTGACAAATTACCGTTTGGCGGTAGCGGCTGCGTCACCCGATATTGATCGCGCGTTACTTTCGCGCGCGCACGAGGCGATGGGACGTATTCTGGCGTTTCTGGATCACAACGATGAAGCAATGAAAGAATTCGAGGCGGCGATTTCCATCGGAGAAGTTACCGGCGGAGCTTACCGTGATGCGATCGAGGGGAAGAGAAAGCTATCACAGCCGTAGTCGTGTCAGAAGCTACAGTTGCATCCCATAACGATCGGACAAGATGGCTTTTATTCTGGGTTGCTGATTCAGCCAAGCGAGAAAGCGTCGTTCGTTCGTGCTGCCAGGCTCCCAAAAGCTACTACCAAGCTCGCCTTTCGTAAAAGCGGATAGATTCCACTCAACAATTTCCGATAGCCTTTCGTCGTCCGCTTGAAGAATTTGATCAAGATAGGGATTTAAGTCGTCAACAAACTGCCCTATTGCGCAGAGCCATTGGTTAATATCTTGGCCATGAGCGTTTGAGCTTAGAATCAACGCTTCAAACTTATCCTGAAGGACTTCCAGGACTGCAGTGCGTTCGTCTTCCGGCCATTCGGCCCAACCTGCCAGTCTTAGTTTCCGCAGTACAATCTGAGGGTACGGCCACAGGAACGCTTCCCCAACGCTCAGTTCGAGGATCCGAGGCAGGAAGTACCTGAAATCTCTTAGGGTTCCAACGGTTAAGAAAACGTCAGCAGCATACTCACTGAGCTCGCTCTCGTTGAGATCCTCAAGCTTGCGCGAGAGTAAAACGACTTTTGCTTCTTCAGAGATACAACACTTGCATGCTGGGAAGTCGTCTGGCTTTTCATATTTCGAAAACACCCGGTACAAGTGTTGAATGGACTTGCTCAAAATCTTATCCTTAGTATCCTGTCAGCTTCAGGGTTTGTTGACTCTCAAAAAACTTCGCCCACACATCATCATTCTTTCCAACCAGCTCCGGCACATTCTGGATCGTAAAATCCGAAATCCTTACGCCCTTTTCAATCTGTTTCCAGGTGAGCGGCATGGACACGGTGGCCCCGGGTTTCGCCCGCGCGCTGTAGGGTGAAGCGATTGTCTTGCCGCGCGCGTTTTGCATCGCATCGACGTAGACCTGTTGCTTCTGACGTTTGGCGAGCGAGCGTTGCGTGGTGGCAATCTTTGGTGCGCGTTGCGCCACCTCATTGGCGAACGCTTCGGCGATTGCGGCGACCTTGCCAAAGGAGTATTTCGGTTTTAGCGGTAAGTAAATATGGACGCCGGAAGATCCGGAGGTCTTGGGAAAGGCCGGCAGACCCAACTCGTCGAAAACTTTCTTACATACCAAAGCGACCTCCAAAACATTTTTCCAGGGCGCTTCCTTGGGATCGAGATCAAGCATGAAATAATCAGGCTTATCGAGGTGTTTGAGGGTGGAATGCCATGGATGTTGTTCGATCGTACCCAGATTCACGAAGTGGAGGATCGATCCCACGGTGGTGTAAACCGCGTAATCCAATTCTCGCCCTTCCTGATTGGTTAACCGCTTGGTCTTAATGAACGCCGGCGCGCTTTCCAAATCCTGCTGAAAAAACATCGGTGCGCCAACCCCGCGCGGATAGCGCTGCAAAATCGCCGGCCGATCTTTCAGAAACGGAAGAATATGCGAGGCGATCCGAAGGTAGTAGCAAAGCAAATCAAACTTGGTGATCCTTTCTTTCGGCCAGTAGATCCGATCAAGGCTCGTTAACGAAACCCGCTCACCCTCTATTTCCAGAATCAGATCTCCCTTGGGCTTTCGGAGTGCGAGAAACTCCTGTGGAGTGATTGCCGGGCCTTCGCGCTGGCGCGTGCGTTTGATCTTCGGCTTCACGTCAGTTTTCGAAGCTTTCATTCAGGTGTGACTATGTTAGATCGACGCGTGGAAGATCGCTATTGGCAGGGCCGCTAATGACCCTCCCGAACCTGTCATAGCGCGATCCGTGACATGGGCAGTCCCAGATCTTCTCGGCCGGGTTCCAGGTGACAATACAACCGAGATGCACACAGACTGCAGACAAGCTGTGGACGGTGCCATCCTGGTCGCGATAAACGGCAACTTTTGACAAACCCTGGCGCATAACCGCGCCTTCACCCTTCGCAATTTCAGCGGCGGAATCGACTTCACCCGGCGTGACCAGGTCGCTGTACTGCGCCATGACGTTGATGTTTTCCTGGACGAAATCCTTAACCGCCACCAAAGTTTTGCGCGACGGACTATAAAGATCTTTCCACGGATTCTCGCGTCCGATGATGAGATCGGTTAGCAGGATACCGGCAATCGTGCCGTGCGTCATTCCCATTCCCGAATCGCCCGTGGCGATGAAAACGTTGTCGGCGTCGCCCGGATTAAGGCCGATGAAGGCCAGAGAGTCAACCGGCTCCATCACCTGCCCCGACCAGCGGAACTCGATCTCTTCAATCATCCGAAAACGATTGCGCGCCCACTGCTCGAGCTTTCCCCAGCGCTGACGGCCGTCGTGTTGCTGGCCGGTTTTGTGATCCTCGCCGCCCACAATCAACAGGTCATGATCATCAGCGCGTTCAATTCGAATGTAGTGATAAGGGTCGTGGAGATCAGCAGGCGCGTCCCAGAGCAGGATTGACGGAACAGAGCCTGCCGGAATTCGGGCGCCGATGACGTAGGTAGTGTAGGCTGCCTGCTTGGTGTGCATGGCCACGAGATCATTGACCGGCGAATTCGTCGCCACGACTATCACATCAGCCGTGATCTTATGGCCGCTCGTAGTAGTGACATGAGCTTTTGACCCGCCTTCAATTTCATCGGCGTGCGTACCTGTGAATATCTGTCCGCCATCGCGCTCAATGGCGCGAGCCAGTCCTATTAGATACTTGAGCGGATGAAACTGCGCCTGCCGTGGAAAGTGCAGGCAGGGTCCGGTGTCGAAACTGTCAATAGGGGCGCGATCAATTCTGCGAACGTCAACGAGACCGGCCCGGTGCACCGCCGGCAGCTCGTCTTCGAGCACTTTCAACTTTTCTTCGGGTGGAATGAATAAATAACCATCGACCCGTTCGAACTCACAATCAATTTTTTCTTCGTGTACGATCGCCTCAACCCGCTCGATTGCGGCGGTATGGCTTTCAGCGGCCAAACGTGAGCCTGCTTCGCCAAACAAACGCTCGAGTTCATAGAACCGGTCGTCAAGGGCGTTCGTAAGGTGCGCTGTCGTCCGCGCAGTCATGCCTCCGCCGATTGGTCCGTCGTCCAGAACGATTACTGTTTTGCCTTCTTGCCCGAGCAAATAGGCAGTGGTTAAGCCCGCGATGCCCGCGCCGATGATGCAAACGTTGGCGGCGGCGTCTTTGCTCAAAGCGCCTTCCGGCGGCGGGTCGGCAGTCGCCATCCAGATCGATTCGGTTGTTCCTGAGGTCGGTTGCATGCTCTTTGGGCGTCGAATCTGATGAGCGAGTGATGTGCCAGCACCGAACCGGGACTGCTTAGCCAATCGATTAGCTTCTGCTTGTGACACTTTCTAAACTGTTCCAAATTGTGACAAGAATGATAGATCGAAAGTAATACAAGTGCGGAAGAATATTGAACGATCGATTTAGCCGAGCTTCTCACGTTCGAGCACGTACCGAGCAATCTCGACGCGATTAGTGAAGGACTTTTTCAAGAGTATGTTCTATCATGATGGTCGTTTTGCAACTCTGCTCGACGTTGTCAACCATTACAACGTTCACTTTAACCTGGGGCTAACCAATCGAGAGAAACTAGACCTGGTCGAATATTTGAAGTCTTTACCGGAAGCAGAGTAACGGCTGTTCGCACCGCTCCACGGGACCATGCTCGGACGAGATAATCTGTCGACAGAGGCGCACCCGGGCGACATGTCTTATTCATAATCCAGACTCGTGACACCTTTGAAACTGTCCCGAATTGCGACAAGACGATGTTTGGGAATCCGGGGATCGTACAGGAGTCTTCACCGTCAAACTCGTTCGTCACGGTGAATGGCCAGCGAAGGCAAATGCGCTTGCTGGCATGATGATTGTAAGCGTCGAACATCGTTCCCCATGATATGCGTGTACACCTGAGGCGAATAATCCGCACTAGATGAACGTGGAGGATTGTTATGAGCGGTAGGTCAATGTCTTTTCTGGGTGCTGCAGTGTTTTTGGGACTGGCTCTCCTTAGCACCGCAGGAAACTCTCCGATATCTCTCGAAAACCCGGCGGCTTCCTCGCTCCCGAACGGAAAGATGGAAGGTTCAAAACAGGGCGCCTTTCGCGCAACAGTGCGAAAGCTTTGGGAAGATCACATTACCTGGACGCGCGTCTTCATTATCAGCGCCGCAGCAGGTTTGCCTGACAAAGATGCGGCCACGCAGAGATTGCTGCAAAACCAGGTGGACATCGGCAATGCCATCAAGCCGTACTATGGCGACGCCGCAGGCGACAAACTAACCGTACTTTTGAAGGAGCACATCACGACAGCCGCCGAGGTGGTGGCAGCGGCCAAAGCAAATGATCAGGCAAAGCTCGCCGACGCAAACAAGCGCTGGTTCGCGAATGCGGATCAGATTGCCGACCTGCTAAGCGGCGCGAATCCGAAGAACTGGCCAGCGGCGGAAATGCGATCGATGATGCACGATCACTTGAATCTGACGACGAACGAAGCCGTGGCCCGCCTGCACGGCGATTGGGCCGGAGATGTAGCCGCTTTTGACAAGGTGCATGAACAGATCCTACACATGGCGGATGAATTGAGCGAAGGTATTATCAAGCAGTTCCCGGCAAGGTTCAGCTAACAACTCTGATTGCGCGGCAGGATGGATGCGGAGAGTCTTGCCGAAAGGACTGGCCAATGAACCATCGTGAGATTGCCTACGCCCTCTTACGGATAACTATGGGAGTTATCTTTTTGTTTTTTGGCATCGGAAAATTCCTGGGCGGCATCGGTAATTTTGTGACTGGAATGAATCAGCACTTCGCCGGCAAGTTACCGTCGATGATGGTAACCCCGTTCGCCTACGCCATACCTTTTTGCGAAGTAGCAGCGGGAGCGCTCATATTGTTTGATCTCTTCACCAGAATCGGCCTGACGATCTCCGGATTGCTGCTGGTAGGACTTACCTTCGGCACGGTCATGCTGGGCGATGCGCCGACGGTCGCCCACAACCTGCAATACGGACTCGTGAATTTTGTGCTGCTATGGCTTTCCGATCTGAACCGCTATTCGATTGATTCGTTATTTCATCGCAGCACTCCGGCAGGTTTCACGCAATAGTTTTTTAGAAGGGCGAATTCGGAATTTCTTTCAGGAGTCGGACATGAAGTTTTTCAAGATATGCACAATCATTCTGAGCATCAGTTTTTTGGCGGGAGTATTGGGTTTGCGTTTAACCCGCGGCCGTGATTCTGAATCATTCCATCATGCTGAAGACTCGTCCCTGGTTGCATCATTCTCAAGCCCGACGCTCCGAATCGGAGCAACCGGACCGGTCGCGCCGACACGTTATCGGCTCGAGCCCGCACGGAGCAAGTTCATCGCCCATGCGCTCGCCGGTGGATTGCTCTGGTTCAAAGGTCACGATCACCTGGTGGCCGTGCGGGACTTCAGCGGCGAGGTGCGCCTGGATCCGAATTCCATTCCGGCTTCCTCGCTTGAGATCATTGCCAAAACTGCCTCGATGGAAGAAACCAGCAGCGTCTTTACCGACGCCCAGAAAAAGATCATCAATAAAGAGCTCCATGACATCGTGCTGCTGCCGGACCAATATCCCGACATCGTCTTTCGCAGCACGAGTGTTACGGGCCAATCGATCGGCAATGGTCAATATGATTTGAAGATTGCCGGCAATCTCACGCTCAACGGCACCACTCGTTCAATTACGATTCCGACGAAACTCACGGTAACCGGAAATGAAATTCGCGCCCAGGGTGAGTTCAGTGTCAATCGCAGCGACTTCAAAGTTAAAGCTACCTCAGCCGTTCATGGACTGGTGCGGGTTCGCGACAAGATTAAGTTCACTTTCGATATCGTCGGCCATCAGATCTAGTCTGGATTCTTCGTCACGATGGGCGCGTAGGCTAGAATCAATCCATGACCGGGCTTTCTCACGACCAGGAAAAGCTGCTTTCCGATCTTCAATCCGACGCCTTCAAATATTTCGTGCATGAAGTCAATCCCGATAACGGATTGGTGGCGGATAGTACGAAAGACGGCTGGCCGTGCAGCATCGCGGCTGTCGGGATGGCGCTGTCAGTCTACCCGGTGGGTGTCGAACGCGGATTCATCACACGCGAAGAAGCAGTTGAACGCTCGCTAAAAAAGCTGCGTTTTTTTGCCAACAGCGAGCAAAGCGAAAGTGCTGTCGCGACCGGTTACCAGGGATTTTACTATCATTTCCTCGACATGAAGACCGGACGGCGGGCGTGGGATTGCGAACTTTCAACAATTGATTCGACTTTTCTTTTCGCCGGCATGCTCGCTGCGGCCGGCTATTTCGATCGCGATACCGGGCAAGAGAGCGAAATTCGCCGGCTGGCTGATGAAATGTATCGGCGCGCTAACTGGCGATGGGCGCTTGACGGCGACGCTACTTTAAATCACGGATGGCAACCGGAAACTGGATTTCTTCCTTTTCGCTGGGACCGCTACGACGAATCCACACTTGCCTACATTCTCGCACTCGGATCGCCCGATTTCTTCATCTCTCCTGAAAGTTGTCAAGCGCATACGTCGGCTTACCAGTGGAAAAAAGTTTATGATTACGAATATCTATTCGCAGCGCCATTATTCACGCACCAGTTCTCGCATATATGGATTGACTTTCGGGGAATCAAAGACGAATTCATGCGCGAACACGATTTGGATTACTTTGAAAATAGCCGGCGCGCGACTTATGCCCAGCAGGAATACTGCCGGCGCAATCCCAACGAATTCAAAGGCTATAGCGAAGTCTGTTGGGGACTGACGGCATGTGAGGGTCCGGGTCCGAAGGAACTTATTATTGACGGCGTCAAGCGCGTTTTCTTTGATTACATCGCGCGCGGCGTACCCGACGGGCCTGACGACGGAACACTTGCGCCCTGGGCCGTGGTCGCCTCACTACCTTTCGCGCCCGAGATCGTGTTGCCGGCGCTGGAACACTTTAATGAAATCGAGGTCGGCACGGATCATCCGTACGGGTTGGAAGCGACTTTCAACCCGACTTTCCCCGATGACAAATGTCACGAGTGCGGCTGGCTCTCCCCCTGGCACTTTGGCATCAATCAGGGTCCGATCGTGTTGATGATCGAAAATTTCCGCTCAGAGTTTCTCTGGAACCTGATGAAGAAGTCCCGCTATGTCGTAAAGGGCTTGCGGCGAGCTGGATTCAAAGGTGGATGGCTGGAAGGATAAGGCGTAGGGAAAGGGGAAACGGACGAGGACGATAACCCTAAGGATACCGAGTCGTGAGCGGTTATCGTCGTCCTCCCGTCTCACCCTCTTACCCTTACCCTTTATCCTTTCTTCTTACCCTACCCTTTCCCCTTCCCCCTTTACTCCTATCTCCTCGTCGATCCGCGCTTCCGCGCAAGAAGACTCCCCGCCCGCGTTCTAACCGCAACAGCTTGCCGCATGCTCTATTCGCGGAGCTAACGATTTCAAATTCGTGCTGTGTGAAAGCGCTCCCCAGGCACGGCGAGTTATCAGTCTATCTGGAAGGAGAAAGAATAATGAGGACGAATCTGTTTACTTTGATGTTGGGAGTTTTGTCGATGATGGTTGCGCCACTCGGCTTGGTCGGTGCGTGGGGATTGCATCAACGACAGAAGGCAGCTGAGCAAAGTGATTATCGGCTGGAAGGCCCATTCACCCAGGATAATCTTTCGGTGTTTCTGATCCATGGCAAAGACAAGATCAAGGGTCAAACGTTCCTGACATTACAGGAAGCTCTGGTGCAGAAGAAGGTGATCGTGCGCGAAACTCGCTCGGTAAATGAACTGACGATCGAAAATGTTTCCCGCGAGGAGGTTTACGTTCAATCAGGCGACATCGTAAAAGGCGGCCAGCAGGATCGCATGCTCGTCGTCGACCTGATTCTCCCGCCACATTCAGGCAAAATTCCAATCGCCGCATACTGCGTGGAAAATGGCCGCTGGCAAAAGCGAGGAGCAGAAGAAGTTTCAGTCTTTAATTCATCGTCCAACGTCGTTGCCAGCCGCGACGTGAAACTTGCCGCCAAGTCCGCCGAGTCGCAGAGTGAAGTTTGGCGCCAGGTGGCTGTCGCGCAGGAGAAACTGAGTTCGAATGTCGGTCGTGATGTCAGGGGCGCGGCCTCGCCCACGAGTTTTCAACTGGCTCTGGAAAACAAGGAAGTGCAAAAAAGCGCGGACAGCTACTTTAAAGCTTTGTCGGGAATCGTCAACAACCAGCCGGATGTAATCGGTTATGTTTTTGCAATCAACGGCAAAATCAACAGCGCCGACGTTTACGCCTCCAGCGCGCTTTTTAAAAAGCTATGGCCGAAACTCTTAAAGGCCAGCGCCATCGAAGCAGTCGCCGAATATCGGCGCGGCGAAAAATTTGAGCAGCCGGCCGCCGACAGCGTGCGCGGTTTTCTGGACGACGCGCCTAAGGGCGCCGAGAAGCAGAAGGACGTCACCGGGCGCATTCAGATGGTGACCCGCGATTCCGAAAGCAGCGTTTTCTTTGAAACTCGCGATCGCGCAAAATCCGACACGTGGGTGCACCGGAATTACATTAAGAAAGACTAGGAAGGAAAAGGTGGAAGGGGGGAAAGGGGGAAGGGGAAAGCAAACCCTAAACTTTTGTTTCCCCTTTTTCCCTTTTCCCCATTTCCCCCCAAAGTTCTAGTGCACAATCTTCATCGAATACAGGATGCCGTAAAGTTCATCCTCGTGCTGCGGAAATTTTGCTCCGCTGGTAGAAAGAATCAGAGTAACGAGTTGATTCTGACCCGCGTACTTGCGATAGGCCTGCCATTCCAGCCGGCGAATATCGTCGGGCCTTTCCGTTTTTGATTCGCGAAATTCGACGCCGCGCAACCCGTCAATCTCCAGCCACTTGACCTCGTCGTACTTGCCGATCTTCTGATTCGTCTTGGCACTTTCGTACATCGCGTTAATGCTGATGTCACTCGGAAAGCTTGGGTCCATCACTGAGATGTTTCCGCTGAGAAAGGCGCTGCCGCCTCCTGACTCAAACGTCTCGTTGCGCGCGTCACCCTTTTTCCAGTTGGCGGGCATTGTCCAATCTATTCCCTGCTGGTCCCACTTTACGGTTTGTCCGTTCGCAATTGCAGCGGATTGCGCGGCCGTCGGCGACGCACGCTCGACCGGCTCGCCATTAACACTCGATCCGGTCGATGAAGAAGACGACGAAGAAGAATTCGAACTGCCGGACTTCTTAAACTTATCAGTCAAGTTGCAGCCAAGGACAACCAGAAAGACTGCAAAAATCAGCGGAATGCGCTTCATGGAGTCGACACCTCGGAATGGAAACTGGAAAAGCAAGACGCTTTTATTTCAAAACTGTCGCAGAGTCAATCCATAAATCAGTTTCAGTTTTGATGTCTGAGCGAGCTTTCAGCTTGTCGAACTTCCAGGACGAACTGAAGTTTGTCGGCCATTCACCTGAACCGACTCGCAAAGAACAAGCGGAATGTTTCGCGCCAAACTCGTCGACGTGTTATTCTTGCTGGCGTACCCCTACAGTTTGTTTTACCTGTTTCGGCGTGACCGGACGCCGTCAAGTATCGAGGAGTCTGTTATGCGAAGTGCAAGCTCAGGATATTTTGCCCCACTGTTGGGAGTTACATCCTTAATATTCGCCATTGCCTGCCAACCGTCGATGAATTCAAATGCGAATACCAACGCAAACGCCAATCAGGCAGCGAATACGAACTCAGCAAACACGAATATGGAAAGCAATGCGGGACCGCTGATCAATACGCGTGAGCCCGACAAGTACAGCGCTACTTTGACGTTCACGCTGCAAACTGAATCGAACGAGCGGGCCATCGGAATTCCCCCGCTGGCGGTCAAGGTAGCTCGCAACGGTGACGATCGCCGGGTCGAATTCAATCTGCCTGATGGGTCGCCGCTGGTTTATTTGGATCACGACAACCATTCCTACGTGATTGTGCCTTCCCGAAAACAGTACGCAGAGTTGACCAAAGAGGCCACCGGCGTTCAGCCTCAGAAACTAATGACGCCGGGCCAGTTGGTCGAGAGTTTGAAGAACGTAAAGGGCGTGCAACGTGTCGGCGACGAAACCATAAATGGACGCGCCGCCGAAAAATACAGTTATACAAATTCCACCAGCACGAATACGCAGGCCGGCCAGATTAACACCCAGGCCTTTGTTTACGTGGACAAGGAAACCGGACTGCCATTGCGATCCGAACTAATGTCGGAAAGTTCGGGCGAAGTGAAAGGAGTGAAAGGCGCTCACGTGTTGGCCGAGATGCAGGACATCAAGACCGACATCGACGGATCCCTGTTCGACCTGCCGTCCGGATACAGTCAGGTTCCACCGGAGAAGATTCGGCAGCAAATAGATGCCCTTACCTCTGCGGTAAGCGCATTGTTGAAAGGAATGCTGGGTGGCGTTAGTTCGCCAAATCCGTCTGCATCACCGGCAATGCGAACCACTCCTTAACCAGCGATGAAAAGAAGCGCTCTTGTTTTAGTTTGCGGATTGTTGCTGGGCGTGGTGGCTACGGTTTTTCTTTTGGGTAAGCCGCTGGGCCGCTCGACTGCGGGTCTTCGTTTGAAACCGCCTGACAACAGCAAAGAAACTTCCGGAACGGTAACCGTCACGATCGATGAAAAGTTTTTCGATTCGCTGTTGAGCACGCTGTTTCAGAAACTTGGCCCGCCTCAACTCAAGCTGTCGCAAAATGGATCGACGGCTCCGCTCCAGCCTGTGATTTTTCAAGGTGAGTGTAACAATGTCGTCATGCTCGCGGCGGAAGATGGCGATGTAAAAACCGGCGTGCGTTTCACCGGCGGAAAGATCACTGCGCCCGTCGCCTTTGCCGGAAGTTACAGCATTCTCGGCCGCTGCACGCAGTTTAAAGGCTGGACCAGAACCACGGTCGAACTCTCTTTCGATCAGGACAAGCAAACCGTTTTCGGTCAATTGAATATCGAGGAGATTACGCTCGACGACACGTCACCGATTGTCAGCAGCCTGGTGACACCGTTTGTGCGCAGATCAATAACTGAGCGTGTGAATCCGTTTGAGGTTTTGCGTGTTTCTCAGCTGGCGCTGGCGTTGCCGATACGCGCCAGTGGCGGAAGTTTGAAGGCCCACATCAAAGACGTGCGTTCCGACGTGCAGGAAGGCGCTCTTCGCCTGTACTTGATTTACGATTTCAACGCGGAAAAGGACGCCGGTTAGAACAACAGCAATACCTTTGTATGGTTCTCCGGGCAGAGCCGCGATACTAAGTGATCGAGCATGATCGTCAGTGGCATGTAACTTGAGCCTTAGTGGAATGCATAAAAGGTGGCACTGACCCTTTTACCAAAAACCTTAGCATAGCTATTATCGAATATTAGTCGATAGTCCCCCGCTTCTAAGAGCACATCAACACCGCCAACTGATGTTGCGCGGGAATCATAGTAATGTTGGCTATAGTCAGCGAGAACTACATCAATATCATTTCCGAAGCCGCCGCTTATCGTGAACCGGCCCTGAACTCTTGCGCGGGTTGGTAAATGAAATGTGAATTGTTGGGTACGACCCGCCGGCACTGAGAACAACTGATTCAATATGAGGGTTCGCTGAGGTTGTGATGGGGTTGGCGAGGGTGTGATGGTTAGTTCCCGTGGCGTAGCGCGCGTTGCAGGTGTCGACGTTGTCGCAACGGATACTCTACCGTTATTCGGTAAATCAACGGACCTTCCTGCCGTTCCGTACATCAGCACAGCGGCAATGCCGCCGCCTATAATCATCAGAACGATTCCGGCGAGCAGTCCGAGAAAAACGTAAATCGGCCAGCCGCGACCCTTCTGCTCATCATCAGTGGAAGAGCTTCCAAGTAAGGTTGCATCTCCCCGAATACTGGTTGATGCAGGTGTTCGCGGTCTTACGTAAGTTGTCTGGTCAGGTTCGCCTAGATACTTACCACAATGCAGACAATAACGGAGGTCGTCATTAACGGCCGACTTGCATGCAGGGCAAATCATTTGTAAGGGGAATCCATTTCTTAGAAAGCACTTTGGGGAGTGCCTTCTAGCCGGCAGCCATCTCGGCGGCGACGTTAGGGCGGTTTACGCGGGGCCCAATCTGATTCAGCTCACTGGCATCAATCAAATTCAGACCGTGTTCGCGCACGCTCTTGAATTCCGGAATAATCTCTTTCTCGAACGGCTCCATCCCCTTCCGATCACGCTTGTAACCGGTAAAGTCCAGGTACATGTGTTTGTGAATGAAGCGATCGGGCACGCCCGCGAAGCGGGCCAGGGGGTACTTGATACCGCGGCCAAATAGTTTCTTGCCCATCATCTGGTAATAAATGGGCACCCCGAGGGCGAACTTCTTGTTATGAGTTGAGCCGCCATACCAGAACTCAAGATTATATTTCCAGCAGGTGAAGAAGAACTCCCATTGCAGGTCGGTCATCTCGATCAGCTTAGCGCCGTCCTTTTTCTGCATCCGCGTGTCTTCGAGCGGGACGAAGAACGTAGGCACGAAAGTGCCTTTCGCGTGGCGCAAATCGTAAAGCAGATCCAGAGATTCTTTCGTATCAGCCTCAGTCTCGCCTGGCAAACCGATAATGAAGGTACAGAAGGGGAACCAGTTGTAACGGTTCAGAGTTTCCATCCCCTTTAGAACCACGTCCCGCCACTGGTGAGCCTTATAGGGGTATGCCTTACCCTTCATATAAGTATTGAAGAGGCGGGGGCTGCCGGTTTCGAGACCGATGATGGGATCGGCCGCGCGCTGGTCAGGATCCGTCGAATCACGATGATGAACGTGCGAATAGGGAACTAATAGCGGCGTGAGTCGCTCGATGATCGTTGGATCTTTTACCACCGGAGCCATCGTGATATGCGAAGTCTGGATCGTCTCGATTCCCGGAACACTGATGATCTCCCGGAACAATCGCTCCAATGCGGGCACGTTGGTCTCGAAGTTCGGCATTTGCTCGTAAAGAAACATGTCTTCTGAAGAGATCATGATTTCGGTCGCGCCTTCACGAGCATTGACCTTCACACTTTCAATAATGTGATCGAGCGGAAACGAGCGGCCAACCTTCGTCGCGGGCCCGCAGAACTGGCAGCCTCGGCCGCAACCGCGGGTGATCTCAACCACGCCAAAGGTTGAACGATGTCGAACTACGGGAATTTCTTCGACGGTGGGTTGCGTATCCTTCGCCAGCTTAATAATCCTCGGCAAGCTGGGATCGGCGGCCATCATGCGCCGGAAAAGATCGCCAAAGACCCGTTCGATCTCGCCATCGATCAGATAATCAATTTTGAATTCGTCGAGGCGGTTGGCTCTCTCCAGTTGCCATGAACCCGGGCCACCGACGACGATCTTTGGTTTGTATTTTTCGATGACAGGATGCTTGACGATCCGGAGGAACTCGTGCGCGTTGAGGGGCAGTTGGTTCTCGCCGAAGATTTTTGCATAGACGTCGGTGGCGTACGATATACCCAGCGGATTGTGCGCGTGAATCGCCAGCACCCTGGTCTCGGGACCGACAAACTTATCGAGATTATCGACGTAACAAGTGACGACGTCCTCTTCGCCGTATTCTCTGAGCAGGAGCGTTTCGACCATTCGCAGCCCATTGGGCACGTACTTGGCGCGACCATCCGGCCAGGACTCGTTTTCAAAGGAAACT
>WNGF01015598.1_pt1 | contig 20966 bp, 17 predicted proteins | sample 5400641 | NCBI WGS metagenome assembly WNGF01 (sample SAMN13153371, study PRJNA577476) | soil metagenome | isolation source: 80 cm soil or saprolite under grassland replicate 2 | place: USA:California | collected 2016-06-15 | reverse complement strand
CGAGCGTGGCGCATGCCCTCACTTTTTGTCAAGCCGTTGAAGCGCTCGCAGGCGTCACTATTCCATCGCGCGCGGCGTACCTGCGGGTCGTCCTGCTAGAGCTCGAGCGGCTCTACAATCATATTGCGGACGTCGGCGCTATTTGCACGGATACCGGCTTTGCGATCGCCAACGCGCACGCGCTACGCTTGCGCGAAGATCTGCTGCGTCTGAACGCGCGTTTGGCAGGGCATAGGCTCTTGCGTGGTATTTTGGTACCAGGCGGCGTGTCGCGCGATTTCGGAGCAGAACAGATTGCCGACGCGCGCGATTCAGTTGCCCGCATCAACGCCGATTTCGATCATATCGTCGAGATTGCGACCAGCAACGGATTGGTTCTCGATCGTTTGCACGGCACCGGGCGATTGGATAATCAGAGGGCGCGTGAAATGCAAGTGGTGGGCGTTCCGGCCCGGGCCAGCGGCATTGACCAAGATGCGCGCCGCGATCATCCCTTCGCCGCCTATGCGGAGTTGCCGCCACGGGTCGTCGTGCACACCGAAGGGGATGTGTGGGCGCGCTTGATGGTGCGCGTGGAAGAAGCGCGCGAGGCGGCACGTTTGATTGGGTCTGCGCTCGAGGCGCTGCCGGATGGCGCTCTCGCCGTGCGGTTGGACGTGCTTCCGGAAGGCGAAGGAGCCTTCGGCTTGGTGGAAGGTTGGCGCGGTCCGATTTGGCACTGGGTGGTCGCGGAGAAAAACAACACGCTACGGCGCGTCAAGATCAAGGACCCGTCGTTCGCCAACTGGCCAGCGCTCAACTATGCCATTTTGGAAAACATTGTGCCCGATTTCCCGCTCGTCAATAAAAGTTTCAATCTGACCTATGCGGGCAATGACCTGTAGTTTGCGTTTTTCCCCTTTTCAATGAATTAATTCTTCGCTGATCTCATCGCGGGCTGTTATAAAGCCAATTGACAATGCGATAGATTAGAAAATCCTTCGACGTGAGATTCATTGAAAACCAACTATTACCTGATACTCGCTTGCATAGCGGCCAGCCTGTGGGCCTGGCAACAAAACCCAACTTTCGCCGAACAGAATCTCGTCTTTAGTTTCAATAATCTCGTGCACGGCAGGGTCTGGACATTGGTGACAGCGCTGTTTGTTCACGGCAATGTCTTGCACTTATTCGGCAACATGCTTTTCTTATTCGTCTTCGGTAACACCCTCGAGAAAACCGTCGGTGCGCGCAATCATTTGACGATCTTTTTCACCGGCGGATTCGCCGGATTTATTCTCGGTCTGCCGTTTACTCCGCGGGCAGCGGGAATGCTCGGCGCATCGGCTACAACATCGTCGTGGTCTCCCACCCGAGCTTGATTCGCGGCCACGATCCGCACGTGGCATACGTCGCTCATATTATCGGATTTCTCACGGGGCTACCTTTTGGCATTGCCCTGAGTGAGCACTGGAAAAGGAATCTATTGCTGACCTTGCTGATCTTCGGGGTCTATTTGGCGATCTTACAAAGCCTGGCGCATTCGCCCATGGGCAAATGAAATCGCATCAGAGTTTTCCCAGTCTGCCTAACCTCTCAGCGGCAACGGCAAGCGTCTGTGCTTTTTTGCAGACTGCGAAACGGACAAGGTTCTTGGCCAAATCTTTGTCGGACTCTTGGTAGAATGCGCCGGCAGGGATACAAGCGACGCCGACGTCAGTGGTCAACCAGCGGGCGAATTCAAAATCGTCTTGGATATGCGCGGGCGCGACCTCGCGCCAGTCGGCCATGACGAAATAACTTCCCTGCGATTTGCGAACCTTGAAGTCGGATTTTTTCAGCGCGTCGATCATTAGATCGCGCTTCGCCTGATAGCGCGCCCGCAAGTTTACAAAAAAGTCGAGCGGCAAGTTCAACGCCGTCGCCGCGGCGGCTTGCAGCGGTGAGGCAACCGCAAAGGTGATGAACTGGTGCGCTTGGTTCACCGCATTGACCAAAGCCGCAGTGCCGATCGCCCAACCAATTTTCCAGCCGGTGACGCTAAACGTTTTGCCCAGGCTGCTAATCGTCAGCGTCCGCTCGGCCATTCCCGGCAGTGTCGCGAGCCGAGTATGGACGGCGTCATCATAAAGAATATGTTCATAGACCTCGTCGGTAATCGCGATCACGTTGTGCTTCTGGCAAAACTCCGCGATCACGCTCAGTTCTTCCCGTGAATACACCTTTCCCGTCGGGTTGTGCGGTGTGTTCACAATGATCGCTCGAGTGCGGCGGTCGAATGCCTTTGCGAGCTCGTCCGGATCAAAAGTCCAGTTCTCGCCGCGCAAGGCGACGTAACGAGGCGTGACTCCTGCCATGACCATGTTCGGCACATAACTATCGTAGACGGGCTCAAATACGATTACCTCGTCGCCGGAATCCGTCAGCCCAAGAATCGCCGCGAAGATGGCCTCGGTAGCGCCGCTCGTAACCAGAACCTCGGTCTCCGGGTTTAACTTCTGGCCGTAAAAGCGCGCCGCGTGATTCGCAATTGCTTCGCGCACCGCGAGCATGCCGATGCCGGGAGCATACTGATTCAAAGCGCTGTTTACGGCCTCGACTGCGGCGGCCAACACTTCGGGCGGGCCGTCGAAATCCGGCGCGCCCTGCCCCAGGTTAACGGCGTTGTGTTGTCGCGCGAGGTTATTGATCTCGACAAACACGGTCGTGCCAAAACCGGCGACGCGCTGCGAGAGGATTTGCATCGGGCGTTAGACTCCGCGGACAATAGGGGCGCGGCATGCCGTGCCCCTACTTGGTATTTTCATCACGGCCTTTTTGTATAGCCGGATATCGTGAAGCAAGGATAACGACGATTATCGCTTCTTGTAAAGCTGGTCGATGAATCCTTCCCGGACCAGTCGATCAACGATCGAATTATCAGCGAAATTTTCCACGGGAAAACCCTTTTTGCCCATGAACTCCAGCGTCGCTGCGACGGCTTCCGGCTCGACACGCGGGACGCGGTCGACATACTTCGCGGCGTCGCTGTAAATTTCTTCTATCGGTTTTGCTTCCTTGAGCCGCGTGTAGCGCGCGATCGCTTTCAATGCTCGTTCCTTTTGACTCTGGTCGCGAAGCACCGCCACCCCCTCGACGTAGGCGCGCATGATGTTCTCCAAGGTTTCCGGTGCGCGGCGATAAAAATCGCGTGAGACGACCAAAAGACCCATGGAGTATTGGATGCCGAATTCCGCCAGGTCGGCGAGAATCCGGTAGGGCGCGTCGGTGCGCAGCGTGGCGAGGACGGCTCCGTCAATTTGTCGGTGGCGAAAAGCGAGTCCCACCTCCACCGTGCCGCCGAGCTGGCGAATGTTTACCGCGCCTTCGAGTCCGATCCTGCGTAGGAGAATTCGTGTCAGATTGTCCGTCGTCGCACCGAAGCGCGACACGCCCAGAGTTTTTCCCCGCAATTCATCGATGCGGCTGATTTCCGGATGGACCCAGAGGCGAAGATAGGGACGATTGGCGAGGCTCGCGACGGCGACGATTGAAGCGCCCCCAGAAACCGCAGAGATCACCACATTGGCCCCGGCGATGCCGCCTTGCACGCCGCCGATCAACGCCGGAACCATGACCGGACTGGACGAGATAAAAATGAGGTTCGGGTCGACGCCGTACTTGGCGAAGGCGCCGATCTCTTTCGCCATCCACAATCCGACCGCCGTTGGGCCCGTCGTCGAATAAGCGAGAGTGATCCTGGATTTTTCGGCCGAATAGCTGTGCCCTAGGAGGAAAAAGAAAACCAGGGACACGAGCGATCCGCCCGCTAGGAACATGTCTTGCCGCCTCATTCTATGTCGCCTGCCCGTGCTAGGCCCAATCTCGGTTTAAACTTCCGATAACAGTTCACCTATCAATCGTCCAATACTTTTTTTCGCCCGACTCATTTAGATTTTTGCTTATTGTTTCGCTAAAATAAATCTATATAGTCGCCAAAACCCCATTGACAAGAAGCCGGAAAAATATACGTTATAATAGTGATAATTCACGCCTTTTCTCGATTGGTAAGTTGTATGGACGCCGAGGCTCACGATGGGTTCTGAACTGGCACAGCACATTTTGAATCTAAAGGACGGCGATCACCTGTGCCTTTTTTACGACAGAATGGCGTCAACCGGGCAAGCTTTCTTCAGAAAAGAAATCGCGTCAGGTTAAAGATTTCGTCAACAAGGCCAATAGCGCCGGTTTCAAAGGCATCCGGTTCGCTGTTGAAATGACCTGGACCCTCGGTCCCGACATCGGTGTTTCCGAGCTGGAGGATTGGGAGGCTAGCATCAATACCATCTTTATTCCCGGATTTGCCGGGCGCATTGTATGCCAATACAATCGCAGCCGTCTTGCGCCGGAAGTGATGCTGGTGGCTTTCCATACGCATCCGCTGGCCATTTTGGGCAATAACGTCTATCCCAACTGGTTCTACGAAACTCCTCTAATTCTGGACGGCAAATCTCCTGCCGCCAGAGTCGAGTTGATGATCTCTGTACTGGAGCGGAGCCGCGCCGCGCAACAAGAACGCAAGGAGTTAATCGAAAAGCGTGTCGCGCTATCCGAGGCAGAAGTAACTAAGAAAAAGATTGAAAATGTTCTGTCCGTCATGCCGACGGCGGTCTATACCTGCGACGAGGAAGGGCGAATCACATTTTTCAATCAGCGCGCGGCGGACCTGTGGGGCCGCGAACCGAAACTGAACAGCGAGGAAGATAAGTACTGCGGATCCGTCCGCATGCTGGCACCCGACGGATCGCCAATTCCTCCAAGCGCGTGCCCAATGGCATCGGCCGTCAATACCGGCCAGTCGTTTCGCGGCGAAGAGATCACCATCGAACGGTCGGATGGCTCCAGGATTATTGCGCAGGTAAACATTGATCCGCTTTATGAGCTAGATGGTCGCCGCACTGGCGCGATCAACGCGTTTCAAGATGTCACTGATTTGAAACAAGCGGAACGGGCGAGCCGGCGGCTCGCCGCCATAGTCGAATGGTCGGACGACGCCATTGTCACCAAAGATCTAAACGGCGTCATTACCAGCTGGAACCAAGCCGCGGAGCGGCTGTTTGGCTACGCACCGGCGGAGATCATCGGCAAATCGGTCACCACATTGATTCCGCCGGAGCACATCGATGAGGAACCGGATATCCTTGGGCGCATTCGACGCGGCGAGCGCGTCGATCATTACGAGACCGTTCGTCGGCGCAAGGACGGTAGCTTGGTCGAGATCTCCCTATCTGTGTCACCGATTAGAGATGCCGACGGCGCGATCACCGGCGCGTCGAAAATCGCCCGCGACATCACCGCGCGCAAGCGGGCCGAGACAGCGCTGCGCGAGGCGAGAGACGAGTTGGCCAAAGCCAATTCAGAGCTTGAGCAACGGGTTAAGGATCGCACGGCGGAGTTGGAACTGGCCAACGCTGCGCTCTTGCATGACCTCGAAGAACAGAAAAGACTCGAAGCCCAACTTCGGCAAGCTCAAAAGATGGAAAGCATCGGAACGTTAGCCGGCGGCATTGCCCATGACTTCAATAATGTTCTCAATATCGTAAAAGGCTATGCCGGCGCCATCGCTGACCACCCTGATGTCAATGGGGAGATTGCCGAACAACTGGAGGTCATCGACGAGGCCATCGAACGCGGTACATCCCTCGTGCGCCAGCTGCTGACCCTCGCACGCAAAACGGAAGCACGCTTGGCTTCGACGGATATCAACGAGCTGGTCTCCGGACTGGCGAATTTGCTCAAGCAGACGCTTCCGAAAACCATCGACGTCTCATTAGAACTTCGTCCCAAGCTACCGAGCGTAATGGCCGATCCGAATCAGATAACTCAGGCCTTGTTGAACCTATGTGTCAACGCTCGCGACGCAATGTCGAAAGGCGGCAAACTTATACTTAGAACTCGGAATGTTGACGGCGCACAAGTAAAAAGCACAGCGGCGCCGGCCGGACAGTATGTGTGTGTGGAAGTGACAGACCACCAAAGGAATCGGTGAGGGAACGGGTCTGGGCCTCGCCATCGTTTACGGCATCGTTAAGAGCCACAACGGCGCTATTGACGTTGAAAGCGCGTCGGAGCGCGGCACCACCTTTCGTTTGTACTTGCCCGTAGCGCTACCGCAGCAAAGAGCGATTACCCAAGACCCAATCCGGACACAAGTCAACGATCGGAAGCAGCGTAACGGTCAGAAAACCGTTCTCCTGGTGGAAGACGAAGAGATGATGGTTCTGCTGTTGAGAAAGACTTTCTCGAAACGCGGTTACAACGTCCTGGTAGCCCTCGATGGCGAAGAAGCCCTAAGTTTGTTTCATCATCATAAGCATGAGATCGATGTAGTGCTGCTGGACATCGGCCTGCCTAAAAAGGCCGGGTGGGACGTGATCCTAAGAATGAAAGAGGAGAACCCCCAGGTCAGTGTCGTCGTCAGCAGCGGCTATATCGATCCGGAGTTCAGAATCAAACTGCATCAGGCGGGCGTGAAGGATTTCATCGACAAGCCGTATGCGCCCGACGCCGTTGTGGAGACGATCGAGTCAGTCCTCGAAAAAGCGCAGCAAAGCTGTCTCGACGTCGGATAACCTCCGCCGATCTTCAATTCAAGACTAATGGCCCGCTCGCCGGGTCGTTTCGTCGCAGTTGCGTTCTTGCGATTTGTCATCCTCTTACATTGGTCATTGACAGATGCTTTTGGGGGCATTCATTTCAAAAACGCTGGACATTCTCGCCGCGCTGACGTATGCAAGCTCCAAAAGAAATTGAAAAAGGAGCTTCGATGGCTTCAATAACATCCTTTAACATTTTGGAAACGACAATCGATGATATTCATGCCGCTTATAAATCCGGTCAACTGACCTGCCGCCAGTTGGTGCAAACCTACCTCGATCGCATCGAAGCGTTCGACAAGCAAGGTCCGAATATCAACGCCATCATTACGCTCAACTCCGAAGCGCTCAAGGAAGCCGACCGACTCGACGCAGCGTACCAAAAGTCCGGTCCCATCGGTCCGCTGCATGGCATTCCGGTGGTCATCAAAGACCAGGCCGATGTCAAAGGCATGCCGACGACGCTCGGCTCAGTATTATTCAAAAATTATTTTCCCGATCGCGACTCCTTCGTCGCGGAGAAGCTGCGCAATGCCGGCGCGATTATTTTGGCTAAAGCCACGCTCGGCGAACTCGGCGGTGGCGACACCCATGGCTCGCTGTTCGGTTCGACACGTAACCCCTACGATCCGGATCGCACGGTCGGCGGATCATCAGGCGGATCGGCTGCGTCCGTATCGGCGAATTTCTCGACCGTCGCGGTCGGCCAGGAAGGGCTCGCCTCGATCCGCCGGCCATCGACTTGGAATTGCATTAACGGCATGCGCCCTTCTGCGGGCCTCGTCAGCCGCGGCGGCGTCTACGGCTGCTGGCCGGAGATCTTCGGTTCCCTCGGACCGATGGCGCGCACCGTCAAAGACTTGGCCACGTTGCTCGATGTGATGGTCGGCTACGATCCCGAAGATCCTATTACAGCGCGTGGCGTCGGTCGCGTTCCTGATACCTTCACAATGTTTTTGCATAAGGACGGCCTCAGAGGCGCCCGCTTAGGAATTCTTCGAGAATCCATCGGTCTCAACTCCGAGACGGATTCCGAAGACTTTAAAAAAGTGACCGAAGTTTTCGACCGCGCGGTTGGTGAGCTCAGAGCCGCCGGCGCCGAAATCGTCGATCCGATCGTGATTCCTCAAATCAAAGAATTGCTTGCCAAACGATCGGGAGGCCCGGGCGACTCTGATCAGTCATTCCAGAATTACTACGGCCGCAGCGCCAACCCGCCGTTTAAGACGCCCGAAGAAGTTATCGCCTCGCCTGACTTCGCCAAAGTCGTCAAGCGCTCGCAAGAACGGTTCAAGAGAAAGCCGGACGCAAGCAAGCATTATGAAAGCCTCAGAGCGCAAGACGAGCTAATGACGCATTTTCTCAAAGTCATGGCCGACCACAAGCTTGACGCGATCGTGCACAAAGCCGTCGAGCACCAGCCGACGCTGATCAAAGACGGCATCAACCCACCGTTCGTCGACCAAAAAGGCGCGCCGCATTTGAATACCTTTTTGGTTTACGTGCCGACCATCGTCGTCCCCGCGGGCTTTACGCGCGACAACTTGCCGGCGAGCGTTTGCTTCATCGGCCGACCGTACGATGATGGCAACTTGATCAAGTTTGCCTACTCTTACGAACAGGCGACGCATCACCGACGGCCGCCGGCCAGTACGACGGCACTCTAACAATTCATCAATCGAAGTGGTGGGGAATCCTTATGAAGCAGGAGGCGGGTTTTAAACCCGCCTCGTCCCTCGCGGCCTTTGTTTTGGCGCGTTAAACTCTTGAAAAGAATCTTTGCTCTCAACAGCGTTGTTGCCGTCCGCGCGCTGATCGCTCACTTGCTCAGTGTCTTTACGAAGCCCTCCCGTTCCAACTCTTCCAATATCGAATTGTCGTAAAACTCTTCGACCTTGCGGTTACCGGGCTTGTCAGTAGGCACCGCGACCTGAATTGTCTCCCCGTCCGACATCGGCAACAGAGGACTATTCTTGGCGAAGTAATCGTAGAACTGCGAGAGAATATCGGCGTTGGTCAGCTTCGTATATTTCTCCAACACTTTGACGGCAAAGCTCTTGTTTTGGCGGTAAACATGCAATCCGTCGATAAGCGCCATGAGAAAACGTTTCGCCACGGCTCTGTCCTGAATGAGATAGGAACGCCGTCCGGAAACCACGGAAGCCGGATATTTGATCTTTAGAGCGCCGAGATCCGCGAGCAGATTCAGACCGCGCGAAGTTGCCGCAAAAAGTCCCGGCGGCGCGAGCATCGTTGCTTGGGCCGTGCCGGAATCGAGCGCTGCGATGCGCAACGGGTCCGGCCCAGCCTGTAAGAACGATACATTGCGCGCGCCGACGCCCAATCGATCGAGTGCCACCCGAGCCGCGGTCTCCTCAATCCCGCCGAGGCGCGAAACAACGAATCTTTTGCCTTTAAGCTCCGCCGCCGCATGAATGTTTTTGGTCGCAATCAAACCATAAGGCATGAGACCGTAAGCCGTGGCCAATACCACGATGTCCGCGCCTTGCGCGATCGCTTGGATCGGCGACGCTCCGCCGAGATAGGTAAACGCGATCTCTTTAGCCATCACGGCTTGCATGTTCGTCAAGCCGCCCGAGATCAGAACCATTTCGGCATTCAAACCGTATTTCTTGTACAGTCCGGCCTCGTAGGTCACCCAAAAGGGTAAGTTCTGTCCAGAAAGCCCGGAGTAGCTGATGCGCACCGCCTGCGCGTGACTCGATGAGTGAAAGCACGCGACTGCACTCAGAATCGTCACCATGACCCATCGCCAAATCACAACGTCTCCTTTTTGTCCGGACAATTAACTGAACGACCCTCGGCTCCAAGCCGAGGGGTTCTGAATTTGTCGACTGGAAGTCGACTCTTGTTCCCGTCATTCCGGCGGAATCCAGGCGGTTCTGAAACTTGAACCGAAAACGAACCTGGATGCCGGCGTTCGCCGGCATGACGAACTTCACTTCGCCTGAAGGCGAGGGATTTCAAACATCCCCGAGAGAGACATTAATAGGAATCTTGCCTAAGTCTTCGCTACAAAACTGTTTTGCATGACAGCTTCGTTCAATTTCAAACAAGTTTTACATCAATTTCTCCCAGCCAACATTACAGCTGAGCGTAGGATCAAAGCGCTTGAGCTAAACCGAGCGCTGTAGAGTAAGCGAGAAATCGCCTTTACGAATGTAAACCCGTCCGAGTTTCTTTTTGCTCAGCTCCTCGACAAGTCGTAGGAGCGGCTTTGGCGCGGATAAATACTCTTTTCTCGCCGGTGCGGTCTTCAGCGCATCGACGAACTCCGGTCCGGCGTAGTAGCGTAACAGCAGCTCCTCATCCGACAAATGCGGCCCGCCGTACTGTCTGCGCACTTCTTCCAATGTCGGCTCTGGGTATTCTATCTTTTCGATCTCGCGGGCGCGGGACCGATCCAAAATCTTTGTTTTGGCCGCCGCGTCCATGTAATCGCTGCCTTCCCTGCCCCAAAGACCGAGCGCATATTGGATCACTTGATCCGTCACTTCTTTGTATCGTTCGCCCAGAATCACGTTGATCGCCGCCTGGCTGCCCACGAATTGCGCGAACGGTGTCACCATGATTGGATATCCCATCTCTGAGCGAACACGGCTGATCTCTTCCAGCACTTGTGCCAGCATTTCCTCTTTGCCCATGAGCTTTAGCTGATGGCGCAGGTTTGAAATCATCCCGCCGGGAACCTGATGGCTGTACCAAGCTTGATCGTATTCGCGCGGCGCGCCGACCGGCAATCCTTCGCGTTCAGCTATCCAAGAGAAATGTTCGCGCACCGGCGCGAGCGCATCTATGTTGACCAGCGGTTTATAGCCCAGAGCGCGCAGATTGCTGGCGACGTTGAAGATCGACGGCTGCGACGAGCCGTTGGCGAGAGGCGGTATCGCCGTGTGCACGATGCGCACGCCTTCTTTCACTGCTTCGAGCAGGTTGAAGGGCGCGAGCCCGTTGTTGCAATGGGCGTGAAACTCGAGCGGAACATTGCCGATGTTCTGCTTGATCAGACGCACCAGCGTGCGCGTGCGCTCCGGCGTCAACATGCCGCCAACATCCTTGAAGCACAGACGATACGGCTTCAACCCCGCGGCGTCGCGCGCCTTTTGCGCGTAATATTCATCGGTATGGCGCGGCGAGATCGAGTAAATCAAATTCATCACCGTGTCCATGCCGAGCTTCTTGAGCTCCTTCGCTTCTCTCCCTAACGCCTCGAAATTGTTGCACGCATTGGACGTGCGAGTCAGATCGATGCCGTACTTGGCGACTGTTTGAATCACCAACCGCCGGATGCACTCGGGAATGAACTCGAAGCCGCTATGCAGTCCGCCGTGATAACGCAGACGGGTTTTCTTGATCTCCTTGGTGCCGAGGCGCAGCCAATCCCACGGATCTTCCTTGTGCTCACGGACGAATTTCTTAAACCGCAGACTCAAGAAAAATTCCATCGAATCGAAACCCGCCTCGTCCATATGGCGCAATGCGGGAAGCATCATGCCGGTGGTCATGCCATAGGCCCAAAGGCTGATATCGCCGTCGCGCAATGTGGTGTCGACTATTTGGATCTCGTCCATTGAATAATTCACCTCGACACTTTCGTTCCTTATCCACGAAGCCATAACCATCTTCGTTCTGCCAAACAAGCAAAAATCAAGCGAAGATGCTCTCGATCGTCACAGCGGGAGCGCTTTCGTGAGCTGCCGGCTCGGTAGGTTCGCGCGCACAAGCGAGAGGTTAGTTCATATGGAATTCGGGATATCCAAAAGTTGCATCAGCGCGCTGACATCATCGCTGCTTTCAACTCGCCACCATCGATCGAGCGCCATCCGCACGCGCTTGATACCGATGACGGGCTTGGCGAGCGCGACAAATTTCTCTTCGATGTGACGGTCCTGCATCGGATTGTCCGGATGGCCTAGCGGATTTGCTACTTCGACGGAATGTCGCGTGCCGTCGTTTGCGGTCGCTACGACCCGAAGCAACGTTTTTCCGGGTAGCAACGCTTCTATTTCGTCATCGGGGATAACTTTGATCTTTTGCATCAGTGGCCGCAGCGACGAATCGCACACGGCCTCATCGCTGAATGAAGATACCCGAATCGGTCCGTCGACGAGCGCTCGGGCGAAAATGTAAGGGAGACTGTGGTCCGCTGTCTCGCGTGTCTTGGGATCCCATTTTTCCGGCTCGCTGCCGATCTCGAACCACGTAAACTTCGAAGTGAAAATTTCAATTGCTTTTAGATCTCCGGGGTCCGCCTTTGCGCGAAGCTCCAATGCGGCCCATACCGCGGGCTGTCCGTTGGTTTCGATCGGCCAGTATTTGAGCTGCACTCGCGGTGTCAAGTACACACCGCCACGCTTAGGAAACGGCGCCAAGTCGAATGGGCCGGTTACTTTTTCCCAAAGCCCGTTTCGCCCTTCGAAAGCGTTACCGGGTCCGATCATGCCTTCCGCGGCGAGTAAAGCAGCGAACAAGCCGTTGCGCGTTGCATATGCCGTCGCGACATTTTTCCACGGTGTGAGCTCGCCTGAGCGCGTGACGCGGAGCGGCAAATTGGCGGCAGCCGCGATACCCACGGCATGTGCGGTTGCTTCAGTGGCAAGCTTCAACAGGTTGCATACCCCAGCTGCCGTTGCGATGCCGACGGCGTAACCCTGATCCCATCCATGGCGGCTCAACTTGGTCGCATCGCTCAAGCGGGAAAACACTTCATAGATGACGATCATGCTGGCGATGAAACGTTTTCCGTCCATTTTCATGGCGCCCGCTAGGGCGAGCAGCGCGCCAAGACAGTCACTCGGGTGTCCGCCTGGATAGCGATCGTTGAAATCAAGATTGCGAATCATCGTCGTATTGATAAAGGCCGCGCTTTCCGCCGGCAATCGATCGCCGAAACAGAGCACGCGCCCAGGGTACTTGCCTGGCCCCTGACCACTCGCTAATCTCCTGCCGATTGCCGCCGGCTCACAGTCATAGGCCCCGAGTGCACAGCCCAATGAATCCACCAGACGCTGCGTGGCGGAGTGAACCGCCTCTTCCGTTAAGTCACCGAACGACGTAGAAGCAGCGTATTCGGCTATTTGATCGGTGATGGTGTCCATTTTTTCCCTCGCTTCACTTTGAAAGTTTAGCGTGAGGCCTACACTGAGCGGTTTCTTACAACGGCGACCCTATAACTACAACGGCAAAATCCGTGGGTGCTGGTCAGTAGATAGCGAGGCAGGAGCGAAAGGTTCAACGGGAGGGTAATTATAACGGCGGCGCCTTCACCACCACGGTTGAATCGATATCCGCGATGACGGGCCGGCCACATTTCGCCATGGTGATCTCGATTTCTTCACGCAATATTTCCAAGACGCGAATGACGCCCTTTTCGCCGTCCACGGCGAGACCCCAAAAGAGCGGGCGACCAATGAAGACAGCTTTGGCTCCCAACGCGATCGCCTTCACCACATCCGCGCCGCGCCGGATGCCACCATCGAGATAGATCTCCAACTTTCCTTTCGCGGCAGCGACGGCGTCGGAAAGCACTTCGATCGTCGCCAAGGTGTTGTCCAAATGCCGGCCGCCGTGATTGGAAACAATGACGCCATCTGCGCCGGCTTGCGCGCATAATTCTACGTCCTCGCCGGTCATGACGCCTTTGGCAACCACAGGCAGATCGCTGCACGACTTGATCCATGCCAAATCTTTCCAGGTGGCCGCAGGATCGGAACCCTCGCCTGCTCGCCCGGCCGGTTTCGGCGTATCGGCTCTTGCATCCGGGTAATTGGCGCCGCGATGTCTTTGATAGTTGTTGCGAATATTGCGCTCGCGTTTGGGCGGCCATTGCGAATCCAGCGTAACGCAAACGGCTTTGTAGCCCGCTTCTTTCGCCCGCTTGATCCAGCTTTTGGTCAGTTCTTTGTCCCGAAACGGATACAACTGAACCCAGAGATGGCCATTCGCAGCCTTGGCCAAGTCTTCAAACGATGTATTGGAATTGGCGCTTACGGCGAGAATAGTACCGCACGCCGCCGCGGCGCGATAGGTGGCTAATTCTCCTTCGGGATGTGCGCGCTTATGACCTCCACACGGAGCGATCAATACCGGCAATTTCACCTTGGTGCCCAGGAGGCAAATGCGCGGCGATTTCGATCGACGCTGAGCTCGTCCGTGGCGCCGCCGGCGATATAGTCATATTCTTCCTTGGGAAGACGCTCTTTAGCGAAGGCTTCAAAGTCGAATAGGTTGACCAGTTGCGGGCTCGCAGTCATCGATTCCTCCATACCATGAAGATAAAGCGGCAACGTCAACGCGCTTCTTTCGGCGCGGCGCAGAAAGACTTGGCGCTCCGGGACCCCGTTGCTCGGCGTTTTGTTAGTCGGGACAAGCGCGCCGGCCGCGCGGACGGCGCGCCTTTATAGCGAATCTGGCGAGCAATCCCTTTGGGCTATCGGGAACGACTTTGCTCGATCGCGGCTAAGCACCGTTGCATTTCGATCATTGGTACAGTTTCCGGATATAGCCGCTGTCGTCAATTTCCTTTACGTAGTGCAGATCCCACAACGCCAGCGGGTTGAATTCCTTGATTTCGGGATCGCGCTTCACCCCGAGCGCGAAGACGTTTTGAATCGCCTCGATGGACGGATAAGGCGCCTTCTCTAGCGATTCGGCCTGGGTGTCATAAAAACAATCCCACTCTTCGTCATCGTGCATTTTGAGCAGCTGCGAGCAGTGCTTCTTGATGATCGCGAGCGTGTCGGCTTTCTTGGTCTTGAAAAAATGAATGCCGTCGATCAGCGCGAGAATCAGCGAGCGCGCTTCGTCCTCGTGATTCTTTACGTACTCCGTCGTCGTCGTGAGCGTCACACCTTCGATCATCGCCATCGGCGGCACCTCGATGATCTTGGCGCCGAATTTGAGCGCGCGGAGACGGTCCACTGCGCGAATGAATGTGGCGTCGTATTTTCCCTCCGTGACTGCTTTGGCTCGCTCGGCGCCTTTGACTGGATCCGTGACCAACTCAACGTCGCGACCTTCTTCCAGACCATGCTGCTTGAGGTACAACCAGACATTGAGCCCCGTGTGTCCGTCATAATCATCCATCGCCACGCGCTTGCCCTTTAGATCCTTGAGGCCATCAACGCCTTTGCCGCACACAAGATAATTTTCGCGCCAGGCATTATTGCTCTGGGCGATGTGCACGTAGGGATCGCCGTAGAGTGCCTTGCGCACGTAGAGGTTGTGATGATTGCCGGAAACTACGTCGAGCTCCCCCGCCTTGAGTCCTTCGGTCGCGCGCTTGCGCTGCCCTTCTAGCGAGCCCATTTCCATTTCCAAGCCGTGCTTTTCCAGAAAGCCGCCCTCCTCCATCACTTTCCATAGAGGCACGTGGCTCGGCGCCCTATAATGAATCTTAATTTTTCTCGCCATGACGTTTCCTGCCTTTCTTACTTTTGAGATCGATTGTTCAAAACGTTCAAGCCGTTCAAGGTGTTCAAACCGTTGATGCTTCGGATCGTCGCGTTCTCAATTGTTTTCCCGAGATATTTTAAACGACTGGAACGTTTTGAGCGGCTTGAACAATTGAACGGCGCGCTTAGCGCGCCTTTAAGAGCTGCCAGACTTTGTCCCGGTTCTCATGGCGCCCGGTGACGATCCATTTCCATTCGGTGTCGTCGAAATATTTTACGCCCTTCTTCGGCACATTGCCGGGATTGAGAAATGATTCATCGATATCCGTGCGCAAGGTCGCCGATCCATAACCCCTTGCGTAGGTCTCCAGCCCCTCCTTGGAAAGAATCCAGTTGGCGAAAACTTGAGCTGCTTTCGGGTGCGGCGCCTTGTTGGCCAAGGATAACATCCACGGCGAGCCGTTGATTGTGCTCGGCACGCCGCTGATCTCGAAAATCTCCAGGATCTTAAACCCCTCTTTGACTAATGGCCGGACATCGTCTTCGCGGCAGTTGAGACAAATCGGCTGCGTGCCGCGCGCCAGCCAGTCGGTCATCTGCCGGCGTTCGCGCGTGCGCACGGTTTTTTGGTCGACGTAGAGATTCTTCACATACTCTTCGCCGACTTGATAGTACAGGCGCGCCGCCATGTTGGCGCCCGCGCCGGTTGTCGTCGGATCTTCGGTGGAAATCTTGCCGCGCCACTTGGGATTGAGCAGGTCCTTGACGTGGCGCACCTCCTCGGGCTTGACATGATCCGTGTTGATGAAGAGCCACGTCGCCACGCCGCTGAACGCGCGCGCGATGAATTGTTCCTGCGGATCCGCGAACCACACTTTGCCGGTTTTCCACTTCGAGCCATCGGCCACTTCCGGCATGACGATCAAGGGCTTCAGTGGGTCGATCAACTTGTCGTTGTAGAGCTCGTTGGCGCTGGTGTCGGGGCCGGCGAGATAAATATCGATGCTGTAAATGCCCGAACCCCGTTCGGTCTGGACGCGCGAGACAATTTGGCTCGAACGTCCCGCGACAAATTCCACCGGAATGCCGAAGCGCGCGGTGAATTTGGGAATCACGTCGTTGCGCATCACCGGGTCGGGGGAGCCGGCAACAACGACCTTGCCTTCTTTCTTAGCGGCGTCAACGACGGCGGCCCATTCCTTATCGCTCGCTTTTGTCTGTGCCCACGCGGTGCTGAAGCCGACGAGCATATACATAAACATGATCACTCGTTTCATCTAAGTCTCCCCGAGGTATCGCCGTGAATCCTGCCCTAATCACTCCTGGATAGTTGCAATCCCAGTTTTCTAGCGATGAGCATCATCGAGCCGATAATCAGAGTAATTAATAAACCGAGGGCCGCGGCCCGTTCCAGCTCGCCGGTGAAGCTATACTCCAGCAGCAAGATCGCCAACGGCCGCGACTGGTGGCTGTACAGTAGCACGGGAGTGCTGATGCTGGTCAAGGCGCTGCCGAAGTTCATCAAGCCGACAGCGGCGGCGATCGGCGCCAACAGCGGCAACAGAATGCGGCGGTAAGCATAGGCCCATGAAGCGCCGCTCACACGCGCCGATTCTTCCAAGTCGGCGCCTAATTGTAATAGCCCCGCCTTGAACGCTTGGGTCGTCACCGGGCTATCGGCCAGAATCAGCGCGAAAGCGATGCCCCAAACCGTGCCGTAGAGAAAAAAGCGCAGCGGTGTCGCGAGAAAAAGCCAGAGGACGCCCAGACTGAGGAGTATCCCTGGCAGCACATGAGGAACCCAACAGAGACTCTCCAGCACGGGCGCGGTGATCGTGCGCCGGGAAACCAACAAATAAGCCAGAGCTGAATAAAGCAAGATACCGCCGATGGCGGTTACGCTGGCGATGATCAAACTGTTCTTGAGCGCGACGAGAAAGATTGGGTCAGCGAGCAAATTGTACCAATGGTTTAGCGTGAAAGGCGACGCAATGTTGAAAAAACCGTAGCGCCGCATGAAAGAGCCGATCACTAAGAACGCCAGAGGCAGAAGCATCATCACCGCAACGTAGAGCAAACATCCGGCCAGGGCGGCATAGCGCCATCTGCCAGAGTCGAATATCCTTGGCCGGTAACCACGGTGAATTTTTTATTGCCGCTTAAATAGCGCCAGTAGAAGAACAGCAGTATTGCCAGCACGAATAAGAATACCGAGCCCAGTGCCGTGGCTTCGCCGTAGGCGCGCGGCTCGCGTTGCAAGTAATCGTAAATCTTGGTCGAATAGACGTAAATTCCCACGGGGGTGCCGAGCAAGAGCTCGGTGTTGAAGGACTGCAGGCCTCGGATAAAGCTCAGCACGGCGACCGCCAGAATCATCGGCGACAGGACCGGCAACGTGATGCGCCAAAGCATTGCCGTGGTATTGGCGCCGGCCACCCGCGCCGCCTCTTCCAGCGTCGCTCCCAGGCGGCGGAACACCGGAACCAGCAGCATGACTTTGAACCAAATGCCGCCCGTCGAGGTATGCACCCAAACGATGCCCCAGAAACCATAGGGGTTAAAAATCGGCCCTTCGACGAAGGGCAAGCTTTTGGCGAGCGAATTCAGAAAACCGAAATTGGGATCGAGCAACAGGATCCAGGCCAGCACCAGCGGAAAATCCGGCACGAAGTAAGCGATCCAACAGGCCGACTCGATGAACCTGCCGCCGGGCATATCGGTGCGCGCGATGAGCCAGGCAAACATTACAGAGAGAATCATCGCCGGGATCAAACGCACGACCGAAAGCAAAAAACTCATCCACAGAGCGCTCAGCGTGCCGGGATCGGTAAAAGCCCGCTGCCAGTTGCCGAAACCGTAAACCGCGGGCTTTCCCGGGGCGGCGAGATTGAAACTGCCGCTGAGCAAAAACAGCAGCGGCAAGCCCATCACGACGGCAAGAAAAACCAGGAAGCCAACTTCCGCCATGCGAATCGGCCGCAGGTGCAGGCGAAATCGTGGCAGCGAAAGAGTGGCGCTGGGCGATTTCATTGCGGCTTAAAGCGGACGACAGTGAAGACGACCGGAATCGAGACAGAGACGCACCGCATCGCCCGGCCGAAATCGCTGCTTCTTGGGCGCCGATAAGACAAACTGCACGCCGGCTGCGCGTACATGATATTCGAAACGGTCGCCCAGGTATGCGACTTGCTCGATGATCGCCGCAAGTTGATTCGCCGTCAACTCGCCGGCGCCAAGAATCTCGACGTCCTCCGGACGAGTGAGCACCCTTACCCTGGTCCCGTGCGAGAGGGATTCCGATAGACTGGACGGCGCACTCCGTCCAGCGCCTTGCGAAAATTCGACCCAGGAGCCCGTGTGGTTTCGGGATACCGTCCCTTCGAAACTGAGCATGCGTCCCAAAAATTCGGCGACAAACGGCGTCGCCGGATTCTCGTAGATTTCTTCCGGTGTGCCGACTTGTTCGAAGCGACCGCGCTGGACGACCGCGATCCGGTCCGATAATGTCATCGCTTCGGCCTGGTCGTGCGTTACATACAGAACCGTCAAGCCAAGCTTTCTTTGCAATGCGCGAATCTCGACGCGCATCTGCTCGCGCAGCTTGGCGTCAAGGTTCGAAAGTGGCTCGTCGAGCAACAAGATCGCCGGCTCGTAGACCAACGCCCGTGCCAATGCGACGCGCTGCTGTTGGCCGCCGGAAAGTTGGGTGGCGCCGCGCTCGGCAAAACCGCCGAGACCGACGACTTCAAGTGCCTGCTCTACGCGCCGCCGAACGACTTCGCCTGTTTCTCGCCGCACCCGCAAAGGAAAAGCGATATTTTCGAAAACCGTGAGGTGCGGCCAGATTGCGTAGGACTGAAAAACCATGCCCAAGTGACGTTTTTCCGGCGGCAGGCACAACCCGCGTTCCGGCGCCGCCACCGCTTTACCGTCAATCAGAATTTCCCCAGCGTCCGGCTCTTCCAAGCCCGCTACCAACCGGAGTGTCGTCGTTTTGCCGCAACCGGACGGCCCGAGAAGAGTAAAGATCTCGCCCGCTTGCAGCGAGAAGCTGATGCCGTCGACGGCGTTGACGGACTGAAAGCGCTTGACCACCGCGCGAAATTCAAGAACCGTTTGCGCCATAAGAAGGAATTGCTAGCCCGATGCTTTGTCCCGGCAGCGGAGCTTAATAAACGCAGCCACTTCGCAGGCGGGGTATTGACCCCGACGCTATTAAAAGATCGCAATTGGGGATGCTCGCCCCTTTGGAAACCCCATTTAATGGTCCCACGCCGCAACCAGCGTAGTCAAAGTAAAATATTTGCTCGAACTGTTCCATCACTGTCGCTTCAATAATTTTCCCAGAAGGTTTCTCACCTTCTCTTTCGTCGAAAGAGTAAATTCCCAGTCGTAGCTGTCAAAGTATTTTATCCCCCGCTGGGGCACGATATCGGACGGCAAAAAAGACTCATCTACGTCGGTTCGCGTGGTCGCGTGCAACTGCGCCCGGGAAAAAACTTCGGCGCCTTCTTTCGCAGCCAGCCAGTTGAGAAACACCCGCGCCGCGTTAGGATGGGGCGCGCGATTGATAATCGCGAGCAAACCCGAAGCACCGGTGAGTATGTCCATCGCGTCCGCGGGCGCCGCTTTGACGATCGGAAAACCCTCCTTTTCCAGGCGGTCTACTTCTTCGCTGCGCGCGCCGAATGAAATCGGGTAAGTGCCTCTGGCGAGCCAATCCTCCATTTGGCGCTTGTCGCGGCTAAAAACCGGCTTCTGGTCGACGAACAAGGCTTTTAAAAATGGCTCGCCAAACTGGACGTAAAGCGCCGCCGCGGTATTGCTGCCGGTACCGGCATCGGTGGGATCGAACACGGAGATCTTACCCTGCCATTTTGGCTCTAACAAATTTTTGATCGACTTCATCTCGCCCGGCTGGACAAACCGAGTGTTCATGAAAAATAGCGAACTCGCCGTGCTGAATAGACGCAGGATGTACTGTGCTTCCGGATCGATGAACCAGGGCTGTCCTCTCTTCCACTTCGAACCGTCGACGACCTCGGGCAAGATCAGCAGCGGCTTGAGCGGATCGAGCATCTTTGCCGCATAAAGCGAGGTCGCCATGGTTTGCACCCCCGCGGTAACCACGTCCACCGAGTAGATGCCGGCTTGACGCTCCAAGCGCAGGCGCGCCGTCATTTCATTGCTGCGGCCAGCTAGATATTCCACTTTGATGCCGAACCTGGCGGTGAATCTTTCTGGTATATGCTTTCGCATGAGCGGATCCGGCGCCGCCGCGAAAACCACTTTGCCTTCTTTTTTCGCCGCCGAAACCCATTGATCCCATTTCTGTTCCCAACCCGTGTCTTGCGTCAATCCGGGAGCGATCAGGAAAAATAGCGGCAAGAGAAATGCGCTAGCTGCCAGACCCACCGTCATGATCAGCAGCTTGCAACAGAAGCATGGCGGGACCGATTCGTTTGGCATGCTCCCTTCTCCTTTCGATCGACAATCGAATCTGAAATTCACTTACGATCTGTGTCCTTGCCGATGCAGAGAAATCCCGCACAGCTTTTCTTCGACTTGGTGCGAAAAAACTTAGACCTCAAATCCGAAGTGAATTTGAACGGCTTGAACTATTTGAACGTTTTGAACTGGCTGGAGTCATTCTTCATCAAGAAGTTTGCAGTAATAGCGCCAGTTGGAACCGGCATGCACCGACTGGCTACTGCCGCCGCGCGACCTGCCGACCAGGAAGTCGATATCTTCCTGCGGGATCGGCTCCGGCGTGCCAAGCAGATTGGCTTGGTAATTGATTACCGCGGCATCGTTTAATTTGATCGCCGTCAAGGTTGCATCCTCGATGTTCGGCCCGGCACTGGTGATCCCGTGCCCACGCATGAGACACGCCGGCTTGTCGCCCATCGCTCGGGCGAATTCTTCGCCGAGTTTTTCG
>WNGF01003580.1_pt1 | contig 20979 bp, 21 predicted proteins | sample 5400641 | NCBI WGS metagenome assembly WNGF01 (sample SAMN13153371, study PRJNA577476) | soil metagenome | isolation source: 80 cm soil or saprolite under grassland replicate 2 | place: USA:California | collected 2016-06-15 | reverse complement strand
TCATCTGGATCGTGATCAGGTTGTTGATGTTGCGGTCGTTCGCGGTCCCGATCGTGCGTGCGGCGTTCAGGGAGACGTTCGAGGTCAACGCCGCAAGCACGCGCAGGCGCGCGACCGGGTCGGTGACCTTCAGGCGTTCTTGCGCCGTCAGGCGGACGGAAGTCGCGGGATTGCCGTGCAGAACGGCCGCGCCCGTGGCGAGCAGGTCGTTCACGAGCCTGCGCTCCTGCTTCAGCTGTGCACGCACGACCGATCCGCTCGCAGCGGAAAGCTTCGTCTCGTCGTCGTCGCCGTGCACGGCGGGGGCGACGCCGCCCTCGAGCAACGTCTCTGCGCTCGTCCGCAGGAGCCCCCCGACGTACCGCGGGTTCGCCTGCGTCCCGGCGCGCACGAGCAGGATCTCCTTGACGTACCGCTCGGCAAGCGTCCGCTGGCGCGCGGCCACTTCGAGCACCGACGCCTTGTACTGCGACCGCGACGTCGACCGGACCAGCACCCCGACGCTCAGGGCCGAGAAGAGGGCAAAGGTCGCGAGGATGGCGGCGAAGGTGCGCCGCCCGCGCGAGGCGAAGGGCCGGAAGGCCTGTCTCCTGCGCATCTCTATCTCACCACCAGCTGGGCGTGCATGCCGCCGAGGTAGTGGCCGGCCATGTTGCAGAAGAGCTCGTAGCGGCCGGGCTGCAGGTGCAGGAGGAGCTGGTGGGTGGTGCCGGGTTCATCCCCTTCCTCCTCGCCGACAACCTCGTCCTCGATCGCCTCCTCGTCAACGGTCAGCGCATCCGATCGCAGGGTGAGGACGCCGGGCCGCGAGCGCGTGATGTACAGCTCGTGTGTATCCGGGCCCTTGTTCCGAATCAGGAGGCGCACAGCGCCTGCGCGAACCCGGGCCGGCGAGACCTTGATCCGGAAATCGCGCTCGGTCACGCGCACGACCGTGCCGCGCGCCGCTCGATCGTTCGACCCCGCCGAGCACGCAGGGAGCAGCGCAAGCGCGAGCGCGAGCACCACAAGCCGCAGCGGCTGCAGGGGCATCTTGTGGTTGTCGGCCGCTGGGGACCGCCCCGTGACCCCAAAAGGGTGTTACAGATCCTCGCGGACCAGGCCGTAGATGACGCCGTCGACCCACTCGCCGTGCCGGTCATACGCCTTTCGGCGCACGCCTTCCTTGACGAAGCCCGCGCGCTCGGCGTGGCGCTGGGCGCGCTCGTTGAAGCCGTAGATCTCGAGCTGGAGCCGGTGGTAGCCGAGGTCGAGGAGCAGGTGGCGCTGGAAGAGGCGGGCGGCGCGGTCCGCGAGCCGCTGGCCGCGGAACGACGGATGGACGGCAAGGGAGCCGAGGTTCGCGATCCGGCTGCGGCGGTTGGAGACCTCGAAGCCCATCAACCCGGCCCGCTGCCCGTCGACCTCGATCACGAAGCGGCCGAACTCCTGCGGCTCGGCCTGCGACCGCTCGATCTCGGCCGCGAGCCCGTCGCGGTCGCGCGGGCGCACGACTGCCAGGTTCTCGACCACGTCGTCGCTGTTCATCAGCTCGAGCAGGAAGTCGAGATCGCCCTGTTCGGCGCGACGGATAGTGACGTTCTCAGAGCGCATTTTCGCGATCCAGAGCGCGTCGACTGGTCGTTTCAGACGGCCGACCGGGCAGAGCCCGGACGGCCTGAGAACGCCGTCGCAAGCGACGGCTCATGGCGATGGAGCTGCGACCGGCTCGCGGCGCGGCAGCCGCACCGCACCCGACCCGAGCGCGACGCCGCCGAGGATCAGCGCCATTCCTGCGAGCTCCTGCCACGTGAGCGGCTCGCCGAGCAGCCCGACACCGTAGAACAGTGCCGTCACCGGCAGGAGGTACGTGACGAGGCTGACCCGCGCCGCACCGTCGCTCCGCAACACGCGGTAGAGGATGATCTGTGCGACGGCGGTCCCGATCACGGCCAGGGCGACGACAGACCCGGTCTCCTTCCAGCCGGGCACCTGGCTCGGCAGCTGCCAGAGGCCGAGCGGCAGCAGGACGACGAATGCGCCCGTCATCGTCGTCGCGGCGAGCGTCAGGCCGCTCGTGCGTTCGACCAGGCGTTGGCTCCAGAGGCTCCCGACCGCGTACGAGACCGACGCGACGACGACAGCCATCGTGCCGGCAACGCCCCACCAGCCGCCCTCCGGGTGGACGCCGGCAAGCACGCCGACGCCGACCAGGCCGATCAGGAACCCCGCGAGCCGCAGGCCGCGCACGCGCTCGCTCGGCTTCCAGCGGATCGCGAGGAGCACGACGAAGATCGGCATCGACGCATTCGCGATCGCGGCCACGCCCGAGTCGATGTGCTTCTCCCCCCAGGCGATCAGCGTGAACGGGATCGCGGCGTTGACGACGCCGAGCGCGAAGCCCTCCCAGCCGAGCCGCCGCATGTCGGTCAGCGTCGTGCTCCAGCCGCGCTGCGCGACGAGCAAGACAAGCAGGAGCGAGCCGGCGATCAGCAGCCGCAGGAGGATCATCGCCGCGGGATCAAAGGCGCGGACGGCGACCTTGATGAACATGTACGAAGCGCCCCAGAACGCAGCGAGCAGCCCGATGTAGATCACGTAGGAACGCGACACCGCTGCGAGGCTACCGTCTAAGCCCGCCTTCGCTCGACGGCCGTTCTCTTCCGATCCCGCCTAGCCATAGCCGCCCCGGAACAAGCCACTGCGCGCCTACAGTGACCGCGCGACGTGCCGATTAGACATGGGCTCCAGCGACATGGACGATGGCCCACGCCGCCGCTCAGTTGTCTGCCGTGGACGCTCATTATCCGGCCGCCAGAGCAGCAGCCTCCGAGCCAGCGCCGCGGTGCAAGAATCACCGTGGCCGCTGCGAAAGGTGTCCGGCCGACTGGTCGCTTGTCCGCACCCTACGCGCGCGGGAGCACGTAGAAGGCTACCGCAACGTATTCGCACGCCACCGCCGCGACAGTGAGCACATGAAACAGCTCGTGGTAGCCGAAGACCTGCGGGCGTGGGTCGGGACGGCGCCGCGCGTACACGACAGCGCCGACCGTATAGAGGATCCCGCTGGCAGCGACGAGCAGGATGGCCACCGGGGAGAGCGTCAGCAGCTGCGGGAAGACGACGGCTCCGACCCAGCCGAGCGTCAGACCGATCGCGGCCGACAGCCACTTCGGCGCCTGCACCCAGCACAGCTTCAAGACGATCGCGGCGAGCGCGCCGCCCCAGACGATCGCCAGTACCGGGACCGCCCAATCTCTCGACAGCACGATCAGGGCGAACGGTGCGTAACTGCCGGCGATCAGCAAGTACACGCCGGCGTGGTCGAGTCGGGCAAGCCAGGCGCGCGCCCGCGGGCGCCACATCGGTCGGTGGTAGACGGCGCTTGCGCCGAAGCAGAAGGCGACGCTGCTAGCGAAGATCACGCCAGCCATCCGTGCCCGTCCCGGATCGGCCGTGACGATCACTGCGGCGCCGACCGCGGCAGCCGCGTAGAAGCCAAGCTCGTGAAAGACGCCCCGTAGTTTCGGCTTTACGAGCCGTTGCGCTGCTTCCACGCGTGGATCATAGGCTCAGCGCACTCGGGCTCAAGTGACATACCCGAACCGCGCAGCCAGCTTCGTCTCCCTCGGCGGAGGCGGGCTTCGCCCGCCGGAAGCGTCATTTGCGCGAGAAACGCGTCAACCTAGCGAGGGGGCTCCCGGGGGAAACCGGGTTTCCCCCGGGAAGCGAGCGCGCCGCAGGCGCGCGAAGCGCGACTGCGCCCGTTCCCAAGGCGACTCCGCCGAGGATCAACGCGAGGCCGCCAAACGCGGTCGCGCCGAAGCGCTCGCCGAGGAAGATCGCGCCGTACGCCAGGGCGAGCGGTGGGATCAGGTAGGTGACCAGCGACGCGTAGGCCGCGCCTGCGCCGGTGATCAGGCCGAAGAAGAGCAGGTACGCGATGGCGGTTCCCGGGACGCCGAGCGCGACCACGGACGCGATCGCCTTCCAGCTGGGGACGTCGCTCGGCGCTTGCACCACGGCTGCGGGGAGTGCGGCGAGCGTCGAGATCGCGGTGGCTGCGAAGGCGACGACGATCGGCGGCACTGCGGCGAGGTGGCGGCCCGCCAGCAGTCCGCCGATTCCGTAGCAGAACGCCATTCCGACGACCGCCAGCGCCCCGAGCACCTTCCCCTCCGGCTGCGCGCCCACGAGCAGCGCGACGCCGACGAAGCCGACGGCGACGCCCACCAGGCGCACGCCCGTCACCCGGACCTCGCGGAAGGCGACGAAGGCGATCACCGCGTTGAAGATCGGCACCGTCGCCTGGATGATCGACGCGAGCCCGGAGTCGATCCGCGTCTCTCCCCAGGAGAGCAGCCAGAACGGGGCCGCGGTGTTGACGAGAGCCACGACGACGAGCCAGCCGGCGTTCTCGCGGAGCTCTCGCGCCGTCTCGCCCACGCCGACCGCGAAGGGCAGGAGCAGGGCAAGCGTCAGCGCAGCGAGCCCGAGGCGGCCGGCGATCAGCATCGCGGGCGAGAGCTCGCGCACCGCCACCTTGATGAACATGAACGACGCGCCCCAGATCGCGGCGAGCGCGAGCAGCATCGCGAGGTGCCGTCGGCTCATGCGATCCCTCCGAGCTCGCGGCTAGACTCGTCTCTCTGACGCGGGTCTTCGAACAGTCGCTCCATCGCGCACTCGGTCTTACCAACTCCGAGTACGCCCGAATCTGTGAGCTGCTCGAGCGCGAGCCGAACCATTTCGAGCTCGCGGTCTTCTCGCTGCTCTGGTCCGAGCACTGCGGCTACAAGCACTCGGCGCCGCTGCTGCGGCGTCTGCCGAGCTCCGGCGCGCGCGTGCTGCAGGGGCCGGGTGAGAACGCCGGCGTGATCGACCTCGGCGACGGCGAGGCGGTCGCGTTCAAGGTCGAGTCGCATAACCACCCGTCCGCCGTCGAGCCGTTCCAGGGCGCGGCGACGGGTGTCGGCGGGATCCTGCGCGACATCGTCGCGATGGGCGCGCGGCCGGTCGCGCTGCTCGACGGGCTGCGCTTCGGCGCCGACGGCTGGGGCTTCCGGCGGGCGGTCGCGGGAATCGGCCACTACGGGAACTGCGTTGGAGTCGCCACGGTCGGCGGAGAGGCGGTCTTCGATGAGGCGTACGGAGGCAACTGTCTGGTCAACGCGATGTGCGTCGGGCTTCTTCCTTCCGAGCGCGTCACACGGGCGCGCGCGCGCGGGACCGGGAATGCGATCGTCCTCTACGGGGCGACCACCGGGCGGGACGGGATCGGCGGCGCTTCGGTGCTCGCCAGTCAGGAGCTCGGGGAAGACTCGGAGGAGAAGCGGCCGTCGGTGCAGGTCGGCGATCCGTTCACCGGCAAGAAGCTGATCGAGGCCTCGCTCGAGCTGGTCGAGGGCGGGCTGGTCGAGTCGCTGCAGGACTGCGGCGCGGCAGGACTCGCGTCGGCGCTGGCCGAGATGGCGCGCGGCGGCGCCGGGGTCGACGTCCACCTCGACCGCGTCCCGCTGCGCGAGGAAGGCATGGAGCCCTGGGAGATCATGATCTCCGAGAGCCAGGAGCGAATGGTTGCCGTCTGCCGGCCGGAGCTGCTCGAGCGGGTCGAGGCCGTGCTCGAGCGCTGGGAGCTGCACCACGCCACGATCGGCGAGGTCACCGAGACCGCAGAGCTACGCGCGTTCCTCGACGACGAGACGGTCGGCGAGATCCCTGCCCGGTATCTCACTGACGAGTGCCCGCGCTACAAGGTCGCCCGAAGGCCGCACCCGATCTCGCGAGTCCGACAGCAACCGCAGCCGGATCCGAAGGATGTCTTCGAGCAGTACGACCACCTCGTCCAGTCGCGGACCGTGCGGCGGCCGGGCCTCGATGCCGCCGTGCTGAGGCTGCGGCCCTCCTGGCGCGGCCTCGCCGTCTCCCTCGACGGCCCGCCGCTCGGCGAGCGCGACCCGCGTGCGGCCGGCCGCGAAGCGGTGCTCGACGCGGCGCGGAACGTCGCCTGCGCCGGGGGCGAGCCGCTCGCCCTGACCGACTGCCTCAACTTCGGCAGCCCGGAGAAGCCGGAAATCGGCTGGGAGCTCGCCGAGGCGATCGAGGGCATCGCGGAGACGGCGGAGGCGCTTGGGATCCCGGTCGTCTCCGGCAACGTCTCGCTCTACAACGAGACCGACGGGCGCGCGATCCCGCCGACGCCGGTGGTCGGCTGCGTCGGGCTGGTCGCAGACGTGCGGCAGGTGCCGCACGGCTGGCGGCCGGGCGACCGAGTCTGGCTGGCCGAGGGCAACGACGTCGAGCTGATCCAGTGGCTCTGGCGCGCCGCGCCGCGCCTCACGCTCGCCCACGATGTGAGCGACGGCGGCCTGGACGCCGCGCTCGCGGAGGCGTCGGCCTTCAGCGGCGTCGAGTTTCGCGCCGAGGCGGAAGCGCAGTACGGTGCGGTCGTGGTCGCCGGGACCGAGATCGACTGGCCGAACCTGCGGGACCTGGGAATGGTGGGCTGATGTGCGGCGTGTTCGGAATCCGCGCACCAGACCGCGACGTCGCCCGCGTCACCTTCTTCGGCCTGTTCGCGCTTCAGCACCGCGGCCAGGAGTCCGCCGGGATCGCGGTCTCGGACAAAGGCCGCCTGACAGTGCTGCGCGACATGGGGCTCGTCACGCAGGTCTTCGACGAGCAGAAGCTGCGCGGCCTACGCGGCGACACCGCCATCGGCCACACGCGCTACTCGACGACCGGCTCGACCCAGTGGGCGAACGCCCAGCCGCAGATCCAGCGCGGCCGCGGCCGCACGGTCGCGCTCGGGCACAACGGGAACCTCGTGAACGCCTCGGAGCTCCGCGAGCAGCTCGCCGCCGAAGGCGTTCCGCTGACGACGACCTCCGACACGGAGTTGATCGCGGCGCTGATCGCGAACGACCCGGCGCCGCTCGAGGAGGCCGTCGCGAACGCGATGGCCCGCCTCGAAGGCGCATTCTCGATCGTCGCGCTCTCGGAGGGCAAGCTGATCGGTTTCCGCGACAAGCACGGTTTCCGCCCGCTCTGCCTCGGCCGCGAGGACGGGCATTGGCTGCTCGCGTCCGAGAGTTGCGCGCTCGACCTCGTCGGGGCGCAAGTCGAGCGCGAGATCGCGCCCGGCGAGCTTGTCGTGATCGACGACGGGGGCATGCATTCGCGCCAGGCTGTCGAGCCGGCGAACGGCGGCGCGCTCTGCATCGCGGAGTTCTTCTACCTCGCCCGACCGGACTCGCGCATCGCCGGGGTCGAGATGCACTCCGCGCGCCTTCGGATGGGCGAGCGGCTGGCGCAGGAGTCGCCGGTCGAGGCCGACCTCGTCATGCCCATCCCGGACTCGGGCACGCCGGCGGCGATCGGCTTCTCGCGCGCGAGCGGCATTCCGTTCTCCGAGGGAGTGATCAAGAACCGCTACGTCGGCCGCACCTTCATCCAGCCGGACCAGGGGCTCCGCGAGCAGGGCGTGAAGCTGAAGTTCAACCCGCTCGCCGAGGTGGCCGGGAAGCGGGTGGTGGCGATCGACGATTCCATCATCCGCGGGACGACCACGCGGAAGATCGTCGGCATGCTGTTCGACGCCGGCGCCGCGGAGGTGCACGTGCGCGTCTCGGCACCGCCGGTGATCGGGCAGTGCTACTACGGCATGGACTTCGCCGAGGAGGACGAGCTGATCGCCGCCTCGCGCTCGGTGGAAGAAGTTCGCGAGCACATCGGCGCGACGTCGCTCGCGTACCTGTCGCTCGAGGGCCTGCAGGAGTCGACGCGGCGGCCGGAGTCCGAGCTCTGCCGCGCCTGCCTCACGCGGGACTATCCGACGGAAGTCCCGCGTGAGGGCGCGAAGCTCAAGTTCGAGCGGGTTTCCTAGCTATTGCTCTAGGACGCGGCTCGCCTTCGCGATGCCGCGGCTGAGCAGGTAGGCGGCGCCGACGATCGTCGATGCGAACGCCCAGTCGTTCGCGTTCCACGCGTCGTCCAGAAGCAGGATCGCCAGGAAGATCTCGAGCGCGATTACGAACGCGAACTCGGCGTTGCCCGGGATCGGGAGCCGGGCCCCCGAGGGGATGCTCGGCATCCCCATCCGAGTCGTGCCGGGCTGCTCCGGTGGGGTCGTGGACATGCCTGCTTTCTCCTTTCGTCAGGCCGCTAGGCCGGGGACGTGCACGATCTCCAGCTTCATGCCGTCGGGGTCGTAAAAGAAAACGGCGTAGTAGCCGGGCTGATACCAGTACTCCTCGGGACCGCTCTCGATCTCGGCGCCCTGGGCGCGTAGCCACTCCGCCCGCTCGTCGACGGCCGACCTCGACAGCGCCTCGAGCGCGAGGTGGTGCAGGCCCACGCGGTAGCGGTCGTACGGCTCCTCGCTTTCCGTCTGGGCCTCGCGGAGGCCGATCGAGCTGCCCGCGCCCCAGAGGTACCAGATCGTCTCGCCGCGCTCGCCTTTTACCTCGCTGACGCCGTGCCAGCCGAGCGGGCCGAGGAGGTCGCGATAGAAGGGCAGGCTGCGCTCGATCGAGGAGACGACGAGATCGACGTGGTGAACGCCAGTGGAGCGCAACGCGTATCGCGGCACCGTTTCCGCGCGGCGGCGTCTCTTCCTGCACAATCTGGCGCCGGGGATACTGAGTGGTTCTGTTCCACTACCACCTCGTGACGAGCCACGTGCGGGAGGTCGAGGCCCGCTACCTCGGGAAGCTCGGCTTCCGGCTGGTCGCCCGCTACGGGCGCGTCGGCGAGGAGCAGGTGCACTACGAGGCCGGCGTCGGCTGGGACGAGCTCGAGCGGGTCGGCTTCCGCCACCGCCTGAGCGAGGTCGAGCGGGGAGCGGTGAACGTCGTCGTCCAGCCCGGCCAGTGGCCGCTGCCGCGGGTCGACCACGTCGGTGTCGCGCTCGACGACGACGAGTTCCAGCAGGTGCTGGAGCGCTCGACGGAGCTGCGCTTCCGCGTGCAGGAGTACCCGGGCCGCCGCACCTTCATCGCCACCGACGCCGGGTACCGCGTCGAGGTCCACCCGCAGCGCGACTGGATCGACGAGCTGCTGGCGAACAGAGACGAGCTGCGCCTGTCGGAGCTCCAGCTCAAGGCCGACGACCCGGACGCGAAGGCGGGCGCGCTCATGCGGCTGCTCGAGGCTGACGGCCACGAGGGCGAGGTCGAGATCGGCGACACGACCGTCCGCTTCCTCGAAGGCGGCCCGCGCGGACGGCCGGAGCTGTACGGGGAGCTCTTCGCCTGAAGCGCCCCTGCCCCGTTGGGCTTGTCTTGCTGACCCTGGCGGGGTGCACGATCTTCCCGTCGGTCCGGCCAACCGTGGGCCGCCCCGGCCCCGTGAGCCGTCGCCGACTCGACCTTTAGACTCGCGCGGGTGAGGGGCAGGACGTACGAGGACGCGGGGGTCTCGCTCGCGAGTGCCGAAGGAGTGGTCGAGCGGCTGCGCGCGGCCGTCGAGTCGACGCGGACGGACGGCGTGGTCGGCGAGCACGGCGGTTTTGCCGGGCTCTTCGCGCTCGACGAGCGGCGCCTGCTCGCGGCCTCGACGGACAGCGTCGGCTCGAAGCTCGTCCTCTCGCGCCGCGCAGGGCGGCTGCGTGACGCGGGCCGCGACCTCGCCGCACACTGCATCGACGACGTGCTCACGACCGGCGCGGAGCCGCTCTTCTTCCTGGACTACGTCGCGGCGCACCGGCTCGACCTGGATCAGATCGCGGAGCTCGTCGAGGGCGCGGCCGAGGTCTGCCGCGAGGCCGGCTGCGCGCTGCTGGGCGGCGAGACCGCCGAGCTGCCGGGCGTCTACCGCGAGGAGGAGCTCGACTTCGCAGGCACGTGCGTGGGCCTCGTCGAGCGCGAGGGGCTGATCGACGGGTCGCGCTGCGAGCCGGGCGACCTCGTGCTCGGGCTTCTCTCCTCGGGGTTGCATACGAATGGGTTCTCGCTGGTGCGGCAGCTCGTCGGAGACGGAGACTTCGACGCCGACCTACTCCTCCCGCCGCACCGGCTCTACCTGGACGAGGTTCGCCGCCTCCGGGCCGCCGCGGACGTGAAGGCGCTCGCGCACGTCACCGGCGGCGGGATCCTCGGCAACCTCACGCGCGTGTTGCCGGAGGGTGTGGGTGTGGAGCTCGACTGGGACTCCTGGGAGCGCCCGCCGGTCTACGCGTGGCTCGACGAGCAGGGCGTCGACGAGGCAGAGCAGCGGCGCGTCTTCAACTGCGGGATCGGCATGTGCGCGGTCGTCCCGGAAGCGCCGGCCGGAGCGCTCGTAATCGGGAGGCTGACCTGATCGGCGTCTTGGTCAGCGGCGAGGGCACGAACCTGCAGGCGCTGATCGACGCGGGCCTGCCGATCGTCGCGGTCGCGAGCAACAAAGCCGGCGCGCGGGCTCTTGAACGCGCGGAGCGCGCCGGAATCGCGACGGCCGTGTTCGACCTCGACGACCACCCCGACCGCGAGGCGCGCGACGGCGCAATGGCGGAGTGGCTCGCCGACCGCGGCGTGGACCTCGTGGTCTGCGCGGGCTTCATGCACCTCCTGCGGCCGTCGTTCCTCGGGCGTTTCCCGGGCCGCGTGATCAACACGCACTCCGCCCCACTTCCTGACTTCCCCGGCCCGCACCCGATCCACGACGTGCTCGCGGCAGGCGTCCCCGAGACCGCGGCCACCGTCCACTACGTCGACGGCGGAATCGACACGGGCCCGGTGATCGCCGCCGAGCGCGTGCCCATCCTCCCCGGCGACGACGAGAGCAGCCTGCGGGCCCGGGTCCAAGCCGTCGAGCACAAGCTTCTTCCGCGCGTCGTGCGCGGGCTCATCGAGTGATCCGCCGCGCGCTGCTCTCGGTCTACGACAAGTCGGGCCTCGACGAGCTCGCGCGCGGGCTGGCTGATCTCGGCGTCGAGCTCGTGGCGAGCGGCGGCACAGCCGCGTTCCTCGACCGGCTGCGGATTCCCGTGACGCGCGTCGAGGACGTGACCTCGACGCCGGAGCTGCTCGGCGGGCGCGTGAAGACGCTCCACCCCCACATCCACGCCGCGATCCTCGCGCGCCGCGACCGCGCCGACGACCGCGCCTCGCTCGAGGAGCACGAGATCGAGCCGTTCGACCTGGTCTGCGTCAACCTCTACCCGTTCCTACACGTGGTCGCACGGCGCGGGGTCGGCGAGCAGGACGCGGTCGAGATGATCGACGTCGGCGGCCCGGCGATGCTTCGGGCGGCCGCGAAAAACTTCGCGCACGTGGCTCCGGTGAGCCGGCCCGAGCGCTACCCGGAGGTGCTGGCCGAGCTGCGCGCCGACGGGCAGCTCTCGCTTGATACGCGCCGGCGACTCGCCTCGGAGACGTTCGCGGTCACCGCCGCGTACGAGGCCGCGATCGCGGGCTGGTTCTCGGGCGCCGAGACCTTTCCGGAATCGGTCCTGCCGGTCTTCGCAAAAGAGCTCGACCTGCCCTACGGCGAGAACCCGCACCAGCGGGCCGCGTACTACTCGGAGGTTGGCGCGCGCCGGCACCTTCTCTCGCGTGTCGAGAAGCTGCACGGGCGCGAGCTGTCGTTCAACAGCCTGAACGACCTGTCCGCGGCGCGGCTCGTGGCGCGGGAGTTCGAGCTTCCGGGGTGTGTGATCGTCAAGCACGCCAACCCGTGCGGGGTCGCGGTCGCCGGGTCGATCGAGCAGGCGTACGACCGGGCGCTCGCTTCGGACCCGCTGTCCGCGTACGGCGGCGTCGTCGTCCTGAACCGAACGGTGACCGAGGCGCTCGGCGAGCGGCTGGCCGAGCAGTTCGTCGAGGTGCTGTTCGCGCCCGGCTACGACGACGCGGCGCTGGAGCGGCTGCGGGAGAAGCCGGGGACGCGGATCCTGCATGACCGCGAGCGGCGGCTCGACAATCCCGGCGAGCGGGACTACCGGCGCGTGCTCGGCGGCCTGCTCGTGCAGGAGCGCGACTGGGACGTGGACGACCGCGAGGGGATGACGGCCGTCTGCGGCTCGCCGGACGAGCTGGCCTGGGGCGACCTGCTGTTCGCCTGGCGCGTCTGCAAGCACGTGACCTCGAACGCGATCGTCCTTGCCCGCGACCTGCAGACGATCGGGATCGGCGCCGGGCAGATGAGCCGCGTCGACGCCGTCCGGATCGCGCTCGAGAAGGCGCGCGAGCACGGGCACTCGACCGCGGGAGCCGTTCTCGCCTCGGACGCCTTTTTCCCGTTTGCAGACGGCCCTCAGCTGGCGCTCGGCGCCGGCGTGACGGGGATCATCCAGCCGGGCGGCTCGAAGCGCGACCCCGAAGTGGTCGAAGCCGTAGAACGCGCGGGCGCGATGATGGTCTTCACCCGCCGCCGCCACTTCCGGCACTGACACGGTTCCGCGACGGTGTCTGACACCGAAGCGGTTCTCCGGCGTACGGCTTACGTCGCGGCTTTCGGGACGAATCGCGCGCGTTTTGTTACCGAGACGTCACACTTTTGAGCCGGTGTCTGACACCCGGCCTCAACGCTCCGTCACGACGGTGAGATCAACCCGGCCGCGCAGCCCCGACAAGTCAATCGTGCCGGTCTCCGGGACGAACGCCTCGAACCTGCGACCTCGCAGCAAGACGGCGCTGATTCGTTCGCCGGCCGGGAGCCTCAACCGCAAGCTCAACGCCTGCGGAGGCACGCGGCTCGGCACGTCGATGACGGCGTGGATCGATCCCGGACGCGCGACGATCGAGTACGAGAGCGGGCCGAAGCTCGTTCGAGCACGCCGGACGACGATCCGCTTCCCGGGCTCGAGCCAGGCGCGCGGCGTCGCGTAGGCGAGCTCCAGCCCCTCGGGGCGGGCGGCCGCGTCCCGCGTCTCGTGCATGAGCATCAGCCGCAGCGTCTCGAGGAAGAATGCGTTGTTCGCGCTGTTCGGCGGCCGGAACATCGAGCGGTAGTACTCGCCGTCGACGGGCCCGATAGTCGACCCCTCGCCCGAGACGAACGTGCCGGGCGTCATGTCCGCGCCGAGCTTGCCGTAAAGGCTCAAGACGAGCTGATCCGGCTGGTCGTTGTCCGCCAGGAAGCGGACGAGGTTCGTCCCGTAGACGTCGTCGGAGCCGGGCGAGCGGTAGCCGGGCTTGCCGCTGTTCGTGAACGCCCGAAACCGGACGAGCCCGAGCAGGCGCGAGCCGTGGTCCTGCAGGTACCGCAGCAGGCCGCGCGCCTCGGCGCCCCCTGGCGGGAAGAGCCCGGAGGCGAGCGCGTACGGCATCACCAGGTTCCAGTAGCTGCCCGACTGGGACTCGGTGAGGCTGCCGTACGGGTGCTCCGTTCCGTCGAGCAGCGCAACCGGGACGAAGAACGAGTGGTCGGGCAGCCACGACGCCGAACTGGCCACAGCGGCGCGCAGGCCGGCCTCGAGCCGGTCGGCGACCCGGCTCGCCTTGAGCGCGAGCGGCTGGTGCCCGGTCTTCGACCAGACATCCGACATCGCGCGCAGCCCCTGCAGGACGAGCGCCTGGTCGTGCAGGCCATAGATCCGCGCCCCGAGATCCACCCCGTACCGCTCGCGCTGAAGGAGACCCGTCGTGCTGTAGTCGAGTTGGAGCCGGAAGTGGGCGACGGCGCTCCGAAGCGCGGGCGTCACGCGGTCGACCAGCTTGCGATCACCCGTGAGCCGGTAGTAGGCGGCCGTGGCGCTCATCCGCTCCCCGTCGGCGCGGTTCGGGAAGACGCTGCCGCGATGGAAGGATTTCTCCACGACCTCCCGCTCCAGCTTGGTGAACCCATAGCCGCCCATCACGTCGGCGACGTCGGGCAGCTCCCAGGAGAACCGCTCGTAGGGGTTGCCGAGGCTGTACCGCCACGCATGCAGGAGGTTCTGGATCAAAAGGTTTCGCTCGGCGTCGACGACTCGCTCGTCCGGCACGAGGAAGGTCGCGCCGGCGGCAAGGCGGCGGGCCCAGTAGGCGGCGACCGAATGCCTTGCCCGCCGGTAGGCCGACCGGTCGAGCCTGAAAGGACGCGCGAGGGACGGCCGCGCCAGCCAGGCGACGTAGACCGTGCGGGCCTTGCCTTTCCGTGCCGCGTAGATCGGCGCGCTCCGCTGGAGCCTCGCGCCCCGGCTGAACACGAGGAACGTCTTTCGCCCGCGCCGAAGCTGGTTGCCGACGCGCTGGAACCCGCCCACAGAAGGCGCGAAACGGGCCGACCCGCGGGGATCGATCCTGAGCCTGACGAAGCTGACGAGCGACCGTGTCTGCGGAATACGCGTCGCGAACGACTCCTGCCTGTACCGCACGCCGTCGGCGCCGACGTAGCTCGTCTGGAGGATCGGGAGGTAGCCCGCGGCGAGCCGGGCGGGAGCAAGACGGGCGAGGCACGAGCCGTAGCGCTCGCGCCCACGCGGCCCGACGTCGATCGAGAGCCTCGCGCGCCGGACCGCCTCCGACACGATCTGGCCTCCGTCGGCGACGTGCAGGTCGATCGCGCGGTGCTGCTCCCCGTCCCTGTGCCGGCCGAAGGCGAGGTAGTAGACGCCGGAGTCGGTCATCCGGTTGCGGGCGCTCCCCGCGGGCGGCCCGACGAGCAGCAGTGGATGTAGATACCGGCGCACGCCCTCGTAGGTGGGGCCTTCGGTGGACCGGAGCAGCTCGTTTCCCCAGACGTCCTGCCGCGCCGCCAGCGCGGCGTTGACCGCGGCGTTGTAGGCGGGGTCGACCTGGGGCCGCGGACAGTCCGCCTCGCCCCGCCGGGGCTGCCCTGCCCCGGCGGCGCCGGCCGCGAGTAGCGCTGCGGCGACGCCCAGCCTGAGAATGCCCCATTTTCCAGACATGACCTGGAGTGTCCCATCGGCCCCGGCGGCCCTCAAGGGTGTCTATCGTTTCGGCGGGAATCAGGGCCGCCGCCGGCTCGTTCCAGCCCGAAGATCCCAAAGCGACCCCGAAGGAGCCTGATGCAGAACCAAACCCGCCGCTGGCTGACGCTCGCGATCGTGGGCGCCGCCTTCTTCATGACCATCCTCGACGTCGCAATCGTCAACGTCGCCATCCCCTCGATCCAGACCGACCTGAACGTCGCCGAAACGACCGTCCAGTGGGTGCTCACCGCCTACGCGATCACGTTCGGCGGCTTCCTGCTGCTCGGCGGGCGCATGGCCGACCTGCTCGGCCGGAAACGCATCTTCATCGCCGGGCTCTCGTTGTTCACCGTCGCCTCGCTCCTCTGCGGCCTGGCGAACAGCGCTGGCGTCCTGATCGGCGCGCGTGCCCTGCAGGGCATCGGCGCGGCCATCATCTCGCCGGCGGCGCTCTCGATCGTGACGACGACCTTCGAGGAAGGCGCGGAGCGGAACAAGGCGCTCGGGATCTGGGGCGCGCTGGGCGGCTCAGGCGCCGCGGCGGGCGTGCTCTTCGGCGGGATCCTGACCAAGTACCTCGGCTGGGAGTGGATCTTCTTCGTCAACGTCCCAGTAGGCGCGCTCGTGTTCGGGCTGACCGTGCCGTTCGTGCCCGAGAGCCGTGCCGAGCTCGGCCACCGGCGCTTCGACGCGGCAGGGGCGCTCACGGTCACCAGCGGGCTCGCGCTCCTCGTCTACGCGATCTCGAAGGCGCCCGACGTCGGCTGGGGCTCGGCGCGGACGATCCTGCTCCTGATCGCATCCGCGGCGATCCTCGCCGTCTTCACGCTGATCGAGCTGCGCACACGCGCGCCGCTGATGCCGTTCCGGATCTTCCGGATCCGCTCACTGCTGGCGGCCAACGTCGTCGGCTTCCTCCTGGGCGCGGTGATCTTCGCCAACTTCTTCGTCCTGACGCTCTACGTCCAGCAGGTGCTCGGCTGGTCGGCGCTCAAGACCGGCGTCACCTTCCTGGCAACCGCCGGGACGACGGTGATCTGGGCGGGCGTCGCGCAGGCGCTGACCACGCGGTTCGGCCCGCGTCCGGTGATCGTCGTCGGGCTCGTCGTCCTCGCGGCGTCGATGGGCTGGTACACGCAGATCCCCGTCCACGGCAACTACTGGCCCGACCTGCTGCCTGCCTACATCACGTTCGCGCTGGGGCTCGCGTTCGCGTTCGTGCCCGTCACGATCGCGGCTCTCGCGCAGGTCGCGCCGCACGAAGCGGGGCTCGCCTCGGGGCTGATCAACACGAACCAGCAGATCGGCGGCGCGATCGGCGTGGCCGTCGCGTCGACCATCTTCATCTCGCGCGCGAACGACCTCATCGGCACCGGCCACTCGCCGCCGGCGGCCTTCACGTCCGGCTACCAGGATGCGTTCTGGGCGCTGATCGCGCTCGCTCTGCTCGGGGCAGCGGCCGCGTTCGTCATGCTGCGCGGCACCCACGCGCCGGCTACTGAGGCGGAGCCCGCGACGGCCCGGGCCTAGCTAGCTAGAGCTCGCCCGGGCGAACGAAGCGGTAGAAGGACGGCCCGAGGCCGGCGCCGGAGACGGCGAACGCAGCCTTGAGGAAATCCTCCAGCGCCCGCGCGTTCTCGAGGCCGCCGGCGTCGACGGGCTCGTAGCCGGCGTCCCGGATCAGCTGCGCGGTCGTCTCCTTCGCCTCCTCGTCGCCGCAGTAGAGGCAGCCCGGCGGGACGCGCTGCTCGCGTACCTGGTCGTAGAGCCTCGCGAAGACCGTGTTGAAGGCCTTGGCCCCGTTGGCGCCCGTGAGCTGCTTGACGTACGCGCTGAGGGAATCGAGCCCGCCGGGACGCTCGCCCTGGACCAGGTTCGTCGCGTCGATCAGCGTCTTCCCTTCGAGGCCTTGGACACTCTCGAGCGCGTCGCCGATCGCCGCTGAGGGAACGGCGAGCAGCACCGCGTCCGCGCCCGAGACGTCGCCTCCTTCCCTGCCGATCCTCTGGACCTCGTGGCCGGCGCCTTCCCACAGACGGCCGAGCCCCCCGCCGACGTTTCCCGAGCCGATGGTGGCGATCTTCACTTCGAGCCTCCCTTCTGGCGTTACATTTTGCCGCACGATGCCGAGGGAGTACCCGACGCTGCTGGATCTAGTCGGCAACACGCCGCTCGTCCGGCTGCAGCGGATCGTGCCCCCGGACGCCGCAACGGTGCTCGCGAAGCTCGAATTCATGAATCCCGGCGGGTCGATCAAGGACCGGATCGCGATCACGATGGTCGAGGAGGCCGAAGGCGAGGGGAAGCTGAGGCCGGGCGGGACGCTCGTCGAGCCGACCTCTGGCAATACCGGCACGGGCCTGGCGATCGTCGCCGCGCTGAAGGGCTACCGCTGCATCTTCACGATGCCGGACAAGATGAGCCGCGAGAAAATCTCGCTGCTCAAGGCGTTCGGCGCGGAGGTGATCGTCTGCCCGTACGCGGTCGAGCCCGAGTCGCCGGAGAGCTACTACTCGGTCTCGGACCGCCTCGCCGAGGAGATTCCGGGGGCGTACAAGCCCGACCAGTACACGAACTCCGGCAACCCGCGCTCGCACTACGAGACGACGGGCCCGGAGATCTGGGAGCAGACGGGCGGCGAGCTCGACGCGCTCGTGATCGCCGTCGGCACGGGCGGGACGGTGACCGGCATGGCCCGCTACCTGAAGGAACAGAACCCGAAGGTGCTGATCGTCGGCGCCGACCCCGAGGGCTCGATCTACACCTCGGGCCAGGAGAGGCAGCACCCGTATCTAGTCGAGGGGATCGGGGAGGACTTCTACCCGGAGACGCTCGACCGCTCGGTGGTCGATCGCTGGATGACGGTCAGCGACCGCGACTCGTTCCTTACTGCTCGGCGCCTCGCCCGCGAGGAGGGCATGCTCGCCGGCGGCTCGAGCGGCACCGCTGCGTGGGCGGCAGTCGAGCTCGCAAAGGAGCTCGGCCCCGGCAAGACGGTCGTCACGCTCTTCCCGGACGGCGGCCGCTCCTACCTCTCGAAGTTCTTCGACGACAACTACCTGATCGAGCTCGGCTTCCTCGAGCGGCGCGAGCCGGCCCCGAAGGTCGCCGAGGTGCTGCAGCTGAAGCGCCGCGACGGTGACGTGCCCGCGCTGATCACGATCGAGTCGCACCAGAAGGTGGGGCAGGCGATCGACCTGATGCAGCGGTACTCGATCTCGCAGCTGCCCGTGATGCGGCACGACTCGGCGGGCTCGCTGGCGGACATCGTGGGGTCGCTCCAGGAGCGCGGGTTGCTGGATCTCGTGTTTCGCAACCCGGATGCGCTCAACGACGAGGTTGCCGCGGCGATGCAGCCGCCGCTCGCGGCCGTCGAGGCTGAGGAGTCGGTCGACGAGGTCTTCGCCGCGCTGAGCGGGGGGAGCGCGGCGGTCGTGGTGGCCACGAACGGGCAGCCGACGGGAATGCTGACCCGTTCGGACCTGCTCGAATACCTGGCGCATGGACGCGAGAACTCGCGTTGAGGAGCTGCTCACCGAGGCCTTCGCCGGAGACGAGGTCTCGGTCGAGGACCGTACGGGCGGCGGTGACCACTTCCAGGTGACGGTCGTCAGCCCGCGCTTCGAAGGGCTCTCGCTCGTCGAGCAGCACAAGCTCGTCTATGCGGCGCTCGCCGACCCGTTGGCTGATGGCACCATTCACGAGCTGAGGATCTCGACGAAAGGGACCACGTGAGAGAGCGGATCAAGCAGATCATCGAGAGTGAGGACGTCGCGCTGTTCATGAAGGGCACGCCGCAGTTCGTGATGTGCGGCAACTCGCAGCGGGCGCTCGAGGCGCTGCGCCGCGCGGGGGCGCCGGTGACGGCGGTCGACATCCTCCCCGACCCGCAGATCAGGCAGGAGCTGTCCGCCCTCTCGGGGTGGCCGACGATCCCGCAGGTCTTCGTCCGCGGCGAGCTGATCGGCGGCGCCGACATCGTCGAGGAGCTCGAGGAGAGCGGCGAGCTCGAGCAGAAGCTGCGGGAGAAGCTCGGCGAGGAGTTCGCTTCCGAGGAACGGGTGCTCGCCGTCGGCTGAGGCCGTCACGTCTCCGTAAGATTCAGGCGTGGACTTCGAGACCCGCGCCATCCACGAAGGGCAGGAGCCGGACCCGGCGACCGGCGCCGTGACGGTGCCGATCTACCAGACGTCGACGTTCGCGCACGAAGCGGTCGGCGAGCACAAGGGCTACGACTACTCACGCACGTCGAACCCGACGCGGACGGCGCTCCAGCTCTGCCTCGCGTCGCTCGAGGGAGCAGAGCACGGCGTCGCGTTCTCGTCGGGGCTCGGCGCGACCACGACGCTGATGCACCTGCTCAGCCCCGGCGACCGCGTGGTTGCGGTCGCAGACGTCTACGGCGGCGTCTACCGGATGTTCTCGCAGGTCTACGAACCGAAGGGGTGGGAGTTCGAGTGGGTGCCGGCGGACGAGCTGAACGCCGATCCGGGCGCGCGGCTCGACGAGCGGACGCGGATGCTCTGGCTCGAGACGCCGACGAACCCGCTCTTGAACGTGGTCGACATCCGAGCCGCGGCACAGGCCGCGCACGAGGCCGGCGCGCTGGTCGTCGTCGACAACACGTTCGCCTCGCCGTACCTGCAGCAGCCGCTCGAGCTGGGCGCCGACGTCGTCCTCCATTCGACCACGAAGTACCTCGGCGGCCACTCGGACCTGATCGGGGGCTTCCTCGCGACCAACGATCCGACGATCGCGGAGCGCCTGTACTTCCTGCAGAAGTCGCTCGGCGCAGTGCCGGGGCCGTTCGATTCCTGGCTCGTCCTCCGCGGGCTCAAGACGCTTGCGGTGCGCATGCGCAAGCACTGCGAGAACGCGCACGCAGTCGCGGGCTTCCTGGACCGGCACCCTCGTGTCGAGCGCGTCTTCTATCCCGGCCTGCCGACCCATCCTGGGCACCGGATCGCCGCTCAGCAGATGCGCGATTTCGGCGGGATGGTCTCGCTCTTGCTCGAGTCGGAGGAGGAGGCGGTCGCGTTCTGCGCCGAGACGAAGATCTTCCGGCTCGCCGAGAGCCTCGGCGGCGTCGAGAGCCTGATCGAGCACCCCGCGCGGATGACGCACGCCTCGACGGCCGACGCGCCCTTCGCGGCGCCACGGAACCTCGTCCGGCTCTCTGTCGGGATCGAGTCGGGCGAGGATTTGGTCGAGGACCTCGAGGCAGCGCTCGTCCGCTCGGCGGCGACCGCCGGCGCTTGAAGAAGCACGAAGACGCCTACGGGCGGCTGATTCTCGAGTACCTCGAGAAGGGCGAAGGGTTCGAGATCGTCGAACGGGACGACGGCTCCATCGCGGCAGGCAACTATGGCCCCGCCGCCTACTTCGCGCCGTTCCGGCGCTGGCCCAAGGCCGAGCGAAAGGCGCTCCGGTTCGCCCGGGGGCGGGTGCTCGACGTCGGCTGTGGCGCCGGGCGCGTCGCGCTGGAGTTGCAGGAGCGCGGACACGAGGTGGTGGGGATCGACGTCTCGCCACTTGCGGTCGAGGTTGCTCGTCGCCGGGGCGTCAAGGACGCGCGCAAGCTGCCCGTGACCCGGGTGGACCGGCGGCTCGGCCGTTTCGACACGTTCGTCATGTTCGGGAACAACTTCGGGCTGACTGGGAGCAGGCGCCGGGCACCCTGGCTGCTACGCCGCTTTCGCTCGCTTGCGAACGAGGGGGCGCGAATCCTCGCCGAGAGCGTGAACCCGTACACGACCGACAACCCGGACCACCTGGCCTACCACCGCCGCAACAGGCGCCGCGGTCGCATGGCCGGACAGCTGCGGATTCGCATCCGCCACGGGCACTACCGGACGCCGTGGTTCGACTACCTGCTCGCGTCGCCGGAGGAGATGGCCGAGCTCGCGGAGGCCGGCGGCTGGCGGCTCGAGCGCGTGATCGACGAGGGCGAGGCCGTCTACGTCGGTGTGCTCTCGCTCGCAGAGGGCCGGTAGTGCCGCGCGTCCCGGTTCCGGCCGAGGTGGAGGAGTTCCTGCGCCTGCCGAATCCCGCAGTCGTTGCGACTCTGCGACCCGACGGCTCGCCGCACACCGTTCCGACGTGGTACGACTGGGAGGACGGCCGGGCGCTGCTCAACATGGAGGACACTCGGCTCCGGCTGGGGT
>WNGF01006197.1_pt1 | contig 20990 bp, 21 predicted proteins | sample 5400641 | NCBI WGS metagenome assembly WNGF01 (sample SAMN13153371, study PRJNA577476) | soil metagenome | isolation source: 80 cm soil or saprolite under grassland replicate 2 | place: USA:California | collected 2016-06-15 | reverse complement strand
GGACCGGGCCGCTGGCGCGCTGCGCCCGTACGCCGTCGACGTAGAGCTGGCGGGTGGCCAGACCGGCGGGCACCGGCGCCGACCACACGGCACTGCCTGGGCTGGTGCGCTGCCAGCCGGTGATCTGGACGGCGCCGGAGAACACCGGCCGGGCACCCGGCGCCGCGGTCCACGCCACTGTATGGCCGTTGGTTCCGGAGTCCTGCGCGTCGAGGGCCAGTGGCTGCGCCAGCCGGTACGTGCCCGGGAGCAGCCGCACCTCGATGTCCCCAGTCGTGTCCTGGTTCAGTGAGCGGACCCGTCGCGGGCGTGTTCCGGCGTCCGCAGCGGCTGCTGCCGGCTGGTGCCGGAGCTGGTGTCGTCGCCTGATGGTGAGACCCATAAGACGGTCACGGCGGCTGCGGCGGCGGGACTTGCCACCAGGCTGCCGGCGACCACGGTGGCCGCGCTGGCCAACGCGAGGAGCGCACGTCGGGCCGGAAACTTTCGAGCGGAGCTGGCGGGCAGCGAGAACGCGGGCATGCAAGCTTCCCTGGATCGGCGCCTGCTGACACGAGCGAGCGAACGCACGGGTGGATATCTCTGCATGGCCGCGGGAACAGCTGAGGCGGCAGAAGCAGATACAATTATCGATGTCTTGACGAGCCGTGTAAAGGCGCTATGACGGCCGCGCCGCAGAGCTACCGGTACGCCGAGTCCATTAGCCGGCGGTGCCGCTCCACATGACCAAACCATGCTCGGCGTACGATCCGTCCGATCGTCCACAGTGGGCAGCGATGTTTCCCGCCGGCTCCGCGACGTCCTGGCGGCGCCGACCTTTGGCCATGGCCGACCTCTCGGGTTCGACCGTCGCCTTCGCATGCATCAATGCTTCGTTGACTGTCCAGCCGTGTGTGAAGGCGTTCGGCGCCGCGCATACTGATCGACATGGTTATCCCCGTCCACGATGTCGTTCCCGTCCGCCGGACGCCCTGGGTGACTTACCTGCTGATCGCCGCCAACGTGGTGATCTTCTTGTTTACGCCAGCCGCACAGGACACCGGCGTCGAAGGGGTCAGCCTGAGCGAGCTGTGCCGGCAGGAGGCGTTCTACGACCGCTTGGCGGCGATCCCTCGTGAGATGGTGGAAAACGAGCAGCTTCCCGCCGTGCCGACCGGCCAGGTTCGCGTCGGTGAACGCGGCGCCGGCTGCGTGATCGGGCCGCCAGCGTACGACAAGATCCCCGCGCTGTCGGTGCTGTACTCGATGTTCCTGCACGGCAGCTGGCTCCACCTGCTCGGCAACATGCTCTTCCTGTGGGTCTTCGGCAACAACGTCGAAGACCGCTTCGGCCCAGTGCGCTACCTGCTGTTCTACCTGCTTGCCGGGTACGTCGCCGCGTACGGGTTCGCCGTGGTCAACCGGGACCTGACCCAGCCGCTGCTGGGTGCGTCCGGAGCCGTCTCCGGTGTCCTCGGCGCCTACCTCGTGCTCTACCCCCGAGCACGCATATGGAGCCTGGTACCGATCCTGCTGTTCCTGCCGTTGCGGCTCCCCGCGTGGCTCGTGCTCGGACTGTGGTTCGTGCTGCAGTGGGCGTACTCGTCCGGGTACACCATCTCGGAGGCCGGCTCGGTCGCCTATCTGGCGCACGTGCTCGGCTTCGTCTTCGGGGCCCTCGCCGCCATCCCGTTCCTCAGACGCCGGCCACCGTACCCCTACCAGCGCCGCTGGTACCGACCCACCCGGCGCAGCAGGCAGTAGGTCTACCACGCTAGGAACACGCGATCGGTCGCGCCAGAATGAGTGCCACGCTGAGCACCTCGGTTGCCGCGGTGGCCCTCGACGCGCTCCCGCGAGGACGTACCGCGGTCCTCGTCGCGCACCGGGTGTCCATCGCGTGCAGCTCGGTCAGCGCGGGTCTTGCGCTGCAACCGCATGGCGCGCGGACGGCTGTTCCACCGCACCCCCGGTCCACTGACGCCGAACTCGGTCGCTCACAACAACCCGAAGATGGCCATTGCGAACTGACCGACGACCACCAAATCCGGACCGGCCTGGCCGGATCCTCCCGTCCGGATGGTAAGCACCGTCCCCCAGACCATCCCGGCGAGGCCCGCAACGGTAAGCACTACCCACAGCCACCACCGCAGCCACGCCGCGACGACGCTGAGGACCTGGTACTGAACCTGGTCACCACACGTGGCGAAGGTAGACGTGACCGGCCCCGAGTACATGTTGTTGGGCTGGCCGCGCCGTGCAGGGGCAGGACCCCGAGTCGACGTGACGACCGGCCGGTCGGACACGGTTGCCTCGAACCTGTGACATTGCTACCGTCGGAGTAGGCCGAGAGGCGCTGCGACGGATGCAACATCCGCCACGCTCGGCCGGATACTCAACCAAGGGCGCCTCCCGTAGAGGGGGCGCCCTTTCGGCGTTCCCTGTCCTGACAAGGGGAGAGCATGCACTTCAAGGTTGCCGATCTCGCGCTGGCCGAGTTCGGGCGGCATCAGATCCGCCTCGCCGAGCACGAGATGCCGGGCCTCATGGCGGTCCGTCGCGAGTTCGCCGATGCACAGCCGTTGCGCGGGGCCAGGGTCGCGGGTTCGCTGCACATGACCATCCAGACCGCGGTGCTCATCGAAACCCTGGTCGCGCTGGGCGCGCAGGTCCGGTGGGTGTCGTGCAACATCTTCTCGACCCAGGACGAGGCTGCCGCGGCGGTCGTCGTCGGTCCACGGGGGACGGTCGAGAATCCGGCGGGCACGCCGGTCTTCGCCTGGAAGGGCGAGACGCTCGAAGAGTACTGGTGGTGCACCTCGCAGCTGTTCGACTTCGGTGACGGGCTCGGCCCCAACATGCTCGTCGACGACGGTGGTGACGCGACTCTGCTCGTACACAAGGGTGTTGAATTCGAGACGGCCGGCGCGGTGCCGTTGCCGTCCGCGGAAGACCACGAGGAATACCAGCTGATCCTGCGGACGCTGGCGGTCAGCCTGGACGAGGACCCGCGCCGCTTCACCCGTATCGCGGCGGAGATGCGCGGCGTCACCGAGGAGACCACCAACGGCGTCGCGCGCCTCTACAAGCTCGCCCGCGAGGGGCAGCTGCTGTTCGCGGCGATCAACGTCAACGACTCGGTGACGAAGTCGAAGTTCGACAACAAGTACGGCATCCGGCACTCGCTCGCCGACGGCATCAACCGGGCGACCGACGTGATGCTCGGCGGCAAGCTCGTCGTGGTCTGCGGTTACGGCGACGTCGGCAAGGGCGCGGTGCAGTCGCTGCGCGGCCAGGGCGCCCGCGTCGTGGTCACCGAGATCGACCCGATCTGCGCGCTGCAGGCCGCGATGGACGGGCTGCAGGTCGTCCGCCTCGACGAGGTGATCGAGGAGGCGGACCTGTTCATCACCACCACCGGCGGCACCGACATCATCATGGCCGCCGACATGGCCCGCATGAAGCACCTCGCCATCGTCGGCAACGTCGGGCACTTCGACACCGAGGTCGACATGGCCGGCCTGGCCCGCACCCCCGGCATCGAGAAGATCGAGGTCAAGCCGCAGGTGCACGAGTGGCGCTTCCCCGACGGGCACTCGATCATCGTGCTCTCGGAGGGGCGGCTGCTCAACTTGGGCAACGCGACGGGGCACCCGAGCTTCGTCATGTCCAACTCCTTCGCCAACCAGACCCTCGCGCAGATCGAGCTCTTCACGAAGCCGGGCCAATACAAGCGTCAGGTGTATGTGCTGCCGAAGCACCTCGACGAGAAGGTGGCAAGGCTGCACCTGGACGCGCTCGGTGCACACCTCACCACCCTGTCGAAGCGTCAGGCCGAGTACCTCGGCGTCGACGTCGAGGGGCCGTTCAAGTCAGACCACTACCGGTACTGACGGCTGCTCTTGTTGCCGGGGTGGCGCGCCCTGGTCGTCTCGACGGCCAGGAGCGCCACGGCCAGCACCGCGAAGGGGATGTGGCTGAACATCGCGGCACCGCCCATGATGGGCTTCAGCTCAGCCAGCAACGCCTCGTGCAGCCGCTGCCACGCACCGGCCTCTTGCCACGCGGCGATCCGCCGCCAGCACGTCGACCCGGACACCCCGAACGCCGCCGTGGGTAGCTGCTGCCAGGGGATACCGGTTCGCGCCACGAACAGGATCCCCGCCACCGGAGGCCGCGATGCTGGCGGTCACCCCAAGTCAATATAGACCGCCGTGAGATCACCTTCCGGGGTCCGGCCAGACATAGACTGCGGTCGAAGGAGGTCGCCATGCCGAAACGATCCCTCGCCACCTTTGCCCTGCTGCCACTCCTGGCTGGGTCATCGGCGACTGCGCCGGCGTTGACCATCGACACCAACACGTTCTCGCTCGTGGTGGTCGACCCGCGAGCACGGGAGGTGGCGGTGGCCGGTGCCTCGTGCGTACCCGATGTCTCGATCATCGGCTCTACCATCCAAAACGTGGGCGCGGCGGCGACCCAGGCCAGCTTCTCGTCTACCAACAAGGCGCGGGTCGAGCAACGCTTGCAGGCCGGGGACAGCCCGACGCAGGTCATCGCGTACGTGACCAACTCGAGCCGGGACCCGAACTTCGCTCGGCGCCAGTATGGCGTGGCCACGCTGGCCCACGGTGCGGCCGCGTTCACCGGCAGCCAGACTTCGCCGGCCAACGGCCACCGGGTGGGGCCCTTCCTCACCGCTCAGGGCAACCTCCTGGTGCAGGCCGCGGTGCTGGACTCCATCCGCACCAGCTACATCAACCAACCCGACTCCCCCCTCATCACCCGGATGCTGCTGGCCCTGGAGGCTGGTCAGGACGCCGGCGGGGACGCGCGCTGCTCGCACGGCGCGGACTCCGCGTTCGTACGTATCCGGCGGGCGGAGGACACCAGCACATCCTACGCGAGCCTGATCATCACCAACCCATCGAGCGGATCCAACCCAAACGATCCCATCGCACAGCTACGCACATCGATCAACAATTGGCGCGCCCAGCGGGCGGGGACTATCGACCGATGGAACTCGACCGTGAGCATCTTCCCGGCTCGGATTCCCGCGGACGGGACCACGACGGCAACGTTGACCATCACGCTGCGCGATCCCGGCGGGACGGGGCTGGCGGGGCGCACCGTCAGCGCCTCGGGACAGGGCCTGGGCTCAGTGTCCGCTTCCGTCGACCGGGGCGGCGGCGTCTACACCGCGACGGTGCGTTCCTCGACCGTCGGGACCGAGACCATCACCGTCCAGTCCGGCGGCACCACGCTGGGCGACCAGGTTCGCGCCAACTACGAGACGCCGCGGGTGCGCCAGGCCCTGTTCGTCACGGGCAGCCTCACCCTGGGCGCAGGAGACTCTGCCATCGCCGGACTCCTGGACCAGCTCGGCTTCGACGTTGTGCTGCGCACGGCACCGGCCACTACCCCCGCCGACGCGGCAGGCAAGCAGTTGGTGGTGGTCTCCTCCACGATCACGTCTGGAGATCTCGGCGGGCGGCTCAACGGCATCGCGCAGCCCATCTTGAACCTCGAGCCGTTCGTTGGCGCCGCCATGGGCCTGAATGGCAGCGCGTCCACGAGCTTCGGCACGGTCGCCGCCCAGCGGCAGTTCTCGATGCGGGCAACACCCATTCTGGCCAGTACGCCGCTCGCGCCCGGGCTCCGGCTCGCCCTGAACCGGGGCGAGGAGATCGGCTTCAGCGTGCCGGGCAGCGCGGCGGAGGTCGTCGCCACCACCGCCACCAACAACAACCGCCCCGTAGCCTATGTCTACGACGCCGGCGACACGCTGGCCAACGGCACGACCGCCGCAGGACCACGCGGTTTCCTGGGGCTGCGCAACGACACCGCACGCAGCCTGACCGCCTCCGGTCGCACCATGCTGGAAGCTCTGGTGATCCGCCTGACGTAGCCGACAGACCGCACCGCGATAGGCCTCACCCGTCGACCGCGTCACCAGCGCCGGCACCAGCGACGCCGGTGCGCAGGCAGCGGGTAACAGCGATCCTGTCGGCGGCCAGAGCATGGGTCGGGCCACAGCCACCAGTAGCCGTACCACCCCGGCGACCAGGCAGAGCAGGCGGGCCCGGCGGCGAGAGCCATCAGCAGCCGGCGGAAAGAGCGGTCGTTCCGCCCGCTGGATCCGCCGACCCACCGGCACCAGCGGGGTCACCCACCCTGGGGCCTGTCCCACCAGCAGTTCGAGGCCATGCTCGTGACCCCGCACCTCGGCCAACCCCGTACGACTTCGCCCGTCGGCGCCGGCGGGGGCCCTGTCGTGATCGCCGCGTTATGGCGGCTGCCGGGATGACGAGGTTGATTGTGGCGCCCGCGTCAGCCGGGCTCATCGACATGTTCAGCGCCTGGGCACCCCGAATCAAGGCCTGTTCCAATTCCTCGGGTTTCCAGGTGACATGGATGTCCTCGACCCTGCCGTCAAGGTGCAGCCGTGGGTGGCCACCATGGTGCGCACCATCTTCGACCAACCCGACGCCACCTCGGTGGTCGACCAGTACGGCCGCGTCGTGGACACCATCGCCGGCAGATTCCCTGACGCGGCAACACATCTCGACGACGCCCGCGACGACCTGCTCGCCTTCGCCGTGTTCCCGCACGAGATCTCGCGCCAGATCTGGTCCAACAACCCGCAAGAGCGCCTGAACAAAGAGATCCGCCGCCGCACCGACGTGGTCGGGATCTTCCCCAACCGGGCCGCCATCATCCGCCTCGTCGGCGCCGTGTCAGCCGAACAGACCGACGAATGGACCGAACAACGCCGCTACATGGGCCTGGAAATCCTCACCAAGGCCCGCCTGACCCTCACGGAGCCGATCGGCTTGGTGTTTCTTGTTGTCGATGTGGCGCAGGCTCTCTTCGAGGGCGGCGACTTCGCCGAGCCACTGTATGCGGCGGGCCTCGTCGAGCCGCTCCCGAGTGTCGGTCTCGATCTGCAGCAGCCGCGGGACCTGCGCGAGATCCAAGCGCAACATGGGGCAGCGAATGCAGGCGAGCTCCTCATTGGTTCGTCCGCTACATCGGTAGTAGAGCGGCGCCACATCCGCGTTCGTCACGATCCTTCTCAGTCCTGGCAACCGTGCTTCGGGAAGATGCGACAAGGGGGACGGCATCATGGTCAATGCGCGAAGGGTCCTGGCGGGGATGTCTCTGGTGGCGCTCATGGCGATCGGTACGCCTGCGAACGCATCCGTTACTCAGCAGGACCCGGCCCACAATCACGGTCCGCTGGCGCAGAGCATGCCGCAGAACACGGCACTAAGCATGCCGCAGAACACCCAGTACGCGCTGGCGCAGAACGTCCAGCACCAGAACGGCAGCATCAGCGCGTTCTGGTCCTGGTCCGGAACCAACTTCTGGAACGTCGACCAGCACGTGCGCATCGACGAGAAGGCGCACACGAGGTTCTGGGCGCAGCAGGTCTGGTGGTCGGGTACGACCACCGCGGCCTATCTCGGGCTACAGACCAACGGTCACCGGTTCGACGGTTCGATCGGCGACATGGCGATCTTCTCGGCCTGGAACGCGAACGCCGCTCGTGGCACGAGCTGCGCCCAGTTCAATCAGGGCGGCACCGGCTACAGCTGCAGGATCGTCTACCCGCTCATGACCGGCCGGCTGTACCGCCTGCGCATCTGGCGGCAAGAGGCCGATGCTGGCGGCCAGTGGTGGGGCGCATGGGTGAAGGACGAGTCGACCGGGATCGAGCGGGGGATCGGCGGTATCCGTCTGCCGTCGACCTACCGGTCGATAGCCACCACCCAGAACTTCGTCGACTACTTCGGCGCCAAGGTCGGCTGCGGTGAGGTTTCGCGGTCGACGGCGGTGTTCACCCAGCCTGCCGCAAACAGCCGCGGTGGGGGTGTGTACGACTTCTTCGGCACGTACTCGAGCTCGAGCCTCGCCGCCTGCATCACAGGCTCGGCGGCCGCGTTCGACCTCGGCGGCGGGAGGAGGGGCGTGCGAATCTTCCACGGCGGCCGCGTCTCAACCAACACGCGCGTGGTGTTCGTGCACGGGTTCGAGCTCAACGGGAGCAACAGCTGCGAAAGCACCTGGGGCGACATGCTCGACGCATTCCGCGCGATGGGGTGGACGAACACGTTCGTGATCTCCCGCTACTACGCCGACGACACCGCGTGCGCCGATACGGGCCGGGTGCCGGTGGCCAACGTGATCATCGGCAACTACGGCAGCCATGATGTCTTCTATCCGAGCGGTCACGTCACCCGTGACGGTGTGATCGTCGGTCACTCGACGGACGCGCGGATCCGGCACCTGGCGTATCACTGGGCGTGGATGGTGTATGAGCGCTACACCCGCGACCTGCATCCGATCAAGGCCGTCGGGCATTCGATGGGTGGGCTGATCATCCGGTCCGCCCTCAAAGAGGTCGAGGCCGGCAACCCCGTCTTTCCGCCGCGCCTCATCGTGGAAGACGTCGTGACCCTGGGCACCCCGCACACTGGCGCCGGGTTCGCAAACCTCTGCGCGCTCACCCACGAGCAGTGCCGGGACATGCGGCCGGACTCGGACTTCCTCAACGACCTCGCGGCCAACGGGCAGAACCCGCAGGGCGACGGCGGCACCGAGTGGACCGCGATCGGCGCCAACGACGACGACAAAGTCACCGCTGGCTCGGCCACCGGCATGACCGCCGCCGAGGAGCTGCAGTATGCGGCCGGTCAGGGGATCGAGCATGGTGAGTACATGCACATGAAGCTCGGCAGCCATCTGCTGGACCACGACGCCGAAGTCGACATCTGGCACCTCGGGAACTTCTGCGAGCAGTTCCCGACCACGTTCTGGCCCGTGACGATGACTCATCTTGGGCTCGGGAACGTGGTCGACGACGACTGCTGATCGCGCCAACGGGGGAGGTTGGGCGCCGGACCCCACACCGGCGCCCAACCAACCGCCGCGATGGCGGTCAGGCGGTTCGCTGACCGAGCAGGTCCAGCTCGTGTTCGGCCCGTTGGCGGAACTGGTCGAGACCGAACTTACGGAAGATCGCGATGCTCTGCTCGAAGGCAGGGGCGGCTTCGTCGGGAAGGCCCGCCCGCACGTGCGCGGTCCCGAGATCCAGCAGGATTACGCCCTCTGCCTCGGTCCGACCCGTGGCGCGAGCCATCACCAGGGCGTCGGTGAGGCAGACGCGGGCCTCGTCGTGCTGGCCGAGCTCGCTGTAGGTGATACCCAACCGCCGCAACGTCAGTGACTCCGCATGATCGTCGCGAATCTCGCGGGCGATGCCCAGCGACAGCCGGAGCAGGTCCCGTGCGCCGTCGAGGTCCCCGGCCAACCGAAGCGCCTCACCCAGCGCGTACCGGGCGTGGACGGCCGCGCGCCGGTCGCCGATCCCCTCCGCCGCCTCGATTGCCTGCCGGTACCGGCGGATGGCGGCGTCGATCTCGCCGGCGTCGCGGTGCACCCGACCCAGGTCGGCCAGAATCCACGGTTGCTCTTGTCGGCTGCGCGTCCCGGAAACGAGCGCGAGCGCTCGCTGGAAACGCTTGGCAGCGGCGGCGAGCCGGCCGCCGAGGTGATCGTTCCAGGCCAGGCAGCGCAATGCATCCACCTGGACCAGGGTGTCGCCCCGTGGTTCGGCGAGGGCGAGGGCGTCGCGTGCACAGGCCGCCGCCTCGTCGCGCCGCCCCATGTGTTGGTATCCCTGACCCAACCGCTGGAGTGTCTGGGCCAGCAGCGAATCGAGGCCGGCGCCGCGGGCGAGGTCGGCGGCGAGCCGCAAGTGCTCGACCGCGAACTCGAGGCGGACGCGGTCGAGCTCCAGCCGGCCGAGCCCGGACAGGATCGCCGCCTCGCCGGCGCGTTGCCCGGTAGCGCGGGCGGCACGCAAGGCCAGCTCGTGCGTGTGCCGCCAGTCGTCCCAGGCAGCACGGGTCTCGAAGAACATCGCGAGGGCGTGGGCGAGCTGCCACACGTGGTCGGGTAGCCCCTGCTCATTGGCCTGATCAACGGCGGCGACCAGGGTGGCCCGCTCCGCGGTGTACCAGGCGAACGGGTCCCGCTCGATCGCCTCCAGCGTGGCGGCGTGGCGAACCTGAACAGGCGCGACCGCGGCCGGGTCGAAGCCGCGTACCCGGTCGTCGGTTGCCGCGACGGCTTGCGCCGCGAGGGCGATGCAACTGTCGAGCAGGCCGCGCGGCGACGCGGCCCGCGACCCTTCACTCACCTGCACGTCCAGTTGCTCCAGCGCGAACACCCTGATGAGGTCGTGCAGGCGGTACCTGTGCTGACCGGCCGCATCGGTGCCGGCGGGTTCGGCGAGCTGGGCGTCGACGAGCCGCTCGACGAGGTCGTCGGCGGTGGCGTCGTCGACGTCACACAGCGCGGCGATCGGCCAAGCGGCGAAGTCCGCGGCCGGGATGCGTGCCGCGGCGTAGAGTGCCGCCCGCTCGTCAGCGTCCAGCCCGGCGTGGCTCGACGCGAGGCTCGCCCGTACCTCCAGGTCGCCCGCGCGCAGCTCGTCGAGCCGGCGCCGCTCGTCGGTCAACCGCGTCGCCAGCCGGGCCAGCGGCCAGTGCGGTTTGGCGGAGAGTCGCGCTCCGGCCGCCCGCACCGCAAGCGGAAGTCTTCCGCAGAGACGAACGATCTCGCCGGCGGCCGCCGCTTCTGTGCGTACGCGTTCGGCTCCGGCGATCTTCCCCAGCAGCTCGGTGGCCGCGCCCGGCCTGAGCAGGTCGAGGCGCAGCCTGGCGAAGCCCTCCAGACCGGCGAGGGGCCGACGTGCGGTCACCACCACCGCGCACCCGGCCGCCGGTAGCAGCGGACGGATCTGCGCTTCGTCAACGGCGTTGTCGAGTACCACGAGAGCCCGCCGGTCGGCCAGCACCGAGCGGAACAGCCGCGCTCGCTCATCGCGGCTGTCGGGTATCGCCGACGAGGCGACACCCAGCGCGCATGCGAACTCGGCCAGCACCCGGGCGGGGTCGAGTGGGCGCGGCTGGACGCCCTGCAGGTTGACGAACAGTTGCCCATCCGGGAAGGCCGCGCGCAATGCGTGGCCCGCCTGGACCGCCAGCGCCGTCTTGCCGATCCCGCCCGGCCCGTATACCACCACGCCCCGCAGTCGGCCCGCCGGCTGCGAATCCTCTCCGCCGAGGACGCGCATCAGCTCCGCGACGGCCTCGTCCCGGCCGGTGAAGTCGGGCAGGTCGGGCGGAAGCTGGGCGGGGCGCACCGTGACCGTCGCCTCCGGCCGGTCCCGTTCGTCGGTGGCGGCTGCGCCGGCCGAGCCCCGTACGCCCAGTTCGGACAGCAGCGAGGGGTCGACGCCGAGCAGTCGCTGATGCAGCTCATGCAACTCGCGGCTCGGCTCGATCCCCAGCTCGTCGTTCCATACTCGCCACAGTCGGCGGTAGGCGGCGAGCGCGGCCGGACGTCGCCCGGTGCGCTCCAACGCCAACATCAACATCTGCCACGGCCGCTCGCGGTACGGCTCGGTCGTAGTCAGCTCCTCCAGCGCGGCCAGTGCGTCAGCGTGACGGCCGTGCGCCAGCTGCGTCTCGATGAGCGTCTCGGTCACCTCGACCCGCATCTGGTCCAGCCGCTGCGCTGCGGTCTCGACACAGGCCAGCGTCCGCGCGTCGGCCAGCGCGCGTCCGCGCCACAGCCCAAGCGCCGCGGTGAGCTTGCCGATGGCCGCGTCCCCGTCACCGTCGTCGGCGGCCCGCCGTCCGTCCTCGACCAACGCGTTGAACCGCTCCAGGTCGATGTCGCCGGGCGCGGCCACGAGTGTGTACCCGGTGGCAGCTGAGCGCAGCCGGTCGGACCCCGCACCAGACAGCAGTCCGCGCAAGCGCCATACGTAGTGCGGCAACAGTCGTTCCGCCGACGCCGGCGGCAGCCCGTTCCACAAGGCGTCGACCAGCCAGTCACGTCGAGCGGACGCCCCGCATGCAACAGCAGGATCGCCAGCAGCGCACGCTGCTTACCGGCCTTGACCGACGCCCAGGCAGTGCCGTCCCACACCTCTAGCGGACCGAGTATCCGAAACCGCATCATCGGCTCCTGGGGCTCGATCGCCCGGTCACCCGCCACATCCGAAGTAGAGCTTCGCTACCGGCAGTCTGCCAGCATTATCCGGCATCCGGGGGTCGGTGTGGACTGTGCCACAACGGGCGGTTTCCCCGTTCCGGCTGGCCGGCTGGCTGCTGAGGAGGGTTTCGGTGGCCGGAGCCTACAGGTCGGCGTAGGGCAGGCGAGGTGATCTGGCGCTGTTTCGCCAGCAGCGGTAATGGCACGTTCGGCGTGTTGCAGCTCTGGCCATGCGACGTGTCACGGCATGATCAACGATCTAGCGTCTCCGCAGGTGGACCGGAGGTTACCGCCTACGAACCGGTACGCAACGGTATTGAGCTGGGCATTCTTGCTTCCCGTGGCCGGCGGTGCACGATCGTCGAAGGGTTGAGCCCGCGCGCCTGGCCCGCCGAGGCCGCGCAACGATCGGCCCGGAGCGTCCTGAGGGCCTGGCCGCTGCCTGCGGGTCAGCTGGTGCGCAACGCTTCGGTAGGGGTGAGGTGGGCCGCGCGCAGGGCCGGATAGACGCCGGCTATCGCGCCGGCGATGCCGGCGGCGGCCAGCCCGGCGCCGACCGCGGCCGGCGGTATCAATGGTTGCCAGCCGGGTTGAATTGCCAGGAGGTGGGCCTGGTCGTAGCGGCGCAGCACCGGCACCTCAGCCGCCGCGAGCGCCGGCGCAGCCGATCACGATCCCGCGATCGGTAAACGCCACCGAGCACACCGAAGCCCCGGGCAGTCGAAGAATGCGATTGACACCGTCGTGAGCCGCACACGACATCCAACCGACCACCCCGGCTTTTTCCGCCATGAGTACCGCGGGCAGCGCGCGGCTAACGCTGCGTGGCCGTGCTCGTGCTGCTCAGCTGCCCGCACATGCCGATGAGCGCGTACGTGATCATGGCGGGACAGCGGGTCCGGTCGGAGCCTTCGGCCCGGTGTAAGCGGTACGTTGGGCGCGCTCACCATCCTGGGTGAGGGCTGTCGCCGTTGGGCAACGTCGGCTGTCACCCGCGGCGCGAAGCGCCACCGCCGACGGCTGGGGTCCAGTCCGACCTGAACGGTGTCTCTCGGTGGGTTCGCTGATGTGGGTCAGCCGGAGTAGCGTTCGGCGATCGTGGCGAAGGCGGCTTTGGGCTCCCAGGGCATGTCGGGGTAGGTGTCGCCGTTGCGGCCGTCGAGGACCTTGACGATGCCGAGGCTGGCGAGGTCGAGGTCGTCGCGGGGATCGCCGTCGGGGCGGTGGGGCAGGTTGTAGAGCGCGAAGAGGTATATGAAGGCGCTGTCGACGCCCTCGCTGTCGAAGATTTCGAGCAGCTCGCCGAGGTACGCTGCCTGGCCGGCCTCGTCGCGCTGGTACTGCCCGTTCAGTCGCAGTGGCGCGCCGGTGGCTTCGTCGATTTCGAGGATTTCCATGCTGCGTGGTGCGATGTCGCTCGCACCGCGCCAGGTCGCGGTGCCGAAGCCGGTGATGGCGACGGGTTTGGGTTGTGCGACGAGGTTGCGTACGCCGTCTCGGAATCGGTCGGCGACCTCCGCGGATCGGATGAGTTCGAGAGTCACGAAGTCGAACAGGTCCCAGTCGATGCCCTCGAACGGTATGGCGGCGTAGGTGACCTTTCCGCGGAAGCGCTCGCGGATCGCTGCCACGGCGGTGCGGAGGAAGTGGTTGAGACGGGAGCGGACTTCGGTGAGTCGTTCGGCCCGGCCGTCCGGGTTGGCCAGCAGGCGACTGAGTCGTTCTTCGATACGGTCGCCGTCGAGGAACCCTCGGTTCATGATGCTCAGCTCGACGCCGGTGACGAACACGACCTCGGCTCCCGCCGTGCGCAGTCGCTCGGCCCGGTCGGCGGAGTCGAGGAACAACGCGAGGATCTCGTCGGTCGTCAAGTCCAGCGGGTACGGCGAGAACCAGACCTCCAGTCCGAGCTCGGCGGCAGCACGGGCGGTGAGCTCCAGGCGCTGCGGGTGGCCGCCGACGATCTGGACGGCGTTGCAGTGCAGATCGTCGCGGATGATGGTCAGCTCTCGCCTGACCAGCTCGGGGTCGAAGCGCTCCAGCGAGTTGCTGCCATCGCGGACGAAGCCGGTGTCGTAGGTCATGCCCTTGGCGCGCATGTGTGTCGGTCCTTTCCGGTCGAGTCCTGTCGAGTGGGTTCGTGGCGACGCTATCAGATTCTTGCGTGCGCGCATTTTTGCGTGTGCGCATGTAATGTGCGAGGGGTGAGGGCGTGACGACAAACCGGCCCAGCTTGCGTGAACGGAAGAAGCAGGCCACCAGAGAGGCGCTCCGGGCGGCGGCGCTGCGCCTCGCGCTGGAACGCGGGCCCGAGAATGTCCGCGTCGACGACATCGCCGAGGCTGCGGGCGTGTCGCCGAGGACGTACAACAACTACTTCTCAAGCCGCGAGCAGGCGATCGTCGCCGCGGTCACCGCAGAGCGTGCGTCACGAGTCGCGGCAGCCGTGGCCGCCCGTCCTGCCGATGTCAGCCTCGCCGACGCCGTCATCGACGCCGTCGTCGGGCAGTACACCGATCCGGGCGACGATGCGCGTGACGCGCTGCTGATGATCACCACCAGTCCCGCCCTGCGTGCCTGCTACGCCGACGCAGTCACCACGATCGAGGGCCCGCTCGCCGACGCCATCGCCGAACGCTGCCAAGGCATGGACCGGCTGACCGCCCAGGTGCTCTCCGCCAGCGTCGGCGCCGCCGCCAAGGTCGCGCTCCAGCGACGACCGTGCCTCCGTCGATGAGTGGCTTCGTGGTGCCGTCGGGGTCGCTGCCGAACCTGATGCGGACCGCGCTAATGCCGCTCGTACCGGCACTCGACGCAGCTGCGACACGCTCACGCCACTGACGGGTCTCACCCAGGCGCTTGTGGAGGAACCGCCGCTGGCCGTGACAGCCACCAGGCGGGCCAGCACTCGGCCTGGATCGGATGCCAACCGACTGCGTGCCACAGGTCGTGCGGGTCGGCGACGGACGCGGTCACGCCGGGTGGCCGGGGGTCCAGCGCCGGGCGGACGTCCGGAACTGCCGCCGATCGTGCGGCGTCCTGCCGAGTTGAGGGCGCTCGTCAACGCGGGTCGGACCGGCTTCAGGACCTCTGAGCGAGCAGGTACCCCTGCGGGGAGCCCTCCTGCCCCTCGGCGGGGCGCCCACCCCAGAACACGGTCGCGAAGCCGGCGTCGATCATCCGGCGCTCCATCTCGTCGGGAGACAGCCAGTAGACGTCGAATTCGACACCAAGGTTGGCGCTGCGGCCCCCCGTCGGACCTGGTTGTCACCGGCCTTGAGGGAGTACCAGCAGACCGCCCCTGCCAGGGAGGCGTCCTCGAAAGGCAGTTCACGTAGGTCGGCAACGTCGAAGCCGAAGTCGGGATGGTCACGTCGGGCCACGCGAATCATCTCGGGTGAGAGGTCGATCCCTCGTGGGGACAGGCCCCTCGCTGCCAGGTAGGGCTCCAGCCGGCCCGTCCCGCAGCCGACGTCCGCGACGCTGGTGCCGAGGTCTGCGCCAATGGTCAGGTCGCAGAACAGGTCGAGCACCGCGCGCTCGGCGGGCATGTGGGCCAGAGCGTTGGCCAGGCGGTCGGCGTAGAACTCGGCGAGGACATCGTGTGCAGCCCTCAGCTCCTCGGTCTTGGCGTCCACGACGGAGAACCATAGTTGGTCTTGCCGACAGGAGGGGGCCCACGTCCGTACATGCCGCCGAGAGGTGGTGGTGGCGAAGTTCTGCCGCTTGAGTGACGATCTGGCCTGGGGTGGATCGTCATCTCGGTGCAGGCGTCATCCGGCGCCACACTGAGATCGGGGAGAGGACGATGCGCTACGCACTGCTGATGCACTACCGGGAGCCCGGCGAGGGACAGCTCAGCGAAGAAGTGATCGTTGAGGCGAAAGCGGCCTTTGACGCCTACGGCCGGGCGTTGGAGCAGGCTGGGGTGCTGCTGTCGGCCGATGTGCTGCAGCCGACGGCCGCGTCGACGACCGTCACCCGCAGAGACGGTGTCTTGCAGGTTCAGGACGGGCCTTTCGCCGAGACGAAGGAGGCGCTTGCCGGGGTGTTCCTGCTCGACGTTCCTGATCTTGATGCGGCCGTCGGATGGGCCGAGAAGTGTCCCGGTGCCCAGTGGGGTGTGATCGAGGTACGTCCGACCGCGACCGCCTTCGTCGACGGCACGTGGACGCGCTGACGTGCGGTGGCGGAGGGTGGGTAGCCGGCCCTGGCCCGGGTGGGTCAGGGCCGGCGGCCCAGGCCGCCGGCTTGGCCGCCCGTGACAGTTACGGCCGGCTGCTCGCCCTGCTGTCCGCCTCGACCAGCGATCTGGCCTCGGCCGAGGATGCGCTTGCCGACGCATTCGAACGCGCCTTGCGGACCTGGCCCGATCAGGGCGTGCCGGACAACCCGGACGGGTGGCTGCTCGCCGTTGCCCGCAACCGGTTGCGGGACCAGTGGAAGTCGGCCGAGTCGCGCCGGACCTGCCCTTTGGACATCGAACAGGACGCACCGGTGCACGTCGACGACATTGACATCGACGCGATCCCTGATCGGCGGCTTGAGCTGATGCTGGTGTGTGCGCACCCGGCGATCGAACGCGCCGTGCACACCCCCCTCATGCTCAACACGGTGCTCGGCTTCACCGCCGAGCAGATCGGCCGGGCCTTCTCGGTGCCGACGTCGACGATGGCCACGCGTCTGGTCCGGGCGAAGAGACGTATCAAGGCTGCCCGCATCCCGTTCCGTATTCCCGACCGGGGCGACCTGCCCGCGCGGATGGCCGCGGTACTCGAGGCGGTCTACGGCGCCTACGTCATCGACTGGGCAACGACCGGGCCGCAGGCCCGTCAGCTGCCCCCCGAGGCGCTGCACCTCGCCGAGGTGCTCACCACGCTGGTCCCCGACGACGCCGAGGCACACGGGCTCGCCGCTCTTGTCCAGCTCTCGGCGGCGCGCGCCCGGGCGCGGGTCGACCGGCAGGGACGTTTCGTCCCCCTCTCCGAGCAGAACCCGTCGCTGTGGAACCACCATCTGATCAACCGGGCGCACGAACACCTGCGGGCGGCGCACGCGCGAGGACAGCTGGGGCGCTTCCAGCTCGAGGCCGCGATTCAAGCGGTGCACTGTGCCCGGCGACAGACCGGCACGACGGACTGGCCGACGCTGTTGGCCCTCCACCGCCTACTGCACACGGTGGCGCCCTCGCTCGGTAGCGGCGTCGCGTTCGCCGCCGTCACCGCAGAAGTCGAGGGTCCCGCGGCCGGACTCGCCATGCTCGACGCCCTGCTGGACGATGCCGGTCCGCAAGCCCGTCGCTTCCAGCCGGCCAGAGCGGTCCGGGCACACCTGCTCGACCAGCTCGGCCACGTCCAGGAAGCCGTAGCCGCCTACGACAGCGCGATCGACCTGACCCACGACACCGCCGAACGCCAGTACCTGCAGCATCGCCGTGACCAGGCCGAGCGCCAGCCCCAGCGCCGCGAGTTCCAAGGAGAAACACCAGCTTGAAGGCCACGAAGCCGGTTGCGGCCGTACCTGATCGTGTACAACGACGCGCGCTTCTGCCGGTGACCGCGCTGTCTTGCCGACGAGCGTGCATATCGGGTCCGACGAAAGACGAGGTGCGCCAGCGGTATCGGCGACCGGCTGGTGGCCGGTCGCCGATACCCGTCACGTCAGGCCGGCGACGTGACGGCTCGGCCGAGATGGCGGGCGAAGAACCGGACCGCGCTGTCGGACTCGAACCTGGGCAGCTCCTTATGCGCGCCCGCGTTGGCGTGCAACGTCTTCTCCTTCGAAGCGAAGGCGTCAAACAACGCGAGACCGGATTGGCGCGGGATGTGCTCGTCGTCCCACTGGAGCACGAACAGGACCGGAACAGTGATCTGCCGCGCCGTCTCGGTCAGGGTCTCGTGCCAGAAAATACCGAAGACCGCGGCGGTGATCCTGGGTTCGATCGCCGTCAACGGCACCCCGATCGCGGTGCCCATGTTCAGGCCGAAGTAACCGACCGGCCCTTCGGCGCCGATCTCCGGCAGTTCCTGGAGGGCGTCCAGGGTCGCCCGCCACTCCGGCACGGCACGCTCCGCCAGGTGGGCGTTGTAGCGGACGACGATCGGGCCAACCGGCTCACCCGCGGCCATCGCCTGCTGCAGCGCGGCGATCTCCCGCTCGTCGGTCGCCGTGCGCGGCCGGCCGCCGTGACCGGGCGCGTCGATGACGGCGACGTTGAAACCGCAGCCGGTCACGATGTGGTGTGCACGTCCGGCCATTGCCGGTGCCTTCTTGTGTGTGCCGCCACCGTGACCCATCAGCACCAGAGGCGCGCGATCGGAGCCGGATGAGGGCGACCAGAGCACGCCGGTGACCTCACCCACAGTGAAGTCGCGCTCGAGGACACCGTTCGACGATGTCTCCGCAGTGAAACGCACAGAATGCATAGGTTGTTGCCTTTCGGGAGTGCCTTGTTGTCGAGGCGCTCCGGTGACACCTACGTCAATCGCCCGACCGTGACGAAGAGGGGGAGCACCCACATCGATACAGCGTTCATGGGTCTCACCTCCTCGAGCGATGTCACGGTCTGCCGCACGCTATCAACCCGGACGTCGTCCCGCCCAACCATTTTCCTGCCGACCAACTTGGCGGTCCGCCAATGCACCCATCTGCCGCCGAGCGGGCGTGACGGAGCGTGCCGGGGACGCGCCGTCACATCCTGACCTGCCGAGAAGCGCAGGCCACGGAACAGGGGTCCGGTGACTATGCCGCGATGATTGTCATGGATTCAGCGGCGACCGGGCAGTGAAACCGGGCATGCTGCCGTGTGCCGCGCCGACCGGTGTGTCAAGGTTGCCAGACACGCGTCGAGGACGGGTCGGGTCTGCCGAGCAGGCCCGCGAGCAACTGGAGGCGTTCGTCGTCCGGGCTGCCCTCCTGGGCGGTGTAGACGATGAGCACCGGACCGGGAGCACCCGGCATCGGATAGGCGTCCCAGTCCAGGTTCAGCTGCCCGACCAGCGGGTGGTTGACGCGCATCCGGCCCCGGGTTGTTTCCTCAACGTCATGGCGGGCCCACAACGCCGCGAACTCACTGCTGCGCACGGCGAGTTCGCCCACGAGCTCCACCGCGCGCGGGTGACCTGGTTCGGCGGCGACCTGGGCCCGCAGCATCGCCGTCAGTTCGGCGACGGTGGCCGCCCGATCTGGGCACGCCTGGTCGGCCTCCGGGTGCAGCAGCAGCGCGGTCGGCTCGCAGCTCAACCGCTACCGGCGGCGGCTGACCCACCGCGGCCGGATGGTCACCATCGGGCTGTCCGGCGCCGCCCTGGCCGCAATCGCCGCATCCAGCGTGTACGGCGCCCGCCGCATCCGCACGTTCAGCGCCAACCCCGACGCTGCGCTGCTGCGTGACCTGGCCGACTACGTCACCTCCGGCGCGCTGCGCCCAGTGGTGGACAGCGTCTACCCGTTGGCGGACATCGCCTTGGCACACCAGGCATTCGAGCGGGGCGGCGTGGTGGGCAAGCACGTCGTCGCGGTGTCCGGCTGAGGAATCGAACACGCGCTCCGTACCGTTGAGCGACTCCGGCTCTCATGCCGCCGACCGCGCGCTACACACCGTCACTGCGAGCGGATCCAGCTGGCGGCCGGAGGTGCCGAGAAGAGGATGTTCGGCCGCGGCCACATACCCTCATTACGGCGGAATGACCGTGACACCTGGCCATCGCAGCTGTGGTTGGTGCCGCTCGAGTCGGGCAAGGGACCGTTGGAAAGTGACGCGTCGGGGATTCCGCCGCCAGACGCCGTCCAGTAGATCGTCCAGGCCGAGTGGGGCGCAGACCTCGATCGTGTTGTCCTCGCGGAGGCGTACTGCGACTGCGGTAGCGGTTTCAGGCCAGGTCGCCACGGCGTTGTGGATCGAGGTCAACGGCGCGACCGGGCCGCCTCCGAACTTGCCGGCGTACCAGGTGTGTACCGCCGCCTGGTTACGCGCCTCCCATGGGACGTGCGGCGAGCGTCTATGGAGTTGTTCGGTCACCCGGTCATCGTTGGCGCGGCCGAGATCATGAGGATCGAAGAAGGCGACGTCAACATCACGGACCTGACCGGGTGAGAAACCGAATCCGTAGCGCTCACCCCAGACAAGGTCGCGAAGGACGCCGGCACCCACCCAGGCAGCGGGGATCTGCTCATCGCGCACCGTTTCGAGCACGCGCAACATCCAGTCGCTCGACCGAACAAGGCCGATCAGAGCCTCCGTCACGGTACGGCGCCTCCCGTGTAACTGCGATCATCGAGGTCTTCGTCATTCCGCAACATACTGCTCTGCCGCCGAGCGTTCGCGTCCGTGATCGCTAAATGCAGGTCGTTGGGTCAACGCTGCGTGCACCCGTTGGCGCAGGAGCTCGTACTGCTCGCGACATCTCCGCGGAGCATCTGGTGGACGCTGCTGCACCTGGCCACCGGTGACCGCCTCGCCAGGGTGGAACTGGTCCGCCGTAAGGTCGACTTCGGCGCCATCGGGTAGCCGGTTCCAATAATGGTGGCCGGCCTTGGTCTGACCAACGAAGACCTCGCCCAGGATCAGGTCCCCGCCGAGCAGGTCCTGAACCACCAGGGATGTCACCCCGCATTGACCCCTGGCCGGGTTGTCGGGCCGCCAGTTCTCCAGATCGTGCGGGTCACAGGTGTCAGGCCCCCAGGCGGCCCGCAACAGCGGCCGCAGCAACTCCACGTTCAGCACCCCGGGACCATCGCATACGAGTACGACAAGTCCGCTTGAATACCAAGGTCAGGTTTGCTGATCTGCCGCGGTCAGGACGCGCCGGTCACTCGAGCGGGCCGCCGCCGAAGCCGATCTCGTTGCCGTCGGGGTCGCGGTAGATCACCTTGCGCACACCGTTCCCGTACGTCTCCTGTGAAGCCGGCTGGATTCCTCGGGCGCTGATGCTCTCGACCCG
>WNGF01003577.1_pt1 | contig 20995 bp, 21 predicted proteins | sample 5400641 | NCBI WGS metagenome assembly WNGF01 (sample SAMN13153371, study PRJNA577476) | soil metagenome | isolation source: 80 cm soil or saprolite under grassland replicate 2 | place: USA:California | collected 2016-06-15 | reverse complement strand
TACGCCACCTGGCGCACGCGACGCGTGCTCGCCGGGCTCGAGGGGATGGACGCGAGGTTCTCCGACGTCACGGTGAGTGTGCTCGAGCTGTCCTACGAGATCCGGGACCTGCGGATCGAGAAGCGGGCGGGCGCCGGCAGGGCGCTCCCGTTCTTCGAGGCGCGCCGTATCCGGTTCGGCGTCCTCGGGGTGTCGGTCCGGTTCACCGCGGTGGACGGGGAGCTCACGGGTGGCATCCGGCCGATCCTCAAGGACGCCGGCTCCCGCCCGGCGAAGCCGGGGCTCGGCGCGAGGCTGAAGTCGTTCCTCGCCGACGCGTCGCTCCACATCTTCAAGGACGACGTGCCGGGGAGGGAGGCGGTCGCGACGACGATCCCGATCGCCGGCCGCGTGGACGACCCGGACCTGCAGCTCGTCCCGACGATCCTGGGCGTCGTGCGGAACGCCTTCGTCCGGGGCCTCTCGGACTCGCTCCAGGGGCTGCCGCCGCCCAAGGCGAAGGAACCGGAGGGGGTCGTGCACCAGGCGCGCCGGGCGCTCACGCCCGGGCGCGGGCAGCAGCCGCGCGCGCAGCCCGAGCCGGGGGGGAAGTGAGGCGCCGCGCAGGCCTCGTCGTCGCGGCTGCGCTCGCGGCTGCGTGCAGCCGCGTGCGCCACGTGCCGTCCGAGGAAGGGAAGAAGCCCGCGCCCGAGGCGCCGGACGACGCGTCGGCGAAGGGCGTGCCGCCGCGCGGCGTCCACCCCCGCGTGCCGGCGGCGCTCCTCGCGGAGGGAGCGGTGGGAAGGATTCAGCGCGCGCTCGCCGCGCGCGGGCTGCTGCAAGGACACCGCGAGGGCGAGCTCGATACGCCGACGTCCGCCGCGCTCCGGAAGTTCCAGCGCGACGAGGGGCTCGCCGCGACGGGGTTCCCGGATCGCGAGACGGTCCGGCGGCTCGGGATCGAGCCGGAGGAGGCCTACGGCCGGGAGCGAGAGAAGGGTCGGTGAGCGAGGCGAATCCTCGCCGCGCCCGGCGACGTGCGTGCCCCCTCACCCCGACCCTCTCCCCCGCTCCGCGGGGGCGAGGGAGGTTCGAGGGGCGATCTGGCTCGAGCGCCGCGGCCGCTACGCTCAGGGCGAACGGGTGTTCCCGAGAGTCAGCGCGTGCGCCGCCCGGCGGGGTTGCGGCGCGCGCTCGTCTGGCATATAGGACGGCCTTCCGTCATCGCAGACACGGGAGATCGCATGTCCTCGAGCCCGCCGCTCCGCCACGCCTTCGTCGCCGCGCTCCTCGCCCTCGCCGCCGCGCTCGCGCCAGCGGCGCGCGCCGCCGCCCAGACGCCGGCGGCACCGGTGGAGCTGACGCTCGTGTCCTACGCCGTCGCGAAGCCGTTCTTCGCGAAGGTGATCCCGGAGTTCCAGAAGGCGTGGAAGGCGCAGGCCGGGCAGGACGTCCGGTTCAAGGAGTCCTACGGCCCCTCCGGCGCCCAGACGCGCGCGGTCGTCGGGGGGCTCGAGGCGGACGTCGTCGCGACGAACCTCCAGTCGCTCGTCACGCCGCTCGTCGACGCGGGGCTCGTGAAGGCGGACTGGGCGACTCGGCTCCCGAACGGCGCGTCGCCGGCGTCCTCCGTCATCGCGGTCATCGTCCGCGCCGGGAACCCGAAGAAGATCCGGACCTGGGACGACATCGCCTTGCCGGGCGTCGAGATCGTCGCGATCAACCCGAAGACCTCGGGTAACGCGCGCTGGGGGGTGCTCGCCGGGTACGGCGCCCTCCTGCGGGAGAAGGACCAGAAGGCGGCGAGCGCGTGGGTCGAGGCGCTCGTCCGGAACACCCGCACGCTCGCGAGCGGTGGCCGTGAGGCGACCGACGCCTTCGTGAAGAACGGGATCGGCGACGTCCTCCTCACCTTCGAGAACGAGGCGCTCTTCGCGTCGAAGGCGAGCGGCGAGCCCATCGAGTACGTGGTCCCGACCACGAACGTGCGCACCGACTTCCCGGTCGTGGTGGTGGATCGGGTCGTGGACCGCCGCGGCACGCGCGCGGTCGCCGAGGCGTTCGCGAAGTTCCTGTTCGGCACGCGCGCGCAGGCGCTCTACGCCGAGGCGGGCTACCGGCCGGCGGACGAGGTCGCGCGCAAGGCCGCCGGCGGGAAGTTCCGCGAGGTGACGAGGCTCTTCTCGGTCGACGACCTCGGCGGCTGGGCGAAGGTGGACGCGGCGCTCTTCGCGGACGGCGCGCTCTACGACCGGGCGCAGGCGGCGCGCGGCGGTCGCTGATGCGGGTCCCGGCGGAAGCGGCGCCGCCGGTCGCGGCACGACCCGCCCGGTCGTCGTGGCGGCCGTCGCGACTCGAGCTGTTCGTCCTCGGCTACCTCGCGCTCGCCGGCGGCGTGCCGCTCGCGGCGGCGCTCGTCCAGCTCGGCCGGACGCCTGCGGCCGACACCTGGCGCGCCATCACGGCGCCCGCCGCGGTCGCGGCCATGGCCCTGTCCGTGAAGATCGCGCTCCTCTGCGCGGCGCTCAACGCGCCGCTCGGGTTGCTCGTGGCGTGGGTGCTCGGGCGCTACCGCTTCCCGGGGCGCCGCCTCCTCGACGCGCTCGTGGACCTGCCGCTCGCGATCCCCGGGGTCGTCGCCGGGATCTCCTTCATGTCGCTCTTCGGCCCCGCCGGGAAGATCGGCCGCGCGGTCGGGGCGGTGTTCGCGCCGGGCGGCCTCCTCGCCTGGACCGGGCTCGATGCGCCCCGCCTCGTGGGGACGCGCGCCGGGCTCGTGCTCGCCGGCCTGTACGTCACGCTCCCCTTCGTCGTCCGGACGGTCCAGCCGGTCGTCATCGCCCTCGACCGCGAGGCGGAGGAGGCCGCGCGCGTCCTCGGCGCGTCCGCGCTGCAGCGCTTCGTGCGCGTCGTGCTGCCCGAGCTCGCGCCGGCGGTCGCGGCAGGCTTCGGCCTCGCCTTCGCCCGGTCGATGAACGAGTACGGCGTCGCGGTGCTCGTCTCCGGCAACGTCGCGTACGAGACGCTCGTGGCGCCCGTGTACGTGTACCAGCGGGTCGAGTCGTTCGACTTCGCCGGCGGGACCGGGGTCGCCGCGACGCTGCTCGCCCTCTCGCTCGCCGTGCTCGGCGCGACCCACGCCGTCCAGCGCTGGAGCGCGCGCCATGTCGCGTGACCGAGTCCGCTCGCTCGTCCGGGCGCTCGGGCGCACGGTGCTCATCCTCGCCGCGGCGAGCTACCTCGCGCTCCTCGTCGGCCTGCCCCTCCTGAACGTCTACGGCCAGGCGTTGGCGCGCGGCGTCGCCGGGTTCGTGGAGGGGCTCTCGGCGCCGGAGGCGCGCCACGCGGCGAAGCTCACGCTCCTCGTCGTCGCGATCGCCGTCCCCGCCAACACGGTGTTCGGGCTCGCCGCGGCATGGGTGGTCGCGCGGCGGCGAACCGCGCTCGCGCGGCTCGTCCGTGTCGCGCTCGACCTGCCGCTCGCGGCGTCCTCGACCGTGATCGGGCTCCTCGTCGTGCTCGCCTGGAGCCCGACCATCGGACTCCTCGCCGCCCCGGTCCGCGCCGCGCACGTGAAGGTGCTCTTCGCCTGGCCGGGCCTCGTCATCGCGACCGTGGTCGTGACGCTCCCCTACGTGGCGCGCGAGGTCCTGCCCGCGCTCTACCAGCTAGAGCGCGCGGAGGAGGAGGCCGCGACGGTGCTCGGCGCGACGCGCTGGCAGACCTTCTGGCGCGTCGTGTTCCCCGCCATCCGCGCCTCCGTCGTGTACGGCGTGATCCTCTGCGCCGCGCGCGCGGCCGGCGAGTTCGGCGCGGTCTCGGTCGTCTCCGGGAAGCTCATCGGCGAGACGAACACGCTCACGCTCCACGTCGAGCGCGCCTACGCCGAGTACGAGACGATCTCGGCGTTCGCGGCGGCGTCGGTCCTCACCTCGGTCGGGGTCCTGACGGTGGCGCTCGACGCGCTGTGGCGCAGGCGCGGGCGGAGGTAGCGGCTCAGCGCCCCCGCAGCCACGCGGACAGCCAGCTCGGGACGAACGTGCCCGTCGGCTCCGGGCGCTCCCGCAGCTCGCGGGTCATGGAGATGAAGACGCTCTCCACGCCCTTCAGCGTCCGCTTGCCCATCCCGCGGACCTCGAACCCCATCCGTTGCCAGAAGCGCAGCGCCCCGGGGTTCACCTCCTCGACGATGAGGTGGATCGCGATCCCGCCCTGCGCTCGCACCCACTCCTCGAGCCGGTGGTAGACCCGGTCGCCGAGCTTCTTGCCGCGGAGCGTCGGCTCGAAGAGCAGGAGCCCGAGGTACCACTCGCCCGCTTTCGGGAAGTCGCGGATGACGTCGAGCACTCCGACGAGGTGGCCGGGCGCGTCGAACAGGCCGATGACGAACTTGTCGTCGCGGGTCTTCCCGCGCGGCACCGCCGCGATGAGGTCGGCGGCCTCGGAGGGCGACGGCGGCTGGCCGGTGACGAGCTCGAAGTAGTCGCGGCAGCCCTCGTAGAACGCCTGCAGCTCGTGCTCGCGCCGCTCGTCGAGGCGGACGCCGAAGCAGCCGGTCAGCTCGAAGACGCGCTCGGACGGATCGCGGGGCATCGCTGCGGAATCGTAGCGCATCGCCCCTGGCCTTGTGACCTCCCCGGGAAGTAAGATGCCGCCGCCGTCGGGGGACGGGCGAGGTGCGATGCGGGGAATCATCACCAGTCGGGACGTCCTCTGGCATTCCTTCACCATCCTCCGGCTGTGGGGGCCCGGCACCTACTTCCGGTGCCTGCACGCCATGGTCACGCGCCGCTCGGTGACCTTCCTCCAGGTCATCCACGAGGGCGATCGCTACCCGATGGCGTAGGCGGCGCGCCGGTCGGCGCCCCGAGCCCCAGCGCCTCCGCGATCCGCGCCCGCGTCTCGTCGCGCAGCCGGTCCACATCCTCGACCCGCAGCCCCGCCGTCGGGATCGGCGCGAGGATCCGCACGCGGACGTCCGCAGGGTGGATGCGCGCGCCGTCGGGGGGCATCGCGTCGCCGGCGCCCGAGATGGCGACCGGGACGATGGGCACGCCGGCGTCGATCGCGAGCTTGAACGGGCCCGCGCGAAAGGGCCGGAGGCTCCCGTCGCGGCTCCGCGTCCCCTCCGCGAACAGCCCGACCGCGATGCCGGCCTCGAGGTAGTGCCGCAGGCGCGCGAGCGCGGCCGAGCCGCTCACCCGGTCGCTCCGGTCCACCGGCACGTGGCCGGCGACGCGGAACGCCCAGCCGAGCCAGGGGATCCGGAACGCCTCCTCCTTGCCGATCCACTTCATCTCGCGCGGCAGCCGCGCGACCGCGAGCGCATCCACTGCCGACCGGTGATTCGGCACGACGACGAACGTCGCGGGTCGCGCGGGCAGGCTCCCCTCGAGCGTCACGCGCCAGAACGGGAACGCGGTGACGATGAGCTCGCCGAGCGCGCGCAGCGCGCGGCTCGCCGCCATCCGGTGGCGGTCGAACGGGAACGTGACGAGCCGCACGAAGAGCGTGAGCGGGAACGACAGCGAGAGGACGAGCGCGGCGAAGCAGTAGAAGAGGACGGTGGCGAGCGCGCGCACGTCACCACTCTGCCGCGTGGCGCTCCTCGCGCACCAGCATCAAGTGGCGCCTCAGTTCCCCGGATCGGAACCCGGCTCGTCGGCCTCGCTCTCCTCGACGTCCGGGCCGGGCGGGAGCCGCTCGAGCCGCTGCGTCACGAGGCGGATGTGCTCCCGCTCCTCGCCCCGCAGCTCCTCGAAGAGCGCCTTGACCTGAAGGTCCGCGACGTGCGGGAGCGCGCCGTCGAAGAAGTCGTGCGCCTTCACCTCGGACGCGAGGGCGACCTCCATCGCCTGCCGCGCTGACATGAACACGCGCGGCTTCCCGCGGTCGGGCGCCTCGACGTCGTCGAGCGCGTCCTTCGTCACGCGGCGAGGCGCGTTCCCGAACAGCGCGCGCCTGCGCGCGGCGAGGTCCGCGCCGTGCTTCGCCTCGTATCCCGCCATGAGCCGGAACATGTCGGCGGCGTCGCCTGCGTAACGCCCGCCGCCCACCTGCACGACGAACTCGTCGTACCGCTCCTTCGCCTCCTCCTCGATCGCGATCGCGAGATCCAGCGCGTCCTGCAGCGAGAGGGTGCGGAAGTCGATCGCCATCTGGACTCCTCCGTCGAGCGGGTGCGGTGAGAACGTCCCCGAGGAGGTAACGCCGGACGGGACCGGCGATAGGCCCCGGCGGGGACCGGAGGCTCGCCCGGCGGCGTGCCCGGGACGCGAATTCTGGACCGATCCGCGCCTCGACCCGGCGGCGGGAGGTGTGGTTTGCTGTGCCCCCCGTATCGACCCCCCTGCACCCCGAGGAATGCGCCCGACATGCCCACCCCCGCCTTCCACTACCAGGATCCGTTCCCGCTCTCGAAGGACGACACGCGCTACCGCCTCGTCACGAAGGAGGGGGTCTCGACGGCGACCTTTGACGGCAAGGAGGTCCTGAAGGTCGATCCGTCCGCGCTCGTCCGGGTCGCCCGCGAGGCGCTGCGCGAGGTCTCGTTCTTCCTGCGCCCCTCGCACAACGAGCAGGTCGCGAAGATCCTCGCCGACCCCGAGGCGTCGCAGAACGACAAGGGCGTCGCCCTCGCGTTCCTCAAAAACGCCGAGATCGCCGCGAAGGGCGAGCTGCCCATCTGCCAGGACACCGGCACGGCGACCATCGTCGGCAAGAAGGGCCAGCAGGTCTGGACGGGCGTGAAGGACGAGCAGTACCTGTCCGAGGGCGTCTACCAGACGTACACGGCCGAGAACCTCCGCTACTCGCAGACGGCCGCGCTCGACATGTACAAGGAGGTCAACACCGGCACGAACCTGCCGGCGCAGATCGACCTCTACGCGACCGAGGGCGCCGAGTACAAGTTCCTCTTCGTCGCGAAGGGGGGCGGCTCCGCCAACAAGACGATGCTGTGGCAGGAGACGAAGGCGCTCCTCAACCCCGTGACGCTCGAGAAGTTCCTCGTCGACAAGATGAAGTATCTCGGCACGGCGGCGTGCCCGCCGTACCACATCGCGGTCGTCGTGGGCGGCACCTCCGCCGAGGCGGCGCTCAAGACCGTGAAGCTCGCGTCGACGAAGTACTACGACGGGCTCCCGACGAAGGGGAACGAGCACGGCGTCGCGTTCCGCGACCTCGAGCTCGAGCAGAAGCTCCTCGAGAAGGCGAACGCGCTCGGCATCGGCGCGCAGTTCGGCGGCAAGTACTTCGCGCACGACATCCGGGTGGTCCGCCTCCCGCGCCACGGCGCGTCGTGCCCGGTGGCGATGGGCGTCTCCTGCTCCGCGGACCGCAACCTGAAGGCGAAGATCACGAAGGACGGGATCTTCGTCGAGGAGCTCGACCACGCGCCCGAGCGGCTCATCCCGCTCCAGTACAAGACGGGCAAGCACGCGCACGGCGTGAAGATCGACCTGAACAAGCCGATGAAGGAGATCCTCGCGGAGCTCTCCAAGCACCCGGTCTCGACGCCACTCCTCCTCACCGGGACCATCGTCGTCGGGCGAGACATCGCGCACGCGAAGTTCAAGGAGATCATCGACGCCGGGAAGCCCGTCCCCCCGTACCTGCTCCAGCACCCGATCTACTACGCCGGTCCGGCGAAGACGCCGCAGGGCAAGGCCTCGGGCTCGTTCGGCCCGACGACCGCCGGCCGCATGGACTCGTACGTCGACCTGCTCCAGTCGAAGGGCGCATCGATGGTGATGATCGCGAAGGGGAACCGCTCGCAGCAGGTGACCGACGCCTGCAAGAAGTACGGCGGCTTCTACCTCGGCTCGATCGGCGGCCCGGCCGCGGTCCTCGCCGAGGAGAACATCAAGAAGGTGGAGTGCATCGACTTCCCCGAGCTCGGGATGGAGGCGGTCTGGAAGATCGACGTCATCGACTTCCCGGCGTTCATCCTCGTGGACGACAAGGGGAACGACTTCTTCAAGAAGCTCGGCGTCTGAGCCCGCCCCTCTCCGGCCCGGTCGCCCTCGGCGACCGGGCCGGCTCCGTTTGGGCCGACATTCAATCGGCCCATCGAGGTCGCAGACGGCGTGCGCCGCCCCGCGTGAAAGTGCCGCTCGGGAGGGAGCTTGCTCGCCACGCACACCGCGACGCCGCGCGACGCCGCACCCGAGATCGACGATGTGCTCTGGGAGGAGCGGCTCGTGCCGCTCGTCGAGCGGCTCATCCGCGCGCGCTACTTCTCGTTCGACGTCGAGGGGCTCGAGCACGTGCCGCGCGACGGCCGCGCGGTGTACGCGCAGAACCACGCCGGGTGGTTCCCGCTCGACGCCTTCTTCATCGGGCTCGCGGTGCGGCGCGCCATCGGTCCGTGTCGCACGCCGTACTTCGCGACCGCGGAGGCGGCGCTCGCGCTCCCGGTCGTCGGGCCCTTCATCCGGCGCGTCGGGGCGGTCCCGTCCTCGTGGTTCCGGCGCCCGGAGCGGCTCCCGAGGCGGATCCGCGCGGCCGCCTTCTTCCCGGAGGGCGTCCCCGGCAACACGAAGCCGTTCTGGGAAGCCTACCGGATGCGGCCGTGGAGCCGCGGGTTCGTGCGGGTCGCCGCCGCGCTCGACGCGCCGATCGTGCCCGCCGCGGTGCTCGGTGGAGAGGAGTGCCTCCCGGTCGCGTGGACGGTGAAGCTCCTCGAGCCGCTCGTCGGCTCCCGGTTCGGCCTGCCGCTCGCGCTCGTCCCCCTGCCGGCGCGCTGGCGGATCGTCTTCCACCCGCCGGTGCGCGTCGCGGATCCAGGGCGGATCCTCTCGGACGGCGAGCGCTCCGGGGAGATCGCCGCCGGGGTCCGCGCGACGGTGCAGGCGACCCTCGACCGGCTCGCGCCGCGCTACCCGCTCGCGCACGTCTCGGCGCTCATCGCGTCGGCGAGCGGAGCTCGGCTCCCCGCGAGAGCGTGAAGATCCATCGAGCTCGGGGGACGCAAGCGCCCGAGCCCGACGGCGTCGCGGGGCGCGCCCCGCGCGGGCGCCCTCCGCGCGGTCGGCCCCTCGCCGGGATCACGGGCGGAGCGCTGGGGGCCTACGTTTGATCATGCGATCGGCGGCGTGAATGCACGCAGCCGCAGGCCGTCGTACCGGCGGGGGGATCCGACATGCGCGTTCACGCAACCCGACTCGCCGTGCTCCTCGCTCTCGCAGCCGCTGCCTGCGCCCGCAGCCCCGTCACCGGGAAACGACAGCTCTCGCTCATCTCGGAGAAGCAGGAGATCGAGCTCGGGCAGGAGTCGGCCAAGCAGGTGACCGAGCAGATGCCCCGCTACCCGGACGCGAAGGTCCAGAGCTACGTCGAGGAGGTCGGCAAGAGGATCGCGGCGGCGTCGGAGCGGCCGAAGCTTCCCTGGTCGTTCACGGTGCTCGACGATCCGGCGGTCAACGCCTTCGCCCTCCCCGGCGGGCCGGTCTTCGTGACGCGCGGGCTCCTCACGCACGTGAACAGCGAGGCGGAGCTCGCGAGCGTGGTCGGCCACGAGATCGGCCACATCACGGCGCGCCACTCGGTCCAGCAGCTCTCGAAGGCGCAGCTCGCGCAGGTCGGTCTCGGCATCGGGTCGATCCTCAGCCCGCAGGTCGCCGAGCTCGGGCAGGTCGCCGGCGCGGGCCTCCAGCTCCTCTTCCTCAAGTTCGGCCGCGACGCCGAGCGGCAGGCCGACGAGCTCGGCTTCAAGTACATGACGCAGCAGCGCTACGACCCCCGGGAGATGGCGCACGTCTTCAACACGCTCGAGCGCTCGAGCGCGCAGCAGGGGCAGGGGAAGGTCCCGGAGTGGCTCGCGACGCACCCGGATCCGGGGAACCGCGCGAAGACCGCCTCGGACCGCGCGGCGGGGGTGAAGGACCCGGGCACGAAGGTCGGCCGCGAGGAGTACCTCGCGCGCCTCGACGGGATGACGTTCGGCGAGGACCCGCGCCAGGGCTTCTTCCAGGGAAACGCGTTCCTCCACCCGGGGCTCGCGTTCCGGATCGACTTCCCGGCCGGGTGGCAGAAGCAGAACACGCCCGGCGCGGTCGTCGCGCTCTCTCCGAAGAAGGACGCCGCCATCCAGCTCTCGGGCGCCGGGAAGATGTCGCCCGAGGAGGCGGCGAAGAAGTTCTTCTCGCAGCAGGGGGTGCGCCCGGCGAGCTTCGCCGCGGGCGGCGGCGGGCTGCCGGCGGGGGCGCGCTACTTCGAGGCGCAGACGCAGCAGGGTCAGGTCGGCGGCGTCGTGGCGTTTCTTCCGCGCGGGAGCGAGACGTTCGCGATCGTCGGCTACACGTCCGCGGCGAACGTCGCCGCGTACGAGCCGGCGTTCAAGGCGACGCTCGCGAGCTTCGGCCCGCTCACCGATCAGGCCGCCCTCGCCGTGCAGCCGGCGAAGCTCGCGCTCGTGAAGGTCCCGCGCGATATGACGATCGCGGAGTTCATGGCGGAGTTCCCGTCCACTGCACCGGCGGACGTCGTCGCGACCGTGAACGGCGTCCCGAAGGACGGGCGCCTGGAGGCGGGGCGGACGGCGAAGCGGATCGTGGGCGGCGTGGCGCCGCCGAAGTGAGGGGCGCGAGGGGTGCGCGGCGGCGGCGCGAGCCGACCGTCGTGTGTGTATACTCCCACCCCTTATGGTCCAGATCTACGACACCACCCTGCGGGACGGCACGCAGCGCGAGGGGATCTCGCTGTCGTGCGAGGACAAGCTCCGGATCGCGCGACGGCTCGACGACCTCGGCGTCACGTTCATCGAGGGCGGGTGGCCGGGCTCGAACCCGAAGGACGCCGAATTCTTCGAGCGGGCCCGCGGGATGAAGTGGCAGCGCGCCCTCGTGGCCGCCTTCGGCTCCACCTGCCGCGTGGGCGGCGGGCCTGAGGACGACGCGAACATCAAGGCCCTGCTCGACTCCGGCGCGCCCGTCTGCACGGTCGTCGGGAAGACCTGGACGCTGCACGTGACCGACGTGCTCCGCACGACGCTCGAGGACAACCTCCGCATCATCGAGAAGAGCCTCGCCTTCCTGAAGGCGAAGGGGCGGCGGGTCGTCTACGACGCCGAGCACTTCTTCGACGGCTACCGCGCCGACTCTTCCTACGCGCTCGAGACGCTCAAGGCGGCCGCGCGCGGCGGGGCCGAGACGCTCGTGCTCTGCGACACGAACGGCGGCTCGATGCCGTGGCAGATCGGCGAGACGTTCCGCGCGGTGCGCGCCGAGGTGAAGACCCCGCTCGGCATCCACGCGCACAACGACAGCGAGACCGCGGTCGCGAACTCGCTCGCCGCCGTGGTCGAGGGCGCCGTCCAGGTCCAGGGCACCATCAACGGTTACGGCGAGCGGTGCGGCAACGCGAACCTCTGCTCCGTCGTCGCCTCGCTCGAGCTGAAGCTCGGGAAGAGGTGCCTGCCGGAGGGCCACCTCCAGACGCTCACGGACGTCTCGCACTTCGTCGCCGAGGTGGCGAACCTCGCGCCCGACGAGCACCTCCCGTACGTCGGCAAGTCCGCGTTCGCGCACAAGGGCGGCATCCACGTCGCCGCCATGCGCCGGACCGCGATCTCGTACCAGCACATCGTCCCGGAGCTCGTCGGGAACCAGCAGCGCGTCGTCGTCTCGGAGCTCTCCGGCCGCGGCAACCTCCTCTCGAAGGCCGAGGAGTACGGGCTCGCCGGCGGCGACGTCGGCGGCGTGCTGAACGAGATCAAGGCGCTCGAGGCGAAGGGCTTCTCGTTCGAGGCAGCCGAGGCGTCGGTCGCGATGATGATGAAGCGCGCCGACAAGTCCTACCGGCCGCCGTTCGAGCTCCTCGACTTCCTCGTGAACGTCGAGCACCGGACCGGGCGCGGGATCTTCTCCGAGGCGATGGTCAAGGTTCGGGTGGACGGCGAGGTGCTCCACACGGCGGCGGAGGGCGACGGCCCGGTCGACGCCCTCGACCACGCGCTCCGCAAGGCGCTCGTCCCGCGCTACCCCGAGATCGCGGAGCTGCACCTCGTCGACTACAAGGTCCGCATCCTCGACGGGTCGAACGGCACGGGTGCGACGACGCGCGTGCTCATCGACTCGCAGCGTGGGACGCGGCGCTGGAGCACCGTCGGAGCGAGCACGAACATCATCGAGGCGAGCTGGCGCGCGCTGGTGGACGCCGTGGAGTACGGCCTCACCATCGCGCAGGAGCCGGAGCGCCCCTTGCAAGGGAGAGAACCGTGAAGGCGAGCATCGTCGTCCTGCCCGGAGACGGCATCGGCCCGGAGGTCACGGCCGAGGCGATCAGGGTCCTGAAGGTCGTCGCGCAGCAGAACGGGCACGAGCTGAAGTTCACCGAGCGGCTCATGGGCGGCTGCTCGATCGATGCCCACGGCGTCGCGCTGACGGACGAGGTCCTGAAGGAGTGCCAGGCCTCGGACGCCGTGCTGCTCGGCGCCGTCGGCGGGCCGAAGTGGGACGATCCGAAGGCGAAGGTGCGGCCGGAGCAGGGGCTGCTCGCGCTGCGCAAGGGGCTCGGGGTCTTCGCGAACCTCCGCCCGGTGCGCGTCCACGAGAGCCTCGTCGACTCGTCGCCCGTCAAGCCGGACCGGCTCCGGGGCGTGGACATCCTCGTCATCCGGGAGCTCACGGGCGGCCTCTACTTCGGCCAGCCGAAGGGGCGCGACCGCAAGGATGGCCACGAGCGCGCGTTCGACACGCTCGAGTACAGCGACTACGAGGTGCGCCGCGTCGTCGAGCTCGCGTTCCGGCTCGCGAAGGCGCGCAAGAAGAAGGTGACCTCCGTCGACAAGGCGAACGTCCTCGAGTCGTCGCGCCTGTGGCGGCAGATCACGGCGGACATCGGCGCGCGGAACCCGGACGTCGCGCTCGACCACATGCTCGTCGACACCGCGGCGATGCGGCTCATCACGAGCCCGGCGACGCTCGACGTCGTCGTCACCGAGAACATGTTCGGCGACATCCTCACGGACGAGGCATCGGTGCTCGCCGGCTCGATGGGGATGCTGCCGTCGGCGTCGATCGGCGAGAAGGGGCCGGGGCTCTACGAGCCGATCCACGGCTCCGCGCCGGACATCGCGGGAAAGGGGATCGCGAACCCGGTCGGCACGATCCTCTCGACCGCGATGATGCTGCGCCACTCGCTCGGCCTCTCCGCGGAGCCGAAGCTCATCGAGGACGCGGTGGACCGCGCGATCGCCGAGGGCTGCCGCACGCGCGACCTCGGCGGGACGCTCTCGACGACGCAGATGGCGGACGAGATCCTGCGGCGGCTCGCGTAGCGGATCCCCGGCTCGGCGCGCTGCCGGCCGGCGGCGTTCTCTTCCGGGGCCGGCCGGGCCGCGCGGCGCGCCGCATGGGCTCGAGGGCGTCTTCTCCGGGTGGTCAGGGCGCCGCGTCGAAGCGGTCGAAGCGCATCGTGAAGACCGCCCGCCCCTGGGACGCGGAGCGCAGCTCGGTCGCGTACCCGAACATCCGCCGGAGCGGGGCCTCGCTCTGGATCGCCTTGAGCGCGAGGCCGCGGTCGGCGACGTCGAGGATCGTCCCCCGCCGCGCGTCGAGGCCGCTCATCACCGCCCCGAGGCTCTCTCCGGGCGTCAGCACCTCGACCCGGACGATGGGCTCGAGCAGCACCGGGCGCGCCCGCGCGGCGGCGGCCCGCACCGCGTCGGCGGCGGCGACCTTGTACGCGAACGGCTTCGACTCGCCCTCGCGCCACTCGGCGCCGGTGACCACCACCTCGATGTCCTGCAGCGTGTAGCCCTCGAGCACGCCGCCCTCGGCGGCCTCGCGCGCGCCCTCCTCGACGAGCCGCCGCGCCTCGTCCCGGAGGAAGGTGAGCGCCTCCGCCTCTGGCGCGAACCGGAAGCGGAACCCTCCGCCGCGCGGCAGCGGCGCGACGCGCACGCGGACGCGGCCGAACACCGGCGCGCCGTCGATCTCCCTCGCGAAGGTGCCCTCACCCTCCGCCTCCGCGGTGAGCGTCTCGCGCATGAGCACCTGCGGCTGCCCGGTGCGGACCTTCAGCGCGAACTCGCGGCGCAGGCGCTCGGCGACGATCTCGAGGTGCAGCTCGCCCATCCCGGAGACGAGGAGCTGCCCCGTCTCCGGATCCTCGCCGAACCTGAAGCTCGGGTCCTCGTCGGCGACGCGAGCGAGCGCCTCGAGGAGCAGGTCGCGGTCGCCGAGCGAGGTCGTCTCGATGGCCTGCGAGATGACGGGCTCGTACCCGGTGATGCCGCCGAGCCGCATCGGGTGGGCGGGGTCGGACAGCGTGTCGCCCGTCCGCGTCTCCTTCAGCCCGACCACCGCGAAGATGTGCCCTGCGCCGAGCGCGGGGACGCGCTTCTTCTGCACGGCGTGCATGAGCAGGACGCGGCCGACCTTCTCCTTCTTGCCGAGGTCGGCGTTCCAGACCTCGTCCCCCTCGGCGATGCGACCGGAGTAGACGCGGACGAAGACGTGGCGCCGCTTCTCGTCGAGGAGCGAGACCTTGAAGGCGAGCGCGAGGAGGGGCGCGTGGTCGTCGGCGGGATGGACCTCCTCCGCGCCCGTCGTGAGGTTCACGCCCGTGAGCTGCGGCACGTCGAGCGGGGAGGGGAGGTAGTCGCAGACCGCGTCGAGCACCTGGGGCACGCCCTTGTTCCGGAGCGCCGAGCCGCACAGGAGCGGCACGAGGCGGCCCGCCACCGTCGCGCGCCGGATCGCGGCGCGCAGGGCGGCCTCGTCCGGATCGCGGTCGGCGAGCAGGAGGTCGGCGATCGCGTCGTCGAGGTCGGCGACCGCGGTCACGAGCGCCTGCCGGTCCGCCTCCGCCTCCGGCGAGAGCCCCTCCTCGACGACGACCGCGCGCGGGTCCTCCGGGTCGGGGAAGCGGACGCGGCGCCGCGCGACGAGGTCCTCCACCCCCTCGAACGCCGCCTCGCGGCCGATCGGGCGGTGGAGCGCGGCGATGACGTGGTCCGGGAAGTGGCGGCGCAGCGAGTCGAGCGTCGCGTCGAGGTCGGCGCCGACGCGATCCATCTTGTTCGCGAACGCGATGCGCGGCACGTGCCAGCGATCGGCCTGCCGCCAGACCGTCTCGCTCTGCGGCTCGACGCCGTTCACCGCGTCGAACACGGCGACCGCGCCGTCGAGAACTCGCAGGCTGCGCTCCACCTCCACGGTGAAGTCCACGTGGCCGGGCGTGTCGATGAGGTGCAGCTCGTGGCCTCGCCACTCGAAGCTCGTGACGGCGGAGGTGATCGTGATCCCCCGCTCGCGCTCGAGCTCCATCCAGTCCATGACGGCGGCGCCCTCGTGGACCTCGCCCATCTTGTGGGTGCGCCCCGCCGCGAAGAGGAGCCGCTCGGTGAGCGTCGTCTTCCCCGCGTCGATATGCGCCATGATCCCGAGGTTCCGGATGGCCCGGATCCGCCGCCGCTCCGCCGGCTCCTTTCGATCGTCGCTCATCCGCCTCGCGCCGCTCCTCTCGCCCGAGGAAAGCATCGTTCGCCGCGGTCGTCCACGAGTCAGGCGCCTGTGGAACGATGTCGGATGCGCGCCTCCAGCCTGCGCCGCAAAGCGCAGCAGGCGCTTGGAGGACCGGTTCCGGTCGTGTATTCATGCGGGGCGTCACGCCTGTTTTCCAAAGGTCACTCAAGGGAGATTCCCATGAAGTTTCGCTCGCTGATCGCCGTCGCGCTGCTCGTCCCCGCCGCTGCCTTCGCGGCTCCGGCCAAGACCGCCGCCCCTGCCGCCAAGTCGGCCGCGAGGCCTGCCGCCGCCTCGTCTGCTTCTGCCAACCCGGTCGACAACCTCCAGGTCGGCGGCTTCCTCGGCTACGAGACCGACGACGTCTCCGGCGTCTCGCTCCGCGTCGACGGCGAGATCCCGTTCCAGGCGCTGAGCCCGCAGATCAACCTGTCCTGGGTCGGTTCGCTCGGCTACTCGCGCCTCACGCAGTCCGAGAGCGCGTTCGGCATGACCACGGACTTCACCGCCAACATCCTGAAGGCGATTCCCGCTGCGCGCTTCACGTTCCCCGTGAACCCGCAGATCTCGCTCTTCGCCGACGCCGGTCTCGGCCTCGCCTACGTCTCGGCGAAGATCGAGGAGTCGGTGCCCGGGTACGGGTCCGCGTCCGTCTCGGACAGCACGATCAACTTCATCATGCGACTCGGCGCCGGCGCCTTCTACCAGGTGAACCCGAAGACGAAGATCGGCGCGATGATCGAGATCGATCCGTTCTTCGGCGACTTCGGCTTCTCGGGTGCGTCGAGCCAGTCGCCGTTCCTCATCCAGGCGGGCGCGATGTTCCGGATGTAGCACGCGCCTTCCTGCGCCTCGTTCCAGGGCCCCGGTCGCGCGAGCGGCCGGGGCCTTTTCGATCCCGCCGGCGAGACTCGCCGAGGGAGTGGGCCCCCCGGAAGAACGACTCGCCGCCAGCGGCATCCGGGGTGGGATGCCATGCCACCCATGGCCTTCCGTCCGGGGGCAGGACCGCCGCGGAGTGTGGTCTGCCTCCGTCGCCGTGGCGATCGTCCCCGCACCGCCGGGCGGCTCGGCGGGGGAGCGTGTGCGATGGCGATCGCGAAAAGGACGTGCTCGAGCATTCGCTGGCTCATCTGCGTCGGGCTGCTCGCCCTCGCGCCGGCCGCCCTCGCCGCGCCGTACGCGGCCGAGCCCGCGCCCGCGCCGGGCGCCGAACCCGCCACCGTCGGGTCGCCGGGCCCGTCTTCCCGCTGGCGGAAGCTCCTCGACGAGCTCCAGCTCGGAGGATTCCTCGGGTACGAGAGCGACGGCGTCGCGGGCATCGCGCCGCGCGTGGACGGCGAGGTGCCGTTCCGCGCGATCCTGCCGCCGCTCCAGCTGTCCTGGGTCGGCTCGATCGGCTTCTCGCACCTCACCCGCTCCCAGGACGCCTACGGCTTCGGGGTCGCGACGACCGCGAACGTGCTGAAGGTCCTTCCGGCCGCGCGCCTCTCGTTCGCCCTCACCCCGCAGCTCACGCTGTTCGCGGACACCGGGCTCGGGCTTTACTACGCGTCGACGACGATCGACGACAGCACGCCGTACTTCGGCGGCACCTCCACGAGCCACGGGCTCGGGTTCGTGACGCGCTTCGGTCTCGGCGCCTGGTACCAGCTCCGGGAGAAGCTGAAGGTCGGCGCCGCGCTCGAGCTCGACCCGTACTTCGGCGAGTTCGATCACACGACGTTCGTCATGCAGGCGGGCGCGATGTTCCGGATGTAGAGCTCGCCGGTGCCCTGCTTCACCACGGGATCGCGCGCTCGTCGCGGAAGAACCCGCCCGTCGGCCCGTTCGGAGGGAGCGTCGCGGCCCACACGATCCCGGCCGCGCCTTCCTCGACCGACCGCGGCGCCCCGGCGCCGCCCATCTCGGTCCGCACCCAGCCCGGGCAGACCGCGTTCACGAGGACGCCGCGGGGCGCGAGCTCCGACGCGAGCAGGCGGGTCGCCGCGTTGAGCGCCGCCTTCGAGACTGCGTAGGCGAGGTACGCGCCGCCTCCGGAGCCGCGCTCGGCGCGGCGCAGGAGCGCGTCGCGGAGGTCCGCGAGGTCCTTCCGCGTGCGGATCGCCTCGACCGCGCGGCGGAGGTCCGCCGGGAGGCTCGACAGCGCCCCCATCCCGGAGGAGACCATGACGACGCGCGCGCCGGGCGCGAGCAGCGACGCGAGCGCGTCGGCGAGCCGGACCGGGCCGAGCGCGTTCACCTCCATGCTCTCGCGGGCGGAGGCGGGGTCGAACGGCGCGCGGTACACGCCCGCGTTCTCCACGAGCGCGTCGATCCGGAGCCCCGCCGCCCGCGCCCGCGCCGCGAAGCCATCCACGCTCGCCGGCTCGGCGACGTCGAGCGGCCAGGCGGCGACATCCCGACCCTCGGCCGCGAGCGGCTCGGCGGCGCGCCGCCCCTCCGCCTCGCGCCGCGCCGCGAGGATCACGCGCAGCCCGCGCCCGGCGAGGGCCCGGGTCGTCGCGAGCCCGAGGCCGCGATTCGCGCCGGTGACGACCGCGACGGGTGACGCCATCCAAGGAGCGTATTCCTTCCGGGCGGGGCAGGCCCGCCGCGGAGCGTGGTGCGCAACCGCCCGCATGGTGATCGTCCGCGCTGCCGCGCGTCGGGACTGCGGGCGGCGGAGCGTGCGCGATGGCGATCCCGAAGCGGTGGGGTGCGGCGGCGGCGGTCCTCCTCGTCGCGGGGTCCACCCCGCGGGCAGGGGCGTCCGGCGGCGGCGCCCCGCTCGCCGACGACCCCACGCTCATCGCCCTCGCGGTCGCGCTCTCGTGCGCCGACGCCCCCGAAGGCGCCGGGCGCGGGTCCGCGGCGGCCTCTCCCCCCGCCACGGACCCCGAGATCGAGCTCGTCGCGACGGTCCGCGCGAAGGCGCTCCGGTTCGACGAGGTCCCGAAGGTGGACGTCGTGCTCCGCGGGGGCGGGAAGCGCAAGGCGGTCTGGAGGACGGAGCGGGTGAACCTGCCGATGCACCCCGAGGCGGGGGTCATCTACCGCGACGTGGAGCTGCGGATCTCGATCTCGAGCGACGTGGACGAGCTGATGGCGATGCTCCGCGAGGCGCGGCGCGCCGCGCGCGGGATCCGCATCGACGGGGAGGCGCCGGCGGTCCCGGTCGACCCGGCCGTGGACGCCCCGGAGGCTGCTCCCGCGCCGATCGCGGCGCCCTCGCCGATCGCGGCGCCGCCTCCGGACGCGGCGCCGCCTCGTGTCGTCGCCCCCCCCGCGCCGGTCGCGGCCGCGCCCGTCGAGATCGTCGCTGCGCCTATGATCGCCGAGCGGGTGCTCGACGCGCTCCCGCTCCCGCCCCCTCCGCCGCCCGTCGCGGAGGCGGCCGTGGCGGACTCGCCTCCGGCGGCCGGCGCACCCGGATCGACCCCGCCCGCGCCCCCGCCCGACCCGGCGCCGGCGCGCTGATCGGGGGAGCGCGGCCGGGAGCCGGCGCGCGCGGCGCGCGGGCCTCAGGCGGACGCGGCCTCACCCTCGCCGGGGCGCAACAGGCGGCTCGTCTCCGAACGCGGCGCGGACGAGAACGCCATGAACACGGAGAAGACCCCGGCGATCACGAGCGCGCGCCTCACGTCGACGCGGCTGCGGATCGAGTAGAACTTCTGGACCATCTGCGGCAGCGCCCAGGGGCCGAGGCTCGTGATGAGCACGAGCGCGGCGAGCGTCGGCCAGCCCGGCACCGCGAGCGCGAGCGCGAGCGACCCCGCCCCGACCGTCTTCGTCGCGACGAGCCCCGGGGAGGACATGCGCGCGCGAGATTACCTCACGGTCGCCGCCCGCTGTCAGCGCGCGCGGTGAGCGAACCGGACGACGTTCCGGCCTGCGACCTGGAACCGCTCGGCGAGCGCCTGCACGCCGTGATCGCGCCCGAGCGAGAGCTCGTCCTCGGACAGGAACACCGCGGCGGAGATGGCGAACGCGTCGGCGTCGAAGCGGACCGCGTCCGGCAGCTTCGGGAAGAAGCGGGTCGCCGAGGGTGGCAGGAGCGCGATCCCGGCGCGGCCGTTCGCGGCGAGGTAAGGGTCGTCGAGCGCGAGGACCACGTCGGCGGGCGCCGACGGGCCCACCGGCGCCTCGCGCTCGACGCGCGCGAGCAGGGCGGCGATCCGCGCGGGCTCGGCGTCGGTGAGCGTCACGAGCACGCGCCCGCCCCGGTTCCCGAGCGTCACGACGACGGCGGCGCCGGGGTCGACCGTGAGCGGCGCCGCCGCGACGACCTGCGCCGGGCCGTCGGGGGGCTCGCGGAAGGTCCACGTCCAGCCGTCCTCGGCCGCGGGGACGCGCTCGAGGACGAAGACGAAGACGCGCGCGTTGAGTCGGCTGAGCGCCTCCATGTGCCGGCGCACTCTCGCACGGATCGGCCGCGCGCGCGCGGCCCGGCGACGCGTCACTTCGCGACCGGGCGCTCGAACTCCCGCACCTCCTCCGCGCTCGGCGGTTCGTCGGGCTCGGCGCGCGGCGCCGGCGCGGCGGCGAGCGCGCGGCCGGCGGGGTTCGCGGGGGCGAGCGCGGCGGGCGGGATGAGGTGGCTCGTGGTCTCCCCGGTGCGAGAGCGCGAGCAGGCGGAGAACGCGACGACGAGCGCGAGGACGGGGATGGGGAGCAGGGGAAGGTAGATGCGCGGCATTGGCGACCTCGGAGCAGCGGGTTCGAGGTCCTCGTGTGCAGCGGCCGTGCCGGCGCCGAGCTCCGCGCCGGCATGGCGGATCCGCGCGCGCGTGGGCGCCCGGACACGGGGGCGTGTCGCCGCGGACGCTCCTTGCGCGGGCGGTCGGGACGCGGCGCCGCGGGGGAGGGGGAGCGCAGCACACATGCCGGCGCTCGCTTCGAGCGCGGCGGCGCTATCATGCGCGCGTGTTCATCGCCCTCTCGAAGCTCCTCGACTGGCTCTTCGCGCCGCTCACCTGGGGTCTCCTCCTGCTCCTCGTCGCGGCGCTCCTCCGCGCCCGCCCCCGCTGGGCGTTCGGCCTCGCCGCGCTCGCCGCCGCGGTCCTCGTCGTGTTCTCGATGGAGCCCGTCGCGAACCGGCTCCAGCGCCTCGCCGAGCGTGACGCGCGCTCGACGTTCAGGCCGGACGTCGTGTACGACGCGGTCGTGGTGCTGGGCGGGATCGTGGACGGCGCCGCGACGCGCGCGAGCGGCGAGGTCGAGCTCGACGCGAACGTGGAGCGGATCCTCCGCGCGTGGGAGCTCGTGCGCGCGGGGCGTGCGCGGGCGGTGCTCCTCTCCGCGGGGCTCACCTTTCCGCTGCCCGGCGACGTGCCCGAGGCGGACCTGCTCGCGGCGAAGCTCGTGCAGTGGGGCGTCTCGCCCGCGCAGGTGGTTGTCGAGGCGTCGAGCCGCAACACGCGCGAGAACGCGATCGAGTCGTCCCGCATCGCCGCTGCGCACGGGTGGAAGACGCTCCTCGTCGTGACGAGCACAGCGCGCGCGCCGCGCGCGCTCGGCTGCTTCCGCGCCGTGGGGCTCGAGCCGGACGTCTTGCCGGTGGACCA
>WNGF01003830.1_pt1 | contig 21004 bp, 18 predicted proteins | sample 5400641 | NCBI WGS metagenome assembly WNGF01 (sample SAMN13153371, study PRJNA577476) | soil metagenome | isolation source: 80 cm soil or saprolite under grassland replicate 2 | place: USA:California | collected 2016-06-15 | reverse complement strand
GCAAACGACCATGCGTTTTGATGCATTTTCGTGTCCACGAGGCAGCAATGACAAATTCGGCCAATCTCCGCCGCCTCCGCACTCCCACGCTGGAGATCGCATACGAGGAGAGCGGGCACGCGGACGGCGTTCCGGTCGTCTTGCTGCACGGCTTCCCGTACGATCCGCGGTCCTATGATGACGTCGTGCCGCTCATCGTCGCGGCGGGCTGCCGCACGCTCGTGCCCTATCTGCGCGGCTACGGGCCGACGAAATTCCTTTCAGCCGAGACGCCGCGGTCCGGCCAGCAGGCGGCGCTCGGCAACGATCTCAAGGAGTTCATGGACGCACTCGGGCTCGAGAATGCGGCGCTTGCCGGCTACGACTGGGGCGGCCGCGCGGCCTGCATCGTCGCGGCGCTGTGGCCGGAGCGCGCGCGATGCCTGGTGTCGGAGAGCGGCTACAACATCCAGGACATCGCCGCATCGATCGCGCCGCTCCCGCCGGAGCAGGAACATCGATACTGGTACCAGTATTATTTTTGCACAGAGCGCGGCCGCGCCGGGCTCGAAAAAAACCGGCGCGCGCTCGCCCGTCTGCTGTGGCGGCTGTGGTCGCCGAACTGGCGGTTCGACGAGGCAACGTTCGAGCGCACGGCCCAATCGTTCGACAATCCGGATTTCGTCGACGTGGCGATCCAATCCTACCGTCACCGCTACCGCTACGCGGCGGGCGATCCAGCGCTGGAGCCGATCGAGCAGCGGCTCGCGCACAAGCCCGCGATCGTCGTGCCGACCATCGTGCTGCATGGCGAGGCCGACGGCGTCACGCCGCCCGGACAATCCGCGGCGCACGCGAAATTCTTCACCGGATCCTATCAGCGCCGGCTGATCCCGCGCGCCGGCCACAATCTACCGCAGGAGGCCAAACGAAGGAACGCGAGCGAGGCGCTCCCATTCGTTGATGCCAACAACAACTGCCTGCGGCTTACCGTGTCGCGTAATGATCGAAGGTCTTCCGTGCGCCGCCTCGTCGACCACGGATGAGAACGCCGCCCTGGCATCTTTCAATCGGATTTCTCGCATGGCACGGCATTCCAAATAAAGACGTGGATGGCCGGGTGGTCGGGACAAGCCCGGCCATGACGACAAGGCGCGTCCCCCTATCAGCTCACGCCGAGCTTCTTCTGCAGGCTGGTCGAGGAGGTCGTGTACTGGAACACCAGCTTCTTGTCCGGGAACACGTAATGATAGGCCTTTTGCGCCATCAACGCCGCCTCGTGGAAGCCGCACAGGATGAGCTTGATCTTCCCCGGGTACCAATTGATGTCGCCGACGGCGAAGATCCCGGGCTGGTTGGTCTCGAAGCTTTCGGTGTCGACCGGGATGAGCTCGCCGTCGCGCAGCTCGATGCCCCATTGCGCCACCGGCCCGAGCTTCATGGTCAGCCCGAAGAACGGCAGCATCCGCTCGCAGGCCAGCGTCACGCTGGAGCCGTCGGCGCGCTTGATCACCGCGCCCGAGAGCGCGCCATCGCTGCCTTCGAGCGCCGTGACCTGGCCGAGCAACAGGTCGATCTTTCCCTCGTCGACGAGCGCGTGCATCTTGTTGACGCTGTCGGGCGCCGCGCGGAATGCGTCGCGCCGGTGCAACAGGGTGAGGCGTTTGGCGATCGGCGCGAGGTTGAGCGTCCAGTCGAGCGCGGAATCCCCGCCGCCCACGATCAGAAGGTCCTTTCCGCGAAACTCCTCCATCCGCCGCACCGCGTAGAACACCGAGCGGCCTTCGTAGGGCTCGATGCCCGGGATCGGCGGCTTCTTCGGCTGGAACGAGCCGCCGCCCGCGGCGATGACCACGACCTTCGCCTCGAACACATTGCCGCGGTCGGTGCGGATGCGGAACAGCGGGTCGCCGATGCGCTCGATCGTCTCCACCATCTCGCCGAGGTGGAACGCCGGACCGAACGGCTTGATCTGCGCCATCAGCGCTTCGACCAGCCCCTGGCCGGTGACATAGGGGATGCCCGGAATGTCGTAGATCGGCTTTTCCGGATAAAGCTCGGCGCATTGCCCGCCGATCTTGTCGAGGATGTCGACGAGATGCGCCTTCATGTCGAGCAGGCCGAGCTCGAACACCGCGAACAGGCCGATCGGGCCCGCGCCGATGATGAACACGTCGGTCTTGATCGCCTCAGCCATGCTTTGCCACCGCATCGGCCGAACGCGGGGATCCGCCGCGCGGCGAACGCCGTTGGCCACGATGAAAGCGAGCCGGCGCGCGCGGCCGGCCAGAACGCCGGACGCTGATCACGCTTGCCGCTCCGGCGTCCTCACTACCAGGCCTTCGAGGTCCTCGCTCACCTTGATCTGGCAGGACAGGCGCGAGTTCGGCTTCACGTCGAAGGCGAAATCGAGCATGTCCTCCTCCATCGGCGAGGGCTCGCCGGTCTTCTGCTTCCAGCCTTCGTCGACGTAGACGTGACAGGTCGAGCACGCGCAGGCGCCGCCGCATTCGGCCTCGATCTCCGGCACGCTGTTCTTGATCGCCGTCTCCATGACGGTCGAGCCGACTTCGCCTTCGACGGTCCGGGAAGTGCCGCCGGAATCGATGTAGGTGATTTTCACCATGAGAATGGTTGCAATGGGCGATCAGGCCGGGTCCAGCTGAAAGAGAACGCCGAGCTCGAATAATCGCGGTTTCGATCCAGGGCTTCGGTCTAGGGCTTGGCCGTCATCGCGGATGACGTTTTGCGAAATGCTGCAGGATCGGCTCGCCCATGCCGGCAAGCCAATCCTGTCGGGGCTTTTATAGGGAGCAAACGCGCGAGTGCAAGCCCGGCTGCCCGGCCGGCTAGTTCGGCTGGAGCAAGTCGGCGATCAGGGCGCGGGTTTCCGCCGCGGCGGCGCCTAGTCGTGCGATCGCCGCTTCGAGCTCGAGCTGGGCCGCGCTTCCCGCGGCGAGCTCGACCGCTTCGGCGGCACGCGCGACGCGCCAGGCGCCGATCCCGCGCGCCGAGCCCTTGAGCGTATGTGCCGCCGCGCAGACGCCGGCGCGCGCCCCCTGCTGCATGCGCACGACCAGCATGCCGGCTTGGCGATCGAACAATTGCAGCACCTCGCGCTCGAGCGCCCGATCCCCGAGCGTCATCCGGGCGAGGTGCACGAGGTCGATCGGGCGTTCGCCCGAAACGGGCGGCGAGATCGAAGTGCCATCGTTGATCAATGCCGAGAGTCCCATGCCTGCCCACTCCCCACTGCTGGCTGCCTAGATGTCGAGCATGGCCCGCCGGCGGCGAAATCCAGGTAAATGCATGGCCCGCGAACCCTGCTTGCGCATAAGCCAACCATGACATTGGTTAACAAAATCTAACCGCCGGTCGGCAGTCGCGCGCCAATCCACAGCCAAAAGAAGATTCGGGCGGCCGCCCTTTCGCCGCCTAGATCGTGCGATATGGCCCCGCTATCGGGCGAGGGCTGGGAGCGTTATCCATACCATAGCACCTCTACCGGAGGAGCCGTCGGTCCTCCCTGTCAACAATGATTAAGGGGCCGTTACCGAGACGGTTTCATTCGATCCATGAGGCCGATAGGGTGGCCGATCGGCCGCGCCGGCGTGGGGACACACCGGCTCGTGTACGGGTGGGAGTGATCACCGAAGGCGGAGCCGCCGTCAGGCGTGCTTGCCGCGGTGATGGGTGGGAACAGTACGGGGACGCGGACGAACATCATGGCAAACGCTCCAAGGAAAATGCAGGATCCGACCGAGGCGGCGCTGTCGGCGATCCAAGATGCGCTCAGTCTCAACGACGGCCAGCCTTCGGCTCCGCCCGAGCAGCCGCCGGTGCTCGGCGGGACCGACCCGGCCGACCGGATCCGCGAAGGCCGCCGGCGCTCGCGCCGCGATACGGCGAGAGACCAGGAAGTCTTTTTCGGCGAGCCGCCGGTAGCCGAGCCGGATGCCGCGGAGGAACCGCAGCCCCCCGCCGCCAACGACGACCGCCAGTCCGTCGGGCGGATGCTCCAGACCCTGCAGCGCCGCCCGTCGCGCCGACCCTATGTGATCGCCGCACTGCTGGCGCTCGGCTGGATCGCGGCCGGCATCGTGCTCGGCATGGCGCAGCTCGGGGCCGAGCCCATTCAGTTGGTCGGCGAGAACGGCATCGCCCTGCAGCTCTACGGTTTTGCGGCCGTGCTGTTCATGCCGGTCGCGTTCCTGTTCCTGCTCGCGCATCTCGTCAGCCGCGCCCAGGAGCTGCGCCTCATCGGCCGCTCCATGACCGATGCGGCGGTGCGGTTCGCCGAGCCCGAGACCATCGCCAAGGAGTCGATCGTCAGCGTCGGCCAGGCCATCCGCCGGGAAGTCGCCGCCATGGGCGACGGCGTGGAGCGGGCGCTCGCGCGCGCCGCGGAGCTCGAAGCGCTGGTCCACAATGAGGTCGCCGCGCTCGAGCGCGCCTACAACGACAACGAGCTGCGCATTCGCGGCCTGATCGAGGATCTGGCCAACCAGCGCGACACCATGGTCACGCAGGCCGAGCAGGTGCGCAGCGCGATTTCCGGGGTCCACATCGGGCTCACCCAGGACATCGCCTCGGTCAGCGAGCTGGTCGCCGCCAGCGTCACCGACGCGGCGCAGCGGATCACGCGCTCGCTCGCCGAGAAGGGCGAGCACATCACGCTGGCGCTCGGGCGCGCCGGCGATTCCATGATCGACGCCATCGGCGAGCGCGGCGGCGACCTCCTCGAACAGCTCAGCAACACCAGCACCGAGGCGACCCGCACGCTCGAAAGCGCCACCGAGCGCCTGACCTCGAGCATCCAGGTCAAGACCGATCACATCAGCGACGAGTTCGGCGAACTCGCCACCAAACTGTCGAACCTGTTGTCCTCGCGGCTCGACCAGGTCGCGGACGGCTTCACGCATCGCACGACCGGGCTCACCGCGGGCATCGCCGAGAAGGCCCAGGAAATCACCGACTCGCTGATCGAGACCGGCGGCCGCATCGCCGAGAGCATCGCCACCCGCGCGGAGGACGTGAACAACACGCTCAAGGCGACGGGAGAATCGCTCGTTCTCGATCTCACCTTGCGCGGCAGCGACGTGGTTTCCAAGCTCGACGAGACCGGATCGCGGGTGACCGAAGCGATCGTGGCGCGCAGCGCCACCGTCACCGAAACCTTCCGCGAGACGGCCGACACGCTGGCCTCGACGATCAACGTCAAAGGCGACGCCATCAAGGAGCTGCTCACGTCGCGCCTGCAGTCGTTCGAGGACGTGTTCACCCGTGGCGGCTCGGAGCTCGCGCAGAAGATCTCGCAGGACAGCGGCGCGCTGGGCGAGCTCATCACGCAGCACCTCACGGAGTTCGATCGCACCGTGAAGGTCTACGGCGGCGAGCTGGTGGAGCGGCTCGGCTATAATTCCGCCGAGCTCACCGAAAAGATGCGCTCGAACGTCGAGAATTTCGCCGACCGCGGCGACGAGCTGGTGGGACGCCTCGGCCAGCATTCGACCGGGCTCACCGAGCAGATGCGATCCCACATCGAGACGTTCGAGGACCGCGTCACCACCCGGGCAAACGAGTTCACCTCCGGACTCGATCAGCGCATCGTGCGCGTTCAGGAGGCGCTCGATACGCGCACGCAGACGCTCAACCAGGCGCTCGGCAATCGCGTGCTCGATATCGCCAAGACGCTGGCGGAGGGCGGCAAGGAAGTCGTCGGCGCGCTGGAGCAGCGGATCGGCGACATCGCGGCCACCATCAACGCCCGCGGCACCAAGGTTGCCGAGGCGCTTGCCGCCAAGACCGACGAGATCGACAAGACGCTCGGCATGCGCGCGATGGAGGTCGCCGGCAATCTCGATGCCCGCATCGGCCGGTTCGAGGAACTGCTGGTGGGCCGCGTCGAGACCGTGGCGAGCCAGATCGAAGTGCGCGGCCAGGCCGTCTCCAACACCATGACGTCGCGCTTCGAGCAGCTCAGCCACGCGATCAAGACCAACACCGGGGAAGCCGAACAGGCGCTCGCCCTATTGGTGTCCTCGACGGTCGAGACCGTGCGCTCGAGCGCACAAGTCCTCAAGGATCAGGCTGACGAAGTCGAGCAGCGCTTGACCGCGGTGTCCCAAAGCTCGACCGCGGCGCTCAAGCAGCAGGTCGATGATGTCGAGACCCGGCTCGCTGCGGTCTCCTCGGGGACCGGCAACGTGCTCAAGCAGAACGCCGGCGAGGTCGAGCGCACGCTGCTGGGGGTCAGCGCCGAAGTCGTGCGGAGCATGGCGGGCAAGGCCGAGGAGCTCAACGCCAGCATCAACCAGCGCACCGCGGAGCTGGCGCGGATCCTCGACGAAAAGAGCGGCAATTTCCTGGTCGCGTTCGGCGGCCGCGGCCAGCAATTTGCGACCGACGTCGACCGCATCACCAAGGAGGCGGTGCAGTCGATCGAGGCCAAGGGCCTGTCGTTCACCAGGACGATGCTGGACAACAGCCAGGACATCGCCCGCATCATCAACGACGCGGCCTCGACCGCGTCGACCTCGGTCACCCGCTCGCTGGAAAGTTTGCAGGTCAGCGCCAAGACCGCGACCGAGCAGTCGCAGCAGACCGCCGCCGCCGCCGTCTCGGAGGTGATGGACACCCACAACATGCTGCGCAACGACACCACGGCGCTGTTCGAGCGGTTGCGCGAGGCCAATATCCTGCTCCAGGAGGTGCTCAGCGGCGCCACCGCCAATCTCGGCGCGGTCGAGAATACGCTGTCGGGTCGGGTCAAGGAGTTCGTGACCACGATGAACCAATTGGCCGACCGCAGCGGGGCGACGAGCTCCAAGATGGAGGACAACATCAAGTCGTTCCACGGCATCACCAGCAACGTGCTGCGCGAGATCACGGAAGTCGCCGAGCAGTTCGACGGGCACGGCCGGGCGCTGGCATCCGCGGCCGAGCTCATCGAAACCAGCAATCGCCGCACCGGGGAGGTGCTGGCGGAGCGGCGCAATTCCATGGAGACGCTGGTCGGTCATCTCGACGGCAAGGCCCAGGAGCTCGATCAGCGGCTGATGCGCTTCGCCACCCTGCTGAAGGATTCCTTCGAGGCCGCGGAGGGGCGCGCCCGGGAAATCGCGCAGGTGATCGCCGAGTCGACCGCGGAGGGTTCTCGCGCGATCACCGGCCAGTACGAGTTGGTGCGTTCGACGTCGGAGGAGGAGCGGCAACGCACCGGCGAGGCGTTGCGCGGCCTTTACGAGCAGGCGACCGGCGAGACGCAGGCTCTGTTCCGCCAGGCAAGCGAGCGTTTTGCCGAGATCGTGCGCGACATGAAGGGCATGGCCGGCGAAATCGCGCGCGAGCTGGAGAAGACCCGCGCCGAGATGCGGCGCGGCGTGCTCGAACTGCCGCAGGAGACCGCGGAGAGCACCGCGCAGATGCGCCGAGTGATCGTCGAGCAGATCGACGCGCTGGCCGAGCTCAACCGCATCGTCGCCCGCCATTCGCAGGCGGTCGACGCCGCGGAGCCGGTGCGCCGCGGCGTGCGCGAGGAGCTCGTCGCGGGCGGCGCGCGCAGCGAGCATCGCCCCGCCGCGCGCCTCGAAGTCGTAGGCGGCGGGCGCGCGGCCCCGCCGGCTGCGGCGCCACTCAGACCGGAAGGCCCGTCCGCACCGCCGCCGCAGCCCGAGGGCCGCAGCAACGGCCGCGACGGGCGCGATGGCCGCGACGGCTGGCTGAGCGATCTGTTGACTCGCGCTTCGCGCGATGAGGACGGCGGCGGAAAGGACCGGCCGGCGCGCCATGCGCTCGAATCGCTGGATTCGCTCTCGGTCGACATCGCCCGGATGATCGATCACGACGCCGCCGCGGAGCTTTGGGACCGCTACAAGCGCGGCGAGCGCAACGTCTTCACCAAGCGCCTCTATACGATGCAGGGGCAGAAGACGTTCGACGAGATCCGCAAGCGCTATCGCGGCGACCGCGAGTTCAAGCAGACGGTCGACCGCTACATCGGCGAGTTCGAGCGGCTGCTCGAGGACGTCTCGCGCGACGATCGCGGCGCGGTGGTGGCGCGGACCTATCTGACCTCGGAGACCGGCAAGGTCTACACCATGCTCGCCCACGCCGCCGGCCGCTTCGAGTAGGGCCGATCACACCGAGACAAAAAGGGCGCGCCTCGACGCGCCCTTTTTTGTAGCGGCGGCCGAAGGCTGCCGGCCCCGCGAAAACGGGGACCTCGATCAGCAGGACTCTGCCGATCCCGGATTTCGCTACGCTGCATCCGGGCTACGGTCGGGATCGTGCTTCAGGACGCCAGCCCGCCCGGCCGCAGCAGCTCCGGCGGATGCCGGATGACGGTGCGCCGGCCGCGCTTGAAGACGGCCATGGGCTGCGAGATTTCGGCGATCGCCTGCTCCGGTGAGCGTGCGTCGAGAACGACAACGTCGGCGGGATTGCCGAGCGAAAGTCCGTAATCCTTCAAGTTGAGCAGCCGCGCCGAACCTTCGGTGAGCATGGCGAAGCACTCGCGCAGCCGCGACGCGCCTTCGACCTGGAGCACGTTGGCGTAAAGATTGGCCATGCGGATCAGCGAGCAGTCGCCATAAGGCGTCGCCGGATTGAGGATGTTGTTGGAGGAAAGCGAACAGTTGACGCCCTGCTCGATGAGCAAATTGGCATCGGCAACCCCTCGGCGAACGTTGTGGTCCTGATCGCGCCCCATCAGGAAGAGGTCGGTCGCGGGCAAAACCGTGACTGCGATCCCGGTATCGGCGAGAGAGCGCGCCAGCGCCGCCATCTGATCGCGCGGCATCGTCGAGAGCTTCGCCATGTGGCCGACGACGACGCGACCACCGCGCTTGTGTCTCTCCGTCAACTCGCGAACAAGATGGATGTCCATCGCATCGGGCGTGTTTCCGACGTCGAGATGGACGTCGATGTCGACGTCGAACTCGCGCGCCAGCGCGAAGATGCGTTTGAGCTGCCCGGCATGATCGGTGTCATAGCGCGGCGCGCCGCCGATCACCTTCGCCCCGCGTTTCAATGCGTCCACCAGGAGCTCATCGGTGCCGGGGTAATTGGTGAGCCCCTCCTGCGGAAAGACGCAAATCTCGATGTCGATCGCCCAGCGGTAGTCATCGATGAGCGACTGCACTGCCTCGAAGCCGCGCATGCCGATGCCCGGGTCGACCTCCACCTGCGTGCGCATGCGCGTCGTTCCGTGGAGCACGCATTGCTCGAGCGTGCGCGCCGCGCGCATGCGCACATCCTCGAGCGTCATGCTCTTCTTCAGGGGCGCCACACGCCTCACCGGGTTGGCCTCCCGCCCCTCCTGCGGCGGGCAACGATCGATGATGCGCGACTTGTCGAGATGGATATGGCTCTCGATCAGCCCGGCGCAGGCGAGGCACCCGTGGCCATCATAGATTTGGGCGTCGGCGGCGAGCCGACGTTCGATCGCGACGATGCGACCATTCCGGATGCCGATGTCCATGGGTTCATCGAACGTTCGATCGGCTAGGCGTACGTCGCGGATGATGAGATCCATGCGCCCCCCACTGTGGACAAGGACGAGACAAAAATGCTTCGCCGCTCCGGTTCTCAATGGACAGCCGGGCCTGCCCCTCGTAGTCTTTCGCCACAGCTGTGCCGCCAAGATAGCCGGGGGGCGTCATGAGTACCGCTACGCTTACCACGCCGACGATGGCCGAAAATCGAAAAGCGGTCATCGCCGGCACGATCGGCAACGTGCTCGAGTGGTTCGATTTCGGCGTCTACGGCTATTTTGCCACGACGATCTCGCAGCTTTTCTTCCCAGGCGAGGACAAGACCATATCGTTGCTGAAGGCCTTTGCCGTCTTCGGCGTCGGCTTCGTCATGCGGCCGATCGGCTCGATCCTGTTTGGCATCTATGGCGATCGATTTGGCAGACGCTTGGCCCTGAGCGCCGTCATTTTCCTCATGGCTTTTTCGACCCTTGCGATCGGGCTGCTGCCGACCTACGCCCAAGCCGGCGTCCTGGCACCCATCCTGCTGGTGATCGCCAGGCTGTTGCAGGGGCTGTCCGCCGGTGGCGAGTGGGGCGGGTCGACCTCTTATATCGTGGAATACGCGCCGGAAGGACAGCGCGGTTTCATCGGCTCCTGGCAACAGGTTAGCGTCGGCTCGGGTTTCCTGCTGGGCTCGCTCAGCGCCGCGCTCATCAGCTCGATGCTTTCGCCCGAAGCCCTCCTTTCTTGGGGGTGGCGGATTCCGTTTCTGCTCGGCATTCTGGTCGGCATCCTCGGGGCCTATCTGCGCTGGCGGCTCGCCGACACTCCCAAGTTCACCGAGATCGAGCAGCACGGGGAAGTCGCCAAGGCGCCGCTGATCGAGACCGTGACCAAGTATCGCCGGGAGACCCTGACGATCTTCGGCCTCACGCTGCACAACACCGTGGCCTACTACATACCGATCATCTACATGACCAGCTACATCGTGTCGGTTGCAAAGCTGCCGCAATCCTCGGCGCTGTGGATCGGCACAAGCTGCCTGTTGGTCTTCGTGATTTTGATCCCGATCTGGGGCGCATTGTCCGACCGGATCGGCCGCAAGCCGCTGCTGCTGCTTTCCTCCGGTGGGTATATCGTCCTCGCCTACCCGCTTTTTATGATGGCGTCCTCGGGGAGCGCTGCGCTGGCACTGACGGCCCAGATGCTGATGATCGTATTTCTATCGTTCTTTTCCGGAGCATGCCCGGCGACCTATTCCGAAATCTTGCCGACCCGCGTGCGCTACACCGCCTTGTCGATCGGCTACAACATCGCGGTCGCGGTGTTCGGCGGCTTCGCGCCCTTTATCGCGACTTGGCTGATCGGCGTGACCGGCAGCAACCTGGCGCCGGCCTACTACCTCATCGCGGCGGCGACCATCACGTTTCTCGTCGTGCTCAGAATCCGCGAGACGGCGTTCGAGCCGTTGCGCTGACGCGATATAGCATGAGGCCGTCTTCTTGGTGCGGCTGAGCTGAAGCAGCGATCGTCCAGCGGCGATGCTGGACGAGCCATGATCGCTCCGGCATAGCATACCGGTGTCGATTTGACCTTCGACGCCGACCATCCGCGAAAAACCGGCCTTGCTACAAGATGCTGGCCCATGCCGCCGGACGGTTCGAGTCGCGGGGCGGCGGCTCACGCCCTGAAACAAAAAGGCGCGCCTCGGCGCGCCTTTTTGTCAATGTACTCGAGCAGCCAGCGCTCCCCTCAATCGTAGAATTCGGGCGCCAGCTTCAGGCTGTCGCGCTGCGCCCTGTCGTGATTGATCCAGAGCTGGGCTTTCTCCTTCGCCAACAAATCGGCGATGCGCTGCATCGAGGCCAGCGTCTGGTCCTTGTCGGTGTTGTTCGAAGGGACGCGGCGATTTTCCCAATTGCTCTTGAAGTGCACGGCATCGCCCGAGAGCACCAGCGCCCCGGTCTTCGGCAATTTCACCAGCAGCGACTGGTGGCCGGGCGTGTGTCCCGGGGTCGCGACGATCGTCACGCTGCCGTCGCCGAATACGTCGTGGTCGCCTTCGAGCTTGGTCACCGGATGCTCCGGCTTGAAGCGGCCGACGCCGAGCGGGCTCGGCCATTCGTATTCGGCCTTCTGCACCAGCAGCATGACCTGCGGGAACAGCTCCACATTGCCGATGTGGTCCGGATGGGTATGCGAGACGGCGAGATATTTGATTTCCGCGGGCTTCACCCCGACCGCGTCGAGCTGCGAGGCGAGCGTCTTCGGCCGCCGCCAGTGCGTCATGCGCGGATCGGCCGGCGCCTGGCCCTGCGGCATCGCCGCGGTGGCATCGGTGACGCCGGTGTCCCAGAGCAGCCAGCCCTGGGCGTGATGAATCAGGTAGCAATTGTCGACGAAATCCATGGATTTGCCGACGTCGACGCCGGGCGACCAGCGGGAAATGTCGCCGGCGACGCCTTCGCCGCAATTGAGGATGTAGAGCTTGTCGACGCCGGATTTGGTTTGTGCCGAGGCCATGGTTGCAGAAATCGACAGCGCCGCCAACGCGACAAAGCAGACCCCCGACCTTCTCATCACCCCCTCACTGGCTCGCGGATGTTCTCGTCCTCACCGTCTCGAGATCGCCGGCTGTCTTGCGGGCCGCGTTCTTCCGCCAATCCCGACCGACGCGCGCCGCGCCCGCGTCACACCACATGCGAGGCCCAGGCCACCAGATCGGTGATGACGCGCTGGAACGCCTCGTCGAGCGCGTTCACCGCGTCCGGGCCCTCGGTCGAGGCGGCGGGAACGCTGGCGCGGAACACCTTGGTGGCGAGCACGCGGCCGCCCCGGTCGGACACCATCTTGGCCGAGATCTCGACTTCGGCCATCGGCTCGGAGGCGACCGACACGTGGAAGGCGCGCACGTCGGTGACGAGCTGATAATCCGCGGCGAGCTTGTCGCCCGGGGTTCCCACCGCGCGCAGCCGGCTGCCGTTCTCGAACCCTTCGACGATCCGGCTCTGCACCAGCCGCGGCAGTCGGTCGCTCCATTGGGCGCGGGAGAGATACGCGATCTCGCCCCGGGTGCGCACCACGATGCGATCGGTGTTGAGCACCGAGAGCGCGGTGGGCTCGACGACGACCAGCTGGCCGCGCGGCGAGCCGCGTGCCTTGGCGAGCGTCTGCGGCGAGTTGAGATCGAAGGTGGGCGGAGCCTGCCCGCCGCACGCCGAAAGCGCGGCTGCAAACGCGAGCAATACGGCCGCTCGCATGGCTCGGGAACGCCGCCCAAGTACGTTCACCGCCATCCCCCTCTGCCGCAGCCGCCGGTCAGCGCCTGCCGTTGTACTCCGGCACCGCGCCGCTCGTGCCGCTGCCGCCGAAGATGACCCGCTGCGGATTGCGGTCCAAGTTCTTGATGGCGCGATCGAGATCGGAAAGGGTGCGCCGGCCGTCGACCGCGAGCGCTTCCCATTCGCGCAGTCCCGATCCGGTGAAACGCGTCACCCCGGCGGTGATGTCCGCAGTGCGCTTGTCGAGATTGTCGGCCAGCGCCTTGAGCGAGTGGACCGCCTCGTTGATGTCGCCCTTGCCGTCGGCGCCGAACAGGCCTTCGACCCCGGCGATCACGTGATCGATCCGCTCCGAGTTCTTGGCCAAGGTGGAGCTGAAGGTATCGAGATTGCGGATCGCGCTGCGCAGCGGGCCTTCGCTCTCGGCAAAGAAATTGTCGACCTTGCGCAGCACCTCGCGCGCAGCCTGGGTGATGTCCTGGGTCGCGCCCGCATCGGCGAGCAGCAGCGGCGGCCCGCCGTCCTGGGCGATCGGCAAGGTCGCGGCGCCGGGCGTGCCGCCCTTGAGCGAGATCGAGGCGATCCCGGTCAGCCCCTGGAAATCCAGGCTGATGGTGGTATCCGCCCGCACCGGAGTCTTGGGCTCGACCGCCATCGTCGCCACCACCTGCCGGGGGTTGGTGGGATTGAGCTTGAGCTCGGTGACCTCGCCGACGCGAATGCCGTTGAACAGCACGGACGACCCGGTGCGAAGCCCCGACACGGTGCCGTCGAACACCACCCGGTAAGTCTCGCGCACCCCGTGGTCGCCGAGATTCGAGAACCAGTACACGAACCCGAACGCCGCAGCGACGACGGCGAGCGTGAACGCGCCGATCAGCACGTAATTGGCTCTGGTTTCCATCCCACCCCGTCCTTCCCCTACACCGTCCCCATTGCCGCCGCCGCCCCTGCGGCCGCCGCTACCCGGCTGCGCTGCCCATGGAAATAGGCTTTCAGCCAGGGATGCTCCGAAGCCAGCATCGTCGCCATCGGGCCTACGGCGATGACCTTGCCGTCCGCGAGCGCGGCGATGCGGTCGCAGATGCTGTACAGGCTGTCCAGGTCATGCGTTACCATGAAAACCGTCAGGCCCAAAGTCTGCTGTAGGGTGCGGATCAGGTTGTCGAAATCCGCGGCCCCGATCGGGTCCAGCCCCGAGGTCGGCTCGTCCAGGAACACGATCTCGGGGTCGAGCGCGAGCGCGCGGGCGAGCGCGACGCGCTTGATCATGCCGCCGGACAGCTCGGAGGGAAATTTGTCGACCACGTCAGCCTTCAGCCCCACCATCTCCAGCTTCGCGACCGCGATCTCTTCCAGCAGGCGATCGGAGATGCCGAGATATTCCCGCATCGGGAACTGCACGTTCTGACGCACGGTGAGCGAGGAAAACAACGCGCCCTGCTGGAACAGGATGCCCCAGCGCCGCTCGGTCGCCTGGCGTTCCTCGGCGCTCGCGCGCCCGAGATCGACCCCGAATACTTCGATCGTTCCCTCGCGCTTCGGCACCAAGCCGATGATGGTGCGCATCAGCACCGACTTGCCCTGGCCCGAGCCGCCGACGAAGCCGAGAACCTCGCCGCGAAATACGTCGAGCGAAAGCTGGTTGAGGATGCGGGCGCTGCCGAAGCCGACGACGAGGTCGCGCACCCGGATGGCAACGCCGTTCGTAGCGGCCGACATCAGCTCATTTCCCGATCGACGCGAAGAACATGGCGAACAGGCCGTCGAACACGATGACGAGAAAGATCGCTTTCACCACCGAGGCGGTGGTGTGCAGGCCGAGCGATTCCGCGCTGCCCTCGACCTTGAAGCCCTCGACGCAGGCGACGATGCCGATCACCAGCGCCATGAACGGCGCCTTGATCATGCCGACCTCGAAGGTATCGAGCGAGATCGCCTCCTTGAGGCGGGAGAGAAACACGTCCGGATTGATGCCGCCGTAGCCCCAGGCGACCAGCGCGCCGCCGTAGATCGCCGACATCGAGCCCAGGAACGTCAGGATCGGCACGGCGATGAGCAGCGCAACGATGCGCGGCAGGATCAGGACTTCGGTCGGATCGAAGCCCATCGTGCGCAGCGCGTCGATCTCCTCGCGCATCTTCATGGAGCCGAGCTCGGCCGTATAGGCGCTGCCCGATCGTCCGGCGACCATGACGGCGACAATGATCACGCCGACCTCGCGCAATACGAGAACGCCGACCATATCGATCACGTAGATATCGGCGCCGAATTTGCGGAAATGGAAGATACCCTGCTGCGCCAGGATCGACCCGATCAGGAACGTGATCAGCAGGACGATGGGAACGGCCCGCCAGCCGACCCGCTCGAGCTGATGGACCGTGGACGTGAGCCGGAACGTCTGCGGACGCGCCGCCACCCGTAGCCCCACCATGATGAGCTCGCCCAGCATGCGGGCGAAATCCACGAGATCGCGCCAGACCTCGAACATGGTCCGGCCGACCATCGCCAGCGCCGCCGCCAGCCGGCTCTCGGTCCGGGCTGTGCGCGCCGGCTGCAGATTGACTTGATGGAGCTCCTTGATCAGGCCGTCGTAGCGATCCGACAAGCCGACGATCTTGATCTGGCACCCCGCCGCGCGGAACGCGCGGATCAGCCGCTCCAGCAGCCATGCCCCGAAGGTGTCGATGCGCTCGACCCGGCTCATGTCGATGCCGACCGCACGGACGGACAGGGGCTCACGCTCCGCCTGCTCGACGAGCGGCTCGAGGTCATGGGCGTGCTCGGCCGTCCAGGCGCCGGCCGCGGCGAATTCCACCCAATCGCCGTGCGCGGCGCTCCTGAGCAAGGGCTCCCGGACCTGCAGCATTTAGGCTTCCCCGTGACGGCGTCGGCGCTCGCTTGAGCCGCGCCCCCCTTGGGCCTATTGACCATTCCTCGCCGGCCCTGTCGAGGGTTCCGCGGTTTTTCGGTCATGGCCGTCTCGCTCTTCATTCATCTGGAAAAGTGGCCGATTGCGGGCAAATTTGCGATCTCACGCGGCGCAAAGACAACAGCCGAGGTCGTGGTCGCGGAGCTTGCCGACGGCCGGCGCCGCGGCCGCGGCGAATGCGTGCCCTATGGGCGGTACGGGGAGACCGTCGAGGGCGTGGCCGCCGCCGTCGAAGCCATGCGAGAGCCGCTCGCCGGCGGGCTCGACCGCCTCGGGCTCCAGCAGCGCATGCCCGCCGGCGCGGCCCGCAACGCGCTCGACTGCGCGTTCTGGGATTTCGAGGCAAAGCGCGCCGGGAAGCCGGCCCACGCGCTGGCCGGCTTGCCCGCTCCGCGGCCGCTGGTCACCGCCTATACGATCTCGCTCGACCGTGCCGACGCGATGGCGGCGGCCGCGGCGAAAGCCGCCTCGCGGGAGCTCCTGAAGGTGAAGCTCGGCGGGGCGGGGGATCCCGAGCGCATTCGCGCGATCCGCGCGGCGACGCCGGGCTGCGAGCTGATCGTGGACGCCAACGAGGGCTGGAACCCGGAAAACCTTGCGGAGAATCTCGCCGCATGCGCCGAGGCCGGCGTCACGCTGATCGAGCAGCCGGTGCCCGCCGGGGCGGATCAATGCCTGGCTGCATTCCCGCATGCCATTCCGATCTGCGCCGATGAAAGCGTGCATGATTGCGCCAGCCTCGCCGCCCTCGTGGGCAAGTACGACGCCGTCAATATCAAGCTCGACAAGACCGGCGGGCTCACCGAGGCGTTGCGGCTTGCGGCCGAGGCCGCGCGCCTCGGCTTCGACCTCATGGTCGGCTGCATGATCTCGACCTCGCTCGCCATGGCGCCGGCGCACCTCCTCGCCCAGCGCGCCCGCGTGGTCGATCTCGACGGCCCTTTGCTGCTCGCACGGGACCGCCCGCACGGCCTGCGCTACGAGCGGAGCCTCGTCCATCCGCCGACGCCGGAATTATGGGGATGACACCGACCCGAGACATTTCGTAGTGAGTGTCTGTGGTCCAGCGCGGATCGAGAGAACGAATGCCGAATAGGGCCGAACCTGACAAGCTGCCCGACGTGGCCTTGCAGGATACCGTGCGCTATCAAGAGCATTTGTTTCGTCTGATGCTACATCACGACGATCGCGCGCTCCGCGTGCTCTCGATATACGGCGCCATCATAGGCGCGCTGCTAACCGCCGGCTTCGCTTTGAACCAAGCTAAAGCGCTCGGGCTGTACACACTCATCTTCATGGTTGCGACCGGCGGGACTCTCGCCATCGGCTGTGCTTTCGCCGCGTATGCTGGTTGGTCTGCCGATATTTTTTTGCCCGGCCGGAAGCCAGATTTCTGGAAATGGGCCTTGGAAAATAGACAAAATGTGAGATCGACCGTTACCGCCTACGTAGACCAAGCGGCCGAATCCATCGCCCAAAATGAGCGGATCGCCAACGCTGCCGCAAAAAGCCTCGGACGAAGCTACCTCTGTGGCGTGCTGGCACCGCTAGTCGGCGTTATAGTGCCATTTCTGGCGTATGCAGCACGCACGTTTATTCCATAGTCTACCACAGACCGGGTAGTCCGCCCTTCTTGACTGGGGTTGGAGGCGGTGGTGGCGGCGGTGGCTTTGTCCCGGATGGTTCATTTGCCATGGAGGCAGTCCCCTCATTCGGCAATTCAGTTACGAAGCTGTGGACATAAGACTTTTCGTCGACCGTCTCAAGCACTCAATGCGCTCCTCAATCGAGGGATGACTAGAGATCTGCCCGGGAACCACGTCCATCCGCCCGTACTGGAGTTGTGGGGGTGAGGCGGGCTAGCGTCCGGCCGCCGCACGCGATCGACCATTCCATAGCAAGGTGCCTGAAACCAACGAAGGCGGAAGCGATGGACATCAGGCTGGTGCGCAGGACGTTGCTGGAAATTGCGGGAGACGAATCGCCCGAAGAGCCCGATGCCGCCATTCAGGCCCCGGCAGTGGCGATCCTGCATGTGGCGGAAGGCGTGGAAGAGATCAGAGCCGGCCTCGCCCGCCTCACGGCACAACCCGCCCCGCAGGTCCGGCCGCAACGGCGTTCGCGACCGCGCAAGCATGTGAAGCGGAGAAAACGCTGAACGGCAAGGGACAATGCAGACTAAATGTATTCAGAAAAATTCCGGTTGCTCGGAGTTGGCCTTCACCTCCGACCTGCCGCCAAGATCGCACGGACGGACCCGGTACTTATCGTCGCCGTACAAAGGCATGTTGGCCAAGATTTTCCGCATCCCTCATTGCAGCCTTGCACGCGCATTGCACGTCGCAATTGAAGCTTGCTTAAATCGCGAGTAAGTTCGCGAAACGAATAGATGAGGCTGCGACGGCGGCCCCCTCAACCGGGAGGGAAATATGGCGGCGCCAGTAGATAGCGAGACCCTAATCGCGGCGATACACGCGGCGTCAGAAAAACACGGCGTCGAATATGTCAGCCTATGGGCCACGAGCATTTCGGCGTTGGTGTCGGCAGCGGCACTTCTCGTGATTTTTAGACAGATGAGAGCTGGAGACAAGCAACTGGATTTATTGGCTTCACAAATTCAGGCAATGGTCAAACCGGCCGCCACCGCTCTTGAGCAGCAAACAAGAGAGTTCGCTGTGAGAATGATGTGGGAGTGGGTAACACGCGTTCAGTTCGAATCGAGACAAGTTGCGTTGCTGGTACACAAGTTGGATTTTGAGCAATGCAAAAGTCTCGACGCGCTCCATGATTTTACTATTGGCAAGGAACATCAAGGAAGGGTCCAACAGTGCTTTCCTCCAGGCTACTTGTTGAAAACAGATGATCAAGGGAGAATTATAATTTCGGGAGATGCCCTGAATCGCTTGCGATTTGCGACTATCGGATACCTCAATATCATAGAGACAATATTGATTGCTTGGGACAGGAATTTAGCGGACCGACGCATCATCGAAGAACAATTTAGTTTTCTGATTGCAGATGGAGCAAATGCGTTGGAGACTTACAGAGGTGTTCCGAGCGTCAAAGGGTCCTATCCCAGCATCGAAAGGTTTGTCCACGCGCTTCGACAAAAGAGTCTCCCTTCGCCTCCGTCACCGTCAACGAAGCCGGACTGGTCGGTCTTGGATCGGGTAACTCCGAGTAGCTGTCTGCCCGGCACCGGTCATCGCGGCCATCTCGGGCGCACGCCAGTCTGAAGGAGGTGAATCGGTGTATCCAAGGTGCGGGCCAAGTGCGGTTGGCACAGCAAGGGAACAAGGCGTTCACCAAGCGATGGCACCAACGGACTTTAGTGGCGGAGCAGCTGGAACCAAGAGCAGCTGCTTCCCTCCGATTCTGGCAGGGCCTCGGAAGGTGATGGGCGGGTTTGCCACGGCTCCGAAAATCACCCTTGGCCTGAACGTGTGTCCATATGGGATTTGCCAGCGTAATTCCTTGGATTGACGAAGCGTAAACTCTTCGTCGGCCATGGTTTTGGCCGATTCGATCGTGGGACCCGGGAATGCCGCAGCCGCCCGCCCTGATGCCGCTCTCGGAAGCGGATTACGACCTGATCGAAGCGGCCGTCATGGAGACCGGCCGCGGCCGCTGGTTCCTGGCCGAATACGCCCGACGCAACCGGCATTCCGACACGATGACGCTGCTCGGCGCCATCGGGCGCCTCGAGGCCGCCATTCGCGGCGAGCCTACCGCGCAATCGGTCGACCGCATCCGCTTCGACCTGTTCGAAATGGCCAAGGCGATCTCCCGCACCAAGGCCGAGATCGCGGCGATCAAGCCCGACATCGAGGATGCCGGCAAATTCGGCGACGTGACAGCGGAACTGGATTCCATCGTGCAGACGACCGAGGCCGCCACCTCCGACATCCTTGCCGCCGCCGAGCAGGTTCAGGAGATCGCCTGGACGCTGCGCGAGCAAGGCATCGACCCCGAGGTCTGCGACCTGATCAACGCCAAGGCGACCGACATCTATATCGCCTGCGCGTTCCAGGATCTCACCGGCCAGCGTACCGGCAAGGTGATCCAGGTGCTTCGCTATCTGGAAGGCCGGATCAACGCCATGATCGATATCTGGGGGCTCGACGGCAACGCGGTCGGCGCCAAAGCCGCACCCGACGCGCCGCCGGCGGCGCTCACCGGGCCTGCTCAGCTCGGCCTCGCTCAGGCCGACGTCGACGTGATGATGGCGCCGCCCGCCAGCACCGCCGAGGAAGCCGCGCAATGCCCGGCGGCACCTGATGGGCAAGACCCGCGAGCGCCGCAGGGACCGCGGCCTTCCGTGCCCGATCGGTCGCGATCGGAATTGAGCCCGGCGCACGCGCCCGACGCACGCTCCACTCCGTCTCTCGACGACCCGCTCCGGCCGATTCTGGCGCTCAGCGCCGAGGAAAAGATCGCGCTGTTCAGCTGATCGCGATCACGCCACGAGGCGGTGGAAGAGTTCCGGGTCCACATTGCCTCCGGACAGCACCGCCACGGCGACCTTGCCGCGCACGTCGATTTTTCCCGCCAGCAGCGCCGCGAGCGCGACCGCGCCGCCGGGCTCGACCACGAGCTTGAGCTCGCGAAACGCGAAGGCCACCGCCGCGGCCACCTCGGCGTCGCTCACGCAAACGCCCTCGCCGACCAGCATGCGATTGATGGCGAACGTCATCTCTCCCGGCATGCGCGCCAAGAGCGCATCGCAGATCGATCCGGTGAGGCTCGGGTTCGCTTCGCGGCGCCCGCTCCGAAACGAGCGCGCGTGGTCGTCGAACCCTTGCGGCTCCGCGGTGTAGATCCTCGACTGGGGGCATTTCGACTTCACCGCGAGCGCAACGCCCGCGGTGAGCCCGCCGCCGGAGGCCGTGACGGCCACGACGTCCGGCTCGAGCCCCGCCGCCGCCAGATCCTCGACGATCTCGCGGCCGGCCGTGCCCTGGCCGGCGATGATCAGCGGATCGTCGTAGGGCGGGACCAGCGTCGCATGCCGGCGCGCGGCGATCTCGCGTGCAATCGCTTCGCGGTCCTCCCGCTCGCGATCGTAGAGCACCAATTCGGCGCCGAGCTCGGCGGTGCGCTCGCGCTTGGGCCGCGGCGCGTCCCTCGGCATGACGATCACGGCCGGCATGTCGAGCAGCTTCGCGGCCGCCGCGACCCCTTGCGCATGATTGCCGGACGAATAGGCGACCACCCCTCCGGCGCGGCTTTCGGCCGGAAGCGAGGAAATCTTGTTGTAGGCGCCGCGAAACTTGAACGAGCCGGTGCGCTGCAGGGTCTCGGCCTTGAGAAAGACTTTTCCGCCGGTTCGCGCATCG
>WNGF01008105.1_pt1 | contig 21013 bp, 19 predicted proteins | sample 5400641 | NCBI WGS metagenome assembly WNGF01 (sample SAMN13153371, study PRJNA577476) | soil metagenome | isolation source: 80 cm soil or saprolite under grassland replicate 2 | place: USA:California | collected 2016-06-15 | reverse complement strand
TGGGGGAGAGGGGCTTTTTGCCGAATCCCCTCTCCCCGCTGGGGAGAGGGTAGGGTGAGGGGATCAGAGGTGAGGGGATCAGAGGTGAGGGGCGCATGAAGATTCTCTTCGTTCCGAACCTGATCGTCTCGGGGCTGAGGCATCGTGGGCTTCGGCGGCGGCACGGGGCGCGCCGTGGCGAAGCGTGGTGGGCGCTCGACCTGGAAGGCGAGCCGGCCCGACGCGGTATCCCGGCAGCCCAGGAGATCAACGTCGTCCCGTCCACATGACGTGTAACAGCTGCGGCTTCGAAGCGTCCGCCGATTTCGCGTTCTGCCCGAAGTGCGGTGCCAAGCTCGCAGCCGCTCCGGCGCCGCCGCCTCCGGCTTCCACCGCGCCGGATGGGGACCGCCGGCCGGTCACCGTTCTGTTCGCGGACCTGGCCGGGTTCACCGCGCTCAGCGAAGGGCTCGATCCCGAGGATGTGCGCGCGATCCAGAGCGACCTCTTCCATGAGATGTCCGTGTCGATCGACCGCTACGAGGGCTTCGTCGAGAAGTTCGTGGGCGACGCGGTCATGGCTGTCTTTGGTGCCCCGCGCGCGCACGAGGACGATCCCGAGCGGGGCCTGCGCGCAGCCCTCCTCATGCGCGAGCGGATGGACACGCTCAATCGCCGCTGGGAGCGGAGGGTGGGCCGGCCGCTCGCGCTGCACATCGGGGTCAACACCGGCCCGGTGGTGGCGGGCCGGATCGGCTCGGGCGCCGACGCGGCATACGCCGTGACCGGCGACACCGTCAACACCGCATCTCGCCTGCAGAGCGCGGCGGCCTCGGGCGAGATCCTTGTCAGCGACGCGACGTATCAGCTCACTCATCACGCCTTCGCGTTCGCCCCGCGCGAGGAGATCCGGCTCAAGGGCAAGCGCGAGCCGGTGACGGTCTACCGCCTGCTGAACCAGCTCGCGGCGCCCCGCTCGGCCCGCGGCCTCGAGGCCCTGGGCCTGGACGCGCCGCTGGTAGGGCGCGAGCGCGAGCTGCGGCGGATGGAAGCGGTCTTCGATGACATGCGGGCGGGGCACGCCCAGGTGCTGAGCATCATCGGCGAGCCCGGGGCGGGGAAGTCGCGGCTGCAACGGGAGTTCTTCGCGCGCCTCGAGGCGGCCGGGCGCCTCGAGGGCATCACGGTCCGGCGCGCGGCGTGCTCGGCGCTGGGGGAGCAGACTTACGGCGCGACGGCCGCGCTCCTGCGCGACGCCTATGGGATCGAGCACGGCGATTCCGTCGCGGTCGCGAGGAGCAGGATCGCGGCTGGTCTTGAGACGCTCGGGCTCGGCGCGGAGGATCGCGCGGCGATGGTGGCCGCGCTCGCCCAGGTGCTCGGGCTCGAGCGCGACGAGGCGCGCATGCGTCATCTGGAGCCCGAGCAGCTCAAGCGCCAGATCTTCATGGCCACCCGCGCCCTGGTAGAGCGGCGGCTGGCGACCGGTCCGCTGGTGCTGGTCGTGGAGGATCTGCACTGGTCTGACGCGGCTTCTATCGAGCTGCTGGGCGCGACCGCGGACCGGCTCGCCGATCGGCCGCTCCTGGTCCTCCTGATGTATCGGCCGACGCTCGAGCCGGATGCCCTGGGCACGAGCCGGGCTCCGCACACCGCGATCGAGGTCACCCCGCTGTCGCGATCCGACAGCGACGACTTGCTCGCTGCGTGGTTCGGGGACGCGACCCGTCTCTTCCCGGAGCACCTGCGGGCCCTGATCCTGGAGCGGGCCGGCGGCAACCCGTTCTACCTCGAGGAAGTGGTGCGCGCCCTGATCGCAGCGGGTGTGCTGGTCCACGAGGGCGAGGTGTGGCACTGCACCGCGGAGGCCGCGACTGCCCAGGTGCCCTCGACGCTGCACGGGCTGTTGCTCGCGCGCATGGATCGGCTCGGCGCCGTGGAGCGACAGCTCATTCAGGAAGCGGCGGTGATCGGCCCCCGCTTCGAAGTGTCGCTGCTGAGGGCGGTCTCGGCCGAGCCCGCCGCGGTGGACTCGGCGCTCGATGCGCTCGTGCGTGCCGATCTGGTCGCCCCCGGGCCGGAGCACCGGTTCCGCCATGGACTCCTTCAGGAGATCGTGTACCAGAACATCCTCGTGGCGCGACGCACGGAGCTGCATACACGTGTGGGCACGGTCCTCGAGGCCGAGGGCGCCGGCGGCCCAGAGAGTCTCGAGCGGCTGGTGGCCCTCGGCCACCACTGGGCCCTCGGTACCGACAAGGGCCGGGGCGCGCGCTACGTGATGGCGGCCGGCGACTGGGCAGGCGGCATGTACGCCAACGCGGACGCGATCCAGCACTATCAGCATGCCCTCGACGCCCTCGAGCATTGCGAGGCGGTCGAGACGGAGCGGCTCGTGGCCAGGGAGCGCATGGCCGACCTGCTCGGCCCGACCGGGCGGCGAGGGGCCGCGCTCGGCGAGTACGAGATCGTCGAGGCCGGGTACCGCGCGGCGGCGGACGCGCCCGCGCGGGCGCGGATCCTTCGCAAGATGGGTGCACTGCACTGGGACGCCGGCGCGCGGGCGCGGGCGCTCCGGTCCTTCGAGGCTGGGCTCGCCCTGCTCGGCGCCGATGGCGAGCACATCGAGCGGGCGCACCTCTACCAGGAGATGGGCCGGCTCGCCTTCCGCAGCGGCGACAGCCAGCGGGCCGTCGAGTGGGCGGAGCAGGCGCGGCTCCACGCCGAGCGGCTCGCTGCCGACCCCGCGCTCGGCGCGGACGGGCGCGTGGAAGCGCTGACCGCCGCCGCGCAGAGTCACAACACGCTCGGCGTCGCCTTGGCCCGCCTGGGCCGGCTGGAGGAGGCGGTCGGGCACATCGAGCGCAGCGTGGCCCTCGCCCGGGAGACGGGGCTGCTGCAGGCCGCCTGTCGCGGGCTCGCGAACCTGAGCGTGCTCTACAGCACGCTCGATCCGGCCCGGGCGATCGAGGCGGCAGCGAACGGTCTCGAGATGGCCAAGAAGATCGGCGACCTGGGCTTCCAGTCGCGTCTCTACACGAATCTCGCGGTGGCCTACTGCGCGCTCACCAACCGCTGCGACGAGCAGGGCATCGGCGCGGCGCACGCCGCCATCGATCTCGATCGGCGCCTCGGGCAGCTCGATCACCTGGCGGTACCGCTGATCGTGCTCGGGCAGATCTACCAGTGTCACGGCGAGCCGACCCGCGCGATCGCGCACTACCGGGAAGCGCTCGCGCTTGCCGAGGAGGCTGACGAGCCGCAGCTCCTCTTTCCCTGCTACGATGGCCTCGCCACCGTCCACCTGGACCTGGGCGACGAGGGGCAGGCGGAAGAGTTCATGCAGAAGGCCCAGGCGGTGTGCGAGCGGGCCGGGCTCGAGCCCGACGCGCTGGTGGTGCTGCCGTTCCTGGATTGACGCGAACACGACTCGAATAGAAAAGGGAGCTCTGCTCATGGCGTCCAATCCTCTCCGTCCGGGTGATCCCGCTCCCGCCTTCGCGCTGCCCGCGGTCAATCGAGAAGGCCAGGTCTCGCTCGACGACTATCGCGGTCGCAGTCCGGTCCTGATCGCCATGTTCCGCGGCCTGCACTGTCCCTTCTGCCGGCGCCAGCTCGTGCAGCTTGGCAGCACGCAGGACAAGCTCAAGGCGCTGGGCGTGGAGACGATGGCGGTGGTCAATACCCCGCTGGAGCGCGCGCGGCTTTACTTCAAGTACCGCCCCGCGCGCGTGCTGCTCACCGCAGACCCCGAGGCGACGACGCACCGGGCGTTCGGGGTGCCCGCCGGCGTGCTCGTCGAGAACGAATCGGAGGCCTCGTGGGCTCAGGGGAAAGTCACGATGGGCCAGCTGCTGGCGGTGAAGATCAATCCAACCGGGGAGCTGCCCGCGCCCCAGAACCCCTTCGTGGCGATGGAGATCCTGAACAAGCAAGAAGGGTTCGAGCCGACCGAGATCGACCAGCAGATCGCGGCCGCGCACGGCCTGCAGCTGGGCGGGCACTTCCTGGTCGACCGGGACGGGATCGTCCGGTGGCGGTACATCGAGGCCGTCGAGCGGATCGAGGACCTCTCCAAGTTCCCGAGCGACGAGGAGATCTTGGCCGCGGCCCGCGGTCTCTAGGCCTCTCCCGGGCCGGCGAATGAAGATCCCCGGCTTCGGGCTGAACCGCTTCGACTCCCGCTCGGTGGACGCGTTCGCCGCCGACGTGCGGCGCGCGGAGATGCTTGGCTGGGATGCGGCGCTCGAGCCGGATTCGCAGCTCCGCCGCCGCGACACCTACGTCCTGCTGGCGGCTGCGGCCCGCGCGACAGAGCGCATCGTTCTCGGGCCCCTGCTGGCGAATCCCGTGAACCGTCACCCGACGGTCACTGCCTCCTCCATCGCGACGATCGACGAGCTGGCGCCTGGCCGCACGCTTCTCGGCTGGGGCGTCGGCGACACGGCCGTCCGGCTGGCCGGGCTCAAGCCGGCCCGCGTCAAGGAGTTGGAGGCGTCCACTCGCCTCATGCGCGCGCTCCTTGACGGTCAGTCGGTCGAGGTCGGCGCGGAGCGGCCGGCACGCCTGCCTCACCACCGGCCCGTACCGATCTGGATTGCCGCGGGCGGTCCGCGGACGCTCAGGATGGCGGGCGGTGTCGCCGATGGAGTCTTCATCCGCGTAGGCACGCATCCGGCAAATATCTCGACGGCCGTCGAGGCCATCCGCGCCGGCGCAGTCGAAGCTGGCCGCGACCCTTCCTACGTGCGCCTGGGCGCCGTGTTCCACACCGTGCTCGTCGACGATATGGCCCGCGCGCTGACGATGGCCAAGTCCATGGCGGCCGGCTACTACGAGTACTCGCCGGCGCTCTTCGAGCCGCCACGTCTCGCCTGGACGGGAGCGGATCCCGAGGCGCTCAAGCGAGAGCACAAGGTCTGGCCCGACTTCCACCACGCGACGGATCTCGAGGCGAGCGGTCGCGTCGTGGATTTCCTTCCGGAGAGCGGGGCCGACGCGTTCAGCCTCCGCGGTGGACCGCGGGAGGTCGCCGACAGGCTGGTCGGCGTGCTCCGAGGCTCGCCGGCCGAGTTCGACTACGTCGTCCTGCACCCGATTCCGAACCCGCCGTCGCCGGACGAGGGCAAGAGCGGCTACACGGCGCGCATGGCCCGCGAGGTCCTCCCGCGCGTGCGCCGCGCCCTCGCCCAAACTCTCCCTCTCCCCTCAGGGGAGAGGGCAGGGTGAGGGGTGAAGTTCACAGCTGGACGGTCTTCACTCAAATCCCCGGCGATCCCGGAGCGTGCCGCATGTGCGGGCGTATGCGGGCCGTCACCGGTGACGCGTCACGCTGGGCCAGCCACGCGGCGCTCTCGGATACCTTGGGGTGCTCGAACTCGTAGAGCGTGAGATAGGTCGGCGCGCCGACCACCGCCCGGTAGCGCCGGCCGCGGATCACGCCAGGTACCTTTTCATAGTTGGGCACGTAGATCGTGTTGTACCAATCATTGAACGCATCGTCGACTTCGGGCGGCACGTCCATGCGCCCGATCTGGAGCGCCGGCGCCATGTCGCTTCGCGCGATCTCCGGCGTCACCGCCTTCGGGGGGATCATGGTGTAGACGTTGCGGATGTAGGTCGTGCCGATGGCCTCGGGTGAGCAGCGCCGCGTCCACTCCGAGGGATTGGCCTGGACGCGCTTGTACGCCGCGCTCTCCAGCACCGCCGCGTCCTCCAGCTCATAGCAGGCGGGGTGCTTCGGCCCGCTTGACCGCTTCGTAGCGGGCGCCGCTGAGAAAGCCCGGCACGGCGAGCCGCTCCGCCAGATGCTCCTCGTTGTACCAGCGGTTGAACTCCTGCTCCTTGTCCGGCGGCACGTCCGCCCAGACCATCAGGAGCGCCGAGCCCTTCTTCTTCGGCGTCGTCATATCGCGCTAGCGGATCTGCTTGTGGATGAACTCGATGATCTTCTCCGTCGCCTGGGCGGCGGCCGGCGAGCCCGCGTCGCGCGTGATGAAGGCCTGCCCTTCGCCCTCGTAGATCTCGAGCTTGACCTGGCCTCCAGCCTTGCGGTAGCCCGCCACGAAGCGGTCGAGGTCGGGGCGCGGATGCGCCACGTCCTTACTGCCCTGGAGATACAGCACGGGCGGCATCTCCATCCGCTCGCCGCGCTCGAGCGCGAGGACGGGATTGCCCTCGGGCATGGCGGCTTCGGTCTGCCAGTACAGATCGTGGAGAGGCAGCACCGAGTCCACGACGTCCGGATAGGGCTTGCCGCCCGCCTTGAGCTTCTTGGCGTAGCGATAGCGGGCCAGCGGATCAAGGACGGGCCAGCAGAGCACGACCGCTCGCACGCTCGCGTCGATCGTGGCTGCGCCGGCTGGGGCGGCGGCGCCGGCGGGCAGGGGCAGCGCGGCGTAGCGCGGGTCCTTCGGCCTCATCGCGTTGAGCATGGCCTGGTGCGCGCCGCTCGGGATGCCGAGGGCTCCCACCATGTCGGGGCGGCTGCCCAGCTCGGTCGCGCGGGTCCTGAAATAGCGGATCGCGTAGTTGATGTCGGCCATCGAGGCCGGATAGCCCGCGTCGGCGGGCGGCATGCGAAAGTCCAGCGCGGCCACCACCACACCGTTCTTCACCAGCGTCTCGTTGAGCGAGGTGTCTTGCAGGCGGTCTCCCTTGCACCACGCGCCGCCGTGCAGCTCGACGATGAGCGGGAAAGGTCCTGCGCCGCGCGGCTTGAAGAGGCGGGCCAGGAGCGGCTTGCCCCCGTGGCGGAGGTATTCGACGTCGTCGACATCGATCGCGGCGGTCGCTGCGGTATTGATGGCCATGGTTGGCTCCTCAGGCCGTTCTCAGCGACATCGAGATGCCGAAGCGGGAGAAGACCCTGCCACGGGTCTTGCCATGGTCAGTGGCGGAGCAGGTGATCATCGGGGAGTCGCGCGTGCGGAATCGGGCCATCCTCGCGGTGCTCGTGTACACCGGGCTCAGGCGAGGCGAGGTTGTCAGGCTCAACATTAGTAGTTTGCAGCGGGAGGGAGACATCGCGCTTCGCGTTCGCAGCAAGGGCAACAAGGAGCGGGTGGTCGGACTGCCGAGTCAGGCCGTCGAGGCCATCAATGCCTACTTGGCCACGCGCCCGCGCGTGAAGCCGGAGGAGCCCATGTTTCTCGTGAGCGGAGGCCGTCGCATCACGGCTCGGATCATCACCAAGGCCGTGGCGCGGGCCTGTTCCGCCACACGTACGCCACGCGCCTGCACGAGCTCGGCGTGGACTTACTGGTGATCGAGGGACTCCTGGGGCATGAGTCGGTGGCCACGACGGAGATTTACACGCGCGTGAGTGCGGCGCGGCATCGGCAGGCGATTCAGGCGTTGGAAGGGGGGAATCGCGCGTAGTGGTTATCTACCCCCCGAGGGGTCCCAATAACTTTTGCGGGCCAAGTGCGCGAAAGATATAAATCGCGCCAGAGAGGGCCTGTAAGCCGGGTCCTGTCACCTGGGGATGCCCAGGGAGACGGTCATTTCTCTAGGACGCCGGTTGCCCGGCGCCTCCAGCGGCCAGACCCGAGAGCGCCACGCGGGCCGCGCTTCACTCGACCGTGAGGCCGAGATTGCTCTCCTATTTGGCCTTGCTCCGGGTGGGGTTTTCCGAGCCGGCGCGGTCACCCGCGCCGCTGGTGAGCTCTTACCTCACCGTTTCACCCTTACCGACCCGTGAGGGACGGCGGTTTGCTTTCTGTGGCACTGGTCCGTGGGGTTGCCCCCCCTGGCCGTTAGCCAGCACCCTGCCCTGTGGAGCCCGGACTTTCCTCCTGCGCGGGTTGCCCCGTGCCGGCGACCATCCAGCCCTCTCTGGCGCGAATCAAAGAACGTGTGGAAGCGAAGGGAAGTATAGCACCCGGAGAATCCCCTCACCCCGCCCTCTCCCCAGCGGGAAGAGCGGAAATGGGGGCGCTTCTCCCCGGGGGAGGAGGGAAATTCTTGGGAGTTCCGGAGTCTTACGGAAGAAGATCGGCGACGGCGATGTGCAGGCACGGTGCGACCGATGCCGTCACGTGCTCTTCGGCGCGGAGTGTCCTGACCGTGTGGTAGGTCCATCCATATGCAGCTGCGGCATCAGGCCTGGGATCCCGGTATACCTCGAGCACGTGATCGACGAGATTGACAATCCAGTACTCGGGTATGCTGGCCCGGGCGTAGAGGCTACCCTTGTGCTCGCGGTCAAGCATGAGACTGGAATCGGCGACCTCCACAAGCAGCGCGGGCCTCGATGGATGATCGTCGGAGTAGTCGCGGGGTCCGCCCGCCACCACAGCCAGATCGGGTTCCGGTTCGGACTCGTCGTCCAGGGCGATTGGCAGCTGGATGCGTAAACCCCACTCAGGCGTGAGGACCCTTCCCAGAGCCACCTGCGCGAGCCAGATCGCGGTCGCATGTGGATTGTTTTGTGGCTCGCTGACACAGAGCTGCCCGCCGATCAGCTCGACCTTGTCGCCGGATCTGAAGACGCCTACCTCGATCAGTCGGTCATACTCGACCCGCGTCCACCGGCGAATCTTCGCAGGGGTGGTGCTCATACCTCCAGGTTAGGGAAGTCAGTTGACGGCGTCAATGTCTACTCCTGTACACGCCTCAGCGCTGAGGGATGGCGGCGCGGGCGAGGGCGTCGACGCGGTTGTTCAGCGGGTCGCTGCTGTGGCCGGCGACCTTGTGCCACGTGACGTCGTGGCGCTCGACCTGCGCCAGCAGGGCCTCCCACAGGTCGCGGTTCTCCACGGGCTTCTTCTGCGCATTGCGCCAGCCGTTGTCCCGCCAGCGGAGATACCACTTGTCCCGGAAGCAGTTCACCACGTAGGCACTGTCGCTGTGGATGGCGACCTGGCGGCGGTCCTTGAGAGAGCACAGACCCTCGATCGGGGCCATGAGCTCCATGCGCTGGTTCGTGGTGGCGGGCGAGCCGCCGAAGATCTCGGTCTCGCAGCCGTCCTCGATCAGGATGACGGCCCAGCCGCCGGGACCCGGGTTGCCGCTGCAGGCGCCGTCGGTGTACATCGTGACGGAGGAGGCGGAGGTCAAGAATCTCCCCTCACCCTTCTCTCTCCCCAGGGGGGAGAGGGGATCGAAGGAGTGCCTCTCCCCGGAAGGGAGAGAAGCGAGGAGCTCAGGCCAACCAGTAGAGATAGCGGCCGCAGGACTCGCAGGGGAGGAGCGCGTTCTGCGCGCGCAGCTCCTGGAGCCGCTGCGGGGTGACGGTCATCCGGCAGCCGCCGCAGAGGTTGGGCTTGATGACCTGCGCCAGCGCGAGCCCGCCGCGGGCGCGGAGCAGCTTGTCGTAGTCGGCGAGGACGGAGGCTGGTAGCTGACGGGCCAGCTCCTGGCGCTCGGCGCGGATCAGCGCCAGATCGGCTTCGACGCCCCGGAGCTTTTCCTGCAGCCCCTCTTCCTCCTGCTTGCCCTGGGCCTCGCGGGCCTTGAAGCGCGTCTCGGCTTCCCTGATCTCCTGGACGAGCCGCTCCTGGCTTTCCATCAGCACCAGAATGTCCTCCTCGATCTTGCCCTTCTCCTGCTTGATCTCCTCGACTTCGACCAGGACTGCGGAATACTCCTTGTTGGTCTTGACCTCGTAGAGGCGGCCCTCGGTCTTCACGCGCTTGGCCTGGACCACCTCGAGGTCCTTCTCCTTCGCGCGCTGGTCCTTCTTGGTGGTGTCGAGAAGGGCCTTGGCGCCCTCCACGTCCTTGCGCGCCGCCTCGACGGTTGCGTGGATTTGGGCTATCTCTTTGGGAAGTCGCGCGGCCTCCGCTTCGAGGGCCCCGATGCGGCTGTCCACGCCCTGCAGGTCGATCAGTGTCTTGAGCTGCGGGTCCACTATCCGCGCCTCATCCGATAACTACCCCTCATCCTGCCCTCTCTCCTGAGGGGAGAGGGAATAAGCAGGCCCTCTCCCCTGAGGGAGAGGAGTCTGCGACGCCCGCTCTCTTACTATAGCAGAGGGGATATGGGACGCCCTCTCGTCTGAGGGAAGGGGATTCGTGATGGTGGGCCCACTTGGACTCGAACCAAGACCGTACCGGTTATGAGCCGGGGGCTCTGCCAATTGAGCTATGGGCCCAGTCGGCGCGATCATATCAGACCGCTCACGACTCGAGGAAGCTCCGGAGCTTCTTGGAGCGCGAGGGATGGCGGAGCTTGCGGAGCGCCTTGGCCTCGATCTGCCTGATGCGCTCGCGCGTGACCGCGAAGTCCTGCCCCACCTCTTCCAGGGTGTGCTCGCAGCCGTCCGAGAGCCCGAAGCGGAGGCGCAGCACCTTTTCCTCGCGAGGGGTCAGCGAGTTCAGCACCTTGTTGGTCTGCTCGCGGAGACTCAAGCCGATCATGCTCTCGACCGGCGAGCCCACCTGCTTGTCCTCGATGAAGTCGCCCAGGTGGCTGTCCTCCTCCTCGCCGATCGGCGTCTCGAGCGAGATCGGCTCCTGGGCGATCTTGAGGACCTTGCGCACCTTGTCCACGGGCACTTCCATCTTGATCGCGATCTCCTCCGGTGTGGGCTCGCGCCCCAGCTCCTGCACCAGCTGGCGGGAGGTTCGGATGAGCTTGTTGATGGTCTCGATCATGTGGACGGGGATGCGGATCGTGCGGGCCTGGTCGGCGATGGCGCGGGTGATGGCTTGGCGGATCCACCAGGTCGCGTATGTCGAGAACTTGTAGCCGCGCCGGTACTCGAACTTGTCCACGGCCTTCATGAGGCCGATATTGCCTTCCTGGATCAGGTCGAGGAACTGCAGGCCCCGGTTCGTGTACTTCTTGGCGATGGAGATGACCAGGCGGAGGTTGGCCTCCACCATCTCCTTCTTGGCTCGGGCGGCCTTGGCCTCGCCCGAGCGGATGTCCTTGACGATGCGCTTGAGGTCGTCAGCCTTGGTCTGCGCCAGCTCCTCGGAGCGCTTGATCTTCTGCTGGGCGACCCACACCAGGCGGTCCTTGATCGAGGGGAACTTGCCCGCGGCCTTCTGGTAGAGATCGCGGTCGCCGTCCTCCCGGTCCTCGCTGAGCGAGTCGAGGAAGGCGTCCACCTCGGCCGGCGCTGGGCGCTTGCCATCCGACCAGAGTGTGATCTCGCGCTCCGAGACCTGGATCTTCCCGACGAGCTTCTTGAGGTCCTGGCCCCACTGATCGAGGAGGGAAGGCTGGAGGCTGAGGGTGCGGAGGGTCTGGAGCGCCTTGGCTTGTCTCAACTGGGCGGCTGTCTCGTGCTTCTTCCACGGCGGCTCGCCCTTGCGCTTGCGTCGTCCCCCGGCCTTGATGCGCAGCTTCCGCGCCTGGTCGAGGGCCTTCTCGCGCTCGCGCAGGAGCCGGTCCACCGTGCCGAGCTCGCGCATGACCGAGCGCCGGAGGTCGGCTTCCTTCTCCTCTGTGAACTCCTCCTCCGGGTAGTCCACCAGGTCCTTGATCGGGATCAGGTCCTTGCGGAGGTCGTCGCGGACGGCGCGGATCTTCTCGAGAGCGAGCGTGGTCGAGAGAATGGCGCGGGTTGCCTCGTCCTTGCCCTCCTCGATCCGCTTGGCGAGCGTGATCTCGCCCTCGCGCGTCAGCAGGGACACGCGCCCCATCTCGCGCAGGTAGAGCCGGACGGGGTCCTCGGTGCGCCCGACGGGGCCCGGCGTCAGGTCGATCCGGCGCGGCTCCACCGGCTCGTCGTCGTCCGCCTCGGGATCGGCCGCCTGGCTCGCGTGCTCGCTGGGCAGCCTGCCAACCTTGGCCGAGTCCACCACCTCGATGTCCATGGAGCCGAAGAGCATCATGATGTCGTCGAGCTGGTCGAGCGCGACGATGTCGGAGGGGAGGGCGTCGTTGACCTCGTCGTAGGTGAGGAAGCCCTTCTCCTTGCCCTTCGCGATCAGCTTGTCGAGCTCTTGCAGCTTTGGTTCGTCCGCCATGCTCGTCCGCTCTCCTGAGGGGGGATGCTGGTTCATCGGCCGGTGACCAGGCCCCGGACGGCCTGGGCCTGGTCCTGCAGCTTCCGGAGCTCGGCTTCGAGGCTGGTCACGACGGGATCGCCCGTCGTCTGGGCCTGGGCGATCGCCAAGCTCAACTCCCGGATCCGCTTTTTCCGACGGCGAATATCGTACCGCTTCTGTAGCTCGGTCACCTGATTATGTACATCGGCCCATTCCCGCTGTTCCATGAGGAGGGCGGCCAAAAGACTCCGTTCGGCATCTCCCGGAAGCTCGGTCATGAGGGTCTCGGGAGCGGCCCCGGGGGGTGCCTGGCGGAGGGCGCCCAGGAGCGCCCGAAGCCCCGGATGGGTCAGCTCCTCCTCCTCAAGATACGGCAGAAGGGCCGCGCGCGCCTCCTCCATATGCAAGAGCATCAGCAGGCCTCGATCCAGAGCTGGGTGGCATCGACGCCCAGCCGACGCGCGGCCTCACGGGCGAGCATCGTCGCCTCTTCCGCGTTGGGCACCTTGGATAGCAGCAGCGCCACGCGGGCATGCGCCGTGGCCCGACCGCGCGCGGTGCTGAGATCCTCCTCGCTGAGCGTCCGCTCGAGGACGAAGTCGAGGATGCTGCGGGCGGCATCGAGCCGCGCCTGGAAACCTTGAGCGCCCTCGGCGCGGAGCAGGCTGTCAGGGTCGTGACCTTCGGGCAGCACGGCGACCTTGATCGGGAAATAGCCCGCCTTCTCGAACGAGCCGGTGCGCGAGACTGACCAGCCGAGATTCCGGATGTCCATCACGTCCGAGAGCATATCCTCGAGCCGGCTCGTGGCCTTCTGCCCGGCGGCGTCGGCGTCGAAGACGCTCACGACCTCCTCGGCGTAGCGGCGCAGGAGGGAAAGCTGGGCGGCCGTGAAGGCCGTGCCGAGGGCGGCCACCGTCTCCGAGAAGCCGTGCTGATGGGCCATCAGGCAGTCGAGATAACCCTCGACGACCACCGCGCGGTTCTTCTGCCTCATGCCTTCACGCGCCACGTCGAGCGCATAGAGCATCTGGCCCTTGACGTAGAGCGACGTCTCCGGCGAGTTGAGATACTTCGGCTCCTCGGAGCCCAGTGCCCGGCCGCCGAAGGCGGCGACACGGCCCTGGAGGTCGCGAATGGAGAAGAGCAGGCGGCCACGGAAGCGGTCGTAGAAACCGGGAGCGGTCTGGCGGGGTACGGCAAGGCCCGCCGCGACAAGTGTCTCGTCGCCCACGCCCTGCCTGGCCATGTGCGAGAGGAGCGCATTCCAGCTCTCTGGCGCCCAGCCGAGCCCGAAACGACGGGCGACCTCCAGATCCACGCCGCGGCCCTCGAGATAGGCACGCGCCGTGGCGCCTTCCGCTCCCCAGAGCGCCTCCGTGTAGAACTGCGCGGCCTGCGCCATCACGCGGCGGAGAGCCTCGAGCTTGCCGTCGGTTTCGGGGGAGCGCTGGGTCGGCAGCTCCACGCCGGCGCGCTCGGCCAGCACGCGCACGGCTTCGGGGAAGGCCATGCGGTCCTGGCGCATGAGAAACCCGAAGGCATCGCCCCCGACGCCGCAGCCGAAACAGTGGAAGATGCCGCGCTTGGGATTGACCGTGAAGGATGGCGTCCTCTCGGTATGGAAGGGGCAGAGGCCCTTCCAGTTCTCCCCGGCGCGCTTGAGGTTCACCGCGCGGCCGACCAGCTCGATCATGTCCACCCGCGAGCGGATCTCGTCGAGGATCTGAGAGGAAAAGGATGCGGCCATCAGCTCTGTCCCAGCACGGCCACGGTCGCTCCGGCGCCGCCCTCGTGGAGCTCGGCTTGGCGATGGTCTGTCACGAGCGGGTGTGAGACCAGGAGCTCCTCGACGGCGCGGCGGAGAGCGCCCGTGCCCTTGCCGTGGATGATGCGCACCTGGTAGAGGCCCGCCAGGAACGCGTCGTCGAGATATTTCTCGAGGAGGTCGCGGGCCTCGTCGGTGGTGCGGCCGATGAGGCGGATCTCGGGCGAAATGATTCTCGACCCCGCCCCCTCACCCTGCCCTCTCCCCCATCGGGGGAGAGGGTCAGAGGCTGAGGTTCCCTTCTTTTGGATCCCTCTCCCCAGAGGGGAGAGGGTAGGGTGAGGGGCGGAAAGTCGAGGGGCCAAGGGGTGAGCTGACGCGTGCCCGACGACACGGAGGGCCTGCACGGGAACCTTGACCGTCACCGATCCGGCCCGCACCGTCGCCGTTGCACCGTCCACATCGAGCACATCTCCCTTGAGCCCCAGATGGGGCACTTCCACCCGATCGCCTGCGGCCGGAGGCCGTCCCGCAGGCGCCTCGGTCTCGGCCACGCTCTCGACCTCACGGGCCGCCTCCACCAGGCGCTTGCGGCTCCGCTCGAGCCCCTCGCGCGTCCGGCTCTCTTTCTTAAGCTTGTCCCACTCGGCATTGACCGCGCGGCGCACCTCAGCCAGCATCCGCTGCGCCTCGGCCTTGGCGCGGGCTGCCAGCTCCGCCGCCTCCTTGCGCGCCGCCTCGAGCTGGCCCTCGGCCCGCGCGAGGCGGGTCGCGCTCTCGACCTCCCGGTGCTCGATCAGCGCGGTTCGCGCTGCCTCCTCGCGGTCGCGCTCCTCGAGACGCTGGAGAAGCGCCTCGAGCTGGCGACGCTGGGTCGACCGGTGGCTCTCGGCCCGCGCGATCAGATCGGCCGGCAGCCCGAGCCGCGCGCCGATCTGGAGCGCGTAGCTCTGCCCCGGCCTATCGTAAACGAGCCTGAACGTGGGCGCGAGCCGCTCGGCGTCAAATTCGACCGAGGCGTTGCGCGCCTTGGGATGGCTCGAAGCGAAGCCCTTGAGCGGCTCGAGATGCGTCGAAGCGACGCAGAGGGCGCCGCGATCGGCCAGCTCTTCCAGCACTGCCTGGGCCAGCGCCGCGCCCTCGTCTGGATCCGTGCCCGCGCCGAGCTCGTCCACCAGGACCAGCGATCGGTCGTCCACCTGGTCGAGCACCTCGCGGAGCTGCTTGACGAAGGCCGAGAAGGTCGAGAGGTTCTCGGCCACGCTCTGATCGTCGCCGATGATCGCGAAGACGGCGCGCAGGAGCGGCAGCCGCGTGCCCGCGCGTGCCGGCACGTGCAGTCCCGACTGCGCCATGAGGCAGAGGAGGCCGAGCGTTTTGAGCGCCACAGTCTTGCCGCCGGCATTGGGTCCGGTGATCACGAGCAGCGGTCGAGGGCCGCCAAGCTCGAGATCCATGGGCACGACCGCGCGCTCCGGCGCGTCCCACTGCTGAGCGAGGAGCAACGGGTTGCGGGCGCCGTGGGCCAGGGCGACCAGCGCCTCGTCCACCACGGGCTCGCTTGCCTCCATCCGGTCGGCCAGCTCTGCCCGAGCAAAGACGCAGTCGAGCCTGCCCACGTCCTCGACCAGGCGCTCGAGCTCGGGCAGGGCCCGGCGCACCGCCTCGGTCAGCGCGGCGAGCACCCGAAGGACCTCCGCTTCTTCCTCGCGCGCGGCCTGCACCAGGTCATTGTTGGCCTCGACGACGCCTTCGGGCTCGACGAAAAGGGTGGCGCCGCTCTGCGAGCGGTCGTGGACGATGCCCTTGAAGCGGGCCTTGGCTTCCGAGCGGATCGGCAACACGTAGCGACCGTGGCGCACCGTGACATAGCGCTCCTGGAAGATGTGCTCCGCCGCGGCTCCCTGGAAGTAGGCCTCGAGCCGCTTGACGATCTGCGCCCGCAGCAGGAGGGCGCCCTGCCGGATACGCCGAAGCGTTCCGCTCGCCTCATCGCGGACGCCGCCGTCGGCATCGAGCGAGCGACGGAGGAGATCGGCCAGTGGACCGAGCGCCGGCAGCCCGACAAGAGATGTGGAGAGCTCGGGTGCCTCGACCGCGATCGAGCGGCCGTAGCTCCTGAGGCGACCCCCAGCGTCGAGCAGAGGCGGCAGCCCGGCCAGCTCGCCGGGCTCGGCGATGGATCCGGGGACACGGGCGCGCTCGAGAAGGCTGCGCACGTCGGGAATCGCTTCCCAGGGAGGTGTGCCGGCCACGGCCAGAGCTTGACGCGCCTGCCGGGTCTCGCCGAGGCCGGCGCGGACCGTGTCGAGGTCTGCCGAGGGCTCGAGGGCTGCCGCCCGCTCGCGGCCCATCGGGGAACGGGTGTGACGGGCCAGGAGATCCCGGACCCGGCTCCACTCCGCCCCCCAACCGGCCGTGACTAGTCGAAGAACCGCTCCCGTTTCTTGGCCTTTTTGCGCGCAGCCAGGGTCTTGCGCTTGCGCTTGACGCTGGGCTTCTCGTAGTGCTGGCGCTTCCTGAGCTCGGACATGAGCCCCGCCTTCTCGCACTGCTTCTTGAAGCGCTTCAGCGCGTTCTCGAAGCTCTCGTCCGGCTCGACGATGACCTTCGTCACTGCTACCTCACCCCTTCCCGGATCCGACAGTAAGGCTGTGACTGTATACCACAGGCCGTGGGGGCCGCAACCTATCGAAAGAGTGGGGCCAGCACGAGGGCTACGACCGACATCAGCTTGATCAGGATGTTCATGCTAGGGCCCGACGTGTCCTTGAACGGATCCCCCACCGTGTCGCCGACGACTGCGGCCTTGTGGGCATCGGAGCCCTTGCCGCCCAAGTGGCCTTCCTCGATATGCTTCTTGGCATTGTCCCACGCGCCGCCAGCATTGGCCATGAACAGCGCGAGGAAGACGCCCATGAGGGTGGCACCCGCGAGGAAGCCCCCGAGCGCCTCCTTGCCCAGCACGAAGCCGATGATCGGCGGCGCCACCACTGCCCCAAGCCCGGGCACGATCATCTCCTTCAGCGCGGCCGCCGTGGCGATCTCGACGCAGCGGGCCGTGTCGGCCTTGGCCGTGCCTTCCATGAGTCCGGCGATCTCGCGGAACTGGCGGCGAACCTCCTGGACCATGCCGAAGGCCGCGCGCCCGACGGCGCGCATGGTCAGCGCCGCGATCATCATGGGCATGATGCCGCCGAGGAACAGGCCGATGACCGTCTTGGATTCCGTCAGGTCTATGGTCTTGAGCCCGACGCTCTCCGTGTAGGCCGCGTACAGCGCCAGCGCCGTGAGCGCCGCCGAACCGATCGCGAAGCCCTTGCCGATGGCGGCTGTGGTGTTGCCGAGGGCATCGAGCCTGTCCGTGATCTTGCGCGTCTCGGGCCCCAGGTGAGCCATCTCGGCGATGCCGCCCGCATTGTCGGCGATGGGCCCATAGGCATCTACGCTCATCGTGATGCCGATGGTCGCGAGCATGCCGACCCCGGCCAGCGCGATGCCATAGAGGCCGGTGGCCTGGAAGGAGACGAAGATGGCGGCGCAGATCGCCACAACGGGAAGCGCCGTCGACTCCAGGCCCACGGCCACGCCCGTGATGATGTTGGTCGCCGCGCCGGTCTTGCACGCCTCCGCGATCTCCTCGACGCGCTTGCCCGAGGTGTAGAGCTCGGTCAGGTACCCGATCACGGCTCCGGCGACCAGACCCGAGACCACTGCCCAGAATGGACCCGTGCCGACTTCGAGCGCCCGCACCACCACGTAGGACAGCGCGATCAGCACGGCGCCCGCGATCAGGGTCGCGTTGCGGAGTGCGGCCTGCGGATCCATGCGTTGCAGCAGGCTCATGCTGAGAACCCCGATGGCGGAGGAGACGAGCCCGGCCATCACCACGACGATGGGCAGGAGCATCCACTTGAAAGGATCCTGGAGCGTGGACCCGATGGCGATGGCCGCCACGATCGAGCCCACGTAGGACTCGAAGAGGTCGGCGCCCATGCCGGCCACGTCGCCCACGTTGTCGCCCACGTTGTCGGCGATGACGGCGGGATTGCGTGGGTCGTCCTCGGGGATGCCGGCCTCCACCTTGCCGACGAGGTCGGCGCCGACATCGGCCGACTTGGTGTAGATCCCGCCGCCCACGCGGGCGAAGAGCGCGATGGACGAGGCGCCCATCGCGAAGCCGTTGATGACGATCGGCTCCTGCCAGCGGAGGAAGAAAAGGCCCAGGCCCAGGATGCCGAGCGACGCGATGGTAAGCCCCATGACCGAGCCGCCGTAGAAGGCTACCGCCAGGGCCCGGTCGCGCCCTCCGGCGCGCGCCGCCTCGGCAGTGCGGACATTGGCTTTGGTCGCCGCCTTCATGCCGATGAAGCCCGCCACCATGGAGCAGATCGCTCCGGAGACGAAGGCCAGGGCCGTGCGCACGTCGATTCCCCATGACAGGAGCGCCGCGACCACCACGATGAACCACACGAGGATCGAGTACTCCTTGCGGAGGAAGGCCATGGCGCCCGTCTCGATCGCGGACGCGATCTCCGTCATGGCGCCCGAGCCCGCGGGACGGGCGACGACGTAGCAGTAGATCGCGAAGGCCATCAGGAGTCCCAGAGCGCCCAGGACCGGGGCCTGAAGCTGAAGCGACATGCGGCTCTCCTCCTAGAAGCGATGCGAGTTGTGGTCTTCGACCAGCTTGAGCGCCAGTGTCGAGGCATGCATGCAGGCTGCTTCCACGGTGAGGAGCTCATCGGGAAGGAAGGGGGAGAGCACGTGGTCCACGACCTCCTCGCGATCGCCCTTTGGGGCGGCGGGGCGGCCGATGCCGATCTTCACGCGCCGGATCTGGTCCGAGCCGAGCGAGGCGATGAGCGAGCGCACGCCATTGTGCCCTCCCGCGCTGCCCTTCAGCCGCACCCGGACCTTGCCGAGGGGCATGTCGAGATCGTCGTAGAGGAGGACCATGTCGGCGGCGCCGAGGCCGAGCTTGCGAAGAATCCGGGCGACCGACGGGCCCGTGACGTTCATGAAGCACTGCGGTTTCACGAGGTGGACCACCTCGCCCCGCCACTTGCCGTGCGCCACGAGGTGACCCCTCGAACGCTGAAAGCGCGCCCGCAGCTTCTTGGCCAGACCGTCGAGCGCGCGGGCGCCCACGTTGTGGCGCGTGTCGCGGTACTCGGGCCCGGGGTTGCCGAGCCCGACGATGGCCTGGGCCACTTATTCCTTCTTCTTCTTCCCCTTGTCCTTTTCGTCGGCTTCGGGCTCCTCCTTGGGCTTGCGCTCGGTGAGCACTTCCGGCTCGGCCGGCGCGGCCGCCACCACGCCCGCCACGGCGGCCACAGGCGCCGCGACTTCCTCGGCGGCCGGCGGGGCGACCGTGGCCACGGCCTGCGCCCGGTCGGTCAGCACCCGGACGCCTTCGGGCACCTGGAGATCGCCGACGGTCAGCACGTCGCCGATCGCGAGGTTTGACACGTCGGCTTTGATGTCCTCGGGGATATCGCCCGGGAGGCTGGAGACCTGGATCTCGCGCAGCACCATCTCGAGGATGCCCTGCGTGTCACGCACGCCGATCGGCTCGCCCACGTGACGCAGCGCCACGGTCACCTGGATGGGTTTGTCCATGGCGACCACCTGGAGATCGACGTGAATGAGGTTCTCGGAGACGGGATCGAACTGTATGTCGCGCAGGATCGCCATCTTCGAGTTCGGGGAACCCGCGAAGCTCAGCTTGAGCAACTGGGTGCTGCCCTCGTGGCCGTGGATGAGCCGGAACACGTCGCGCGGGTCGACGGCGATGTTCACCGGCGCGCCTCCCCCATAGAGGATACCAGGGGCCTTGCCCGCGCGGCGGAGCCGCTTGGCATTGCCCTTGCCCAGCCCCTCGCGGGGCTCGATCGTCAGTTCACGTATGTCCATGAGGCGAACGCTCCTTCGATTGGTGAGTTACACGAAGAGGGTCGACACCGACTCCTCGTCGTGGATGCGGCGAATGGCTTCCGCCAGCAGCGGGGCCACCGACAGCACGTGGATCTTGGCCAGCCCCTTGTCCTGAGTGAGCGGGATCGAGTTCGTGATGATGACTTCTTCCAACCCGGACTCTTCGATACGCTTGATGGCTGGGCCCGAGAGGACGCCGTGAACGGCGCAGGCGAGCACGCGTCTCGCGCCCTCGCGCTTGACGGCTTCGACCGCCTGGATCAGCGTGCCCGCGGTGTCGATCATGTCGTCGATGACGACCACGTCCTTGTTCTTGACGTCGCCGATCAGGTACATGAAGACGGCGACATTGGGACCGTCGCGGCGCTTGTCGATGATGGCCAGGCCGCCGTTGAGGCGCTTGGCGATGGCCCGCGCCCGCTCGACACCACCCGCGTCGGGGGAGACCAGGACCAAGTCCTGGAGATCCTTCTTCGCCAGATAGTCGACGATGACGGGGGGCGCGGCGAAGAGGTGGTCCACCGGAATGTTAAAGAAGCCCTGGATCTGCCCGGCGTGCAGGTCTACTGCGAGCAGGCGGTGACAGCCTGCCGCGGTGATCAGGTCGGCCACGAGCTTGGCCGTGATCGGCACGCGCGGCATCACCTTGCGATCCTGCCGGCCATAGCCGTAGTAGGGGAGCACGGCCGTGATGCGCCGGGGCGAGGCGCGCTTGAGCGCGTCCATCATGACGAGCAGTTCCATGAGCGTGTCGTTCACGGGCGGGCAGGTCGGCTGGATCACGAAGACGTCCTGGCCGCGGACGTTCTCGTTGATCTGCACGTACACCTCGCCGTCCGAGAACCGCGAGACGTCGGCGTCGCACAGCCGCATGCCCAGCTCCTGGGCGATCTCCTCGGCCAGGGGACGGTTCGCGTTCCCCGAGATCAGCTTCAGCTCATAGCCCATGGTGTCTGCTCAGCACTCGACTCATCGTGAATCCTCTCAGCGCTCGCCTCGGCTTCGCGCTTCTCCCCCATGTGATGGCTGGGGCGGGAGGAATCGAACCTCCGTTGCGGGGTCCAAAGCCCCGAGTCCTACCTCTAGACGACGCCCCATTTATCTGCGGGGGCCTCGAATGGCCCCCGCACTCCCCCAATTTCGCGCCTCGGCTCGCCCCCTGAGGGGGCTCGCCGCGTCCGCGGTCTGCCCGCGAGCTCTGTCTCGCGCGCTGGCTGGCCCCCGCACTCCCCCGTTTCGCGCCTCGGCTCGCCCCCTGAGGGGGCTCGCCGCGTCCGCGGTCCTGCCCGCGAGCTCTGTCTCGCGCGCTGGCTGGCCCCCGCACTCCCCCCGTTTCGCGCCTCGGCTCGCCCCCTGAGGGGGCTCGCCGCGTCCGCGCTCTTGCCCG
>WNGF01003572.1_pt1 | contig 21023 bp, 22 predicted proteins | sample 5400641 | NCBI WGS metagenome assembly WNGF01 (sample SAMN13153371, study PRJNA577476) | soil metagenome | isolation source: 80 cm soil or saprolite under grassland replicate 2 | place: USA:California | collected 2016-06-15 | reverse complement strand
CTTCAGCTCGCGCCCGTCCGGCACCCCGCCGCCGATGTCGTAGATCAGCTCGCGCAGCGTCGAGCCCAGCTCGAGCTCGTAGTTGCCGGGAGTGACAACATTGCCGGAGAGCGAGAAGACTGCCGTGCCTGGGGAGTTGTCCGGCCCGATCTTCAGGAACTCCTCGGCGCCCATCGAGATGATGGCCGGGATCGTGGCGATCGTCTGCACGTTGTTGATCTGCGTCGGCGACATGTAGAGACCCTGGATCGGCGGGAACGGCGGCCGCGGCCGCGGCTGGCCGCGCCGCCCCTCGAGCGAGTCGAGCAGCGCCGTCTCCTCGCCGCAGATGTAGGCGCCCGCGCCCCGGTGGACGACCACGTCGACGTCGCCGAAGAGTCCTGCCGCCCGCGCGTCGTCGACCGCGCGCTGCAGCACCTCCCACTCCGTGAGGTACTCGCCGCGGATGTAGATGAAGATGCTGCGCGAGAGGATCGCGCGCGCCGCGATCAGGCAGCCCTCGATCAGCAGGTGCGGGTTCCGGCGCATGAGCTCACGGTCCTTGAACGCGCCCGGCTCCGACTCGTCGGCGTTGACGACGAGGTACGACGGCTTCGCGCCGCTGCGGTCGACGAGGCTCGCCTTGCGTCCGGTCGGAAAGCCGGCACCGCCGCGGCCGCGCAGCGTCGACGTGACGAGCTCCTCGATCAGCCCATCGGAGTCCATGCCGCGCGCCTTCTCCAGCGCCTCGTAGCCACCGACCGCGCGGTACTCGTCGAGCTGCGACAGGTCGCGTTCGTCGGCGTGCGCGAGCAGGAGGTCACGCTTCGGCACGAAGCTCCTCCACGAGCGCAGGAACGTCGTCCGGAGTGACGGGCTCGCGGTAGCGGCCGTCGACGACGACGACCGGCGCGTAGCCGCAGCCGCCGGCGCACTCGATCGTCCGGAACGTCACGCCGCCGTCGGTCGTCTCGCCCGCCGCAATCCCGAGCTCATGCTCGAACGCGTCTACGACGCGCTGCGCGCCGACGAGCGCGCAAGCGAGGTTTGTGCACACCTCCACCGTGTGACGACCGACCGGCTCGAGGTGATACATGTCGTAGAACGACGCGATCGCTTTGCAGTACGCCGGCGTCAGGTCGAGCGCGTCGGCGACTTCGCGCAGCGCCTCCGGCGGCAGCCACCCGTAGCGCTCCTGCGCCGCGCGCAAAGCGGGCATGACGGCCGAGCGCGACTCCGGATACTGCGCGCGAAACTTCTGGATGTCGTTGTACAGCTCCGTCACCGATCGACCTCGCCCATGACGGTGTCCAGCGAGCCGACGATCGCGATCATGTCGGCGATCAGCGACTCCCGCAGGCACGTCGCCGTCGCCTCGAGCGCGACGAACGACGGGGCGCGGAACTTCACACGCCACGGGCTCGGCCCGCCGTCCGAGACGACGTAGCAGCCGCTCTCGCCTCTCGGAGACTCGATCGTCACGTAAACCTCGCCCTCGGGCACGCGATATCCCTCGGTGACGATCTTGAAGTGATGAATGAGCGATTCCATTGACGTGTGGAGCTCCTCGCGCGGCGGCAGCACGACTTTTCTGTCGTCGGCTATCCACGGTTGACCTTCCATCTGCTCGAGCCGGTCGAGGCACTGCGCGACGATCCGCGTCGACTCGCGCATCTCGTCCATGCGCACGCGGTAGCGGTCGTAGACGTCCCCGTGCTCGTACACGGGGACCCGGAAGTCGACCTCGTCGTAAGCCAGGTACGGCTGGTCGCGGCGCAGGTCCCAGTCCACGCCCGACGCGCGCAGCACCGGGCCCGACTGGCCCAGCGCGATCGCGTCGCCGGCGCTCAGCAGTCCGACGCCCTGTGTCCGCTCGAGCCAGATCTGGTTTCGGTCGACGAGCTGCTCGTACTCGTCGACGGCGTGCGGCATGCGCTCGACCAACTTGCGGCACTCGGGATAGAAGCCGCGCGGGATGTCCTCGGCGAGGCCGCCGGCCTGGAAGTAGCGCGTGTGCATCCGTGCACCGGCGACGAGCTCGGAAAGATCGAGGATCTGCTCGCGCTCGCGAAAGCAGTACCAGAACATCGAGATCGCGCCCAGCTCGAGCCCCGACGTGCCGAGCCACACGAGGTGCGACTGGATCCGGTTCAGCTCGCAGAGGAGCATCCGCATCCACGTCGCCTTCCGCGGCACCTCGATCCCCAGCAGCTTCTCGATCGCGAGCACGAAGACGAGCTCGTTGTTCTGGAAGGAGAGGTAGTCGATCCGCTCCGGATACGTGATCCCCTTCCACCACGTCTTCTGCTCCATGTTCTTCTCGAAGCCGGTGTGCAGGTAGCCGATCACCGCCTGCAGGCCGACGACCTTCTCGCCGTGCAGGTCGATCACGAGCCGGAGCACGCCGTGGGTGGACGGGTGGTTCGGCCCGAAGTTGACCGTCAGGACGTCCTCCAGGTCCGGGTCGGCCTGCAAGACCGTCGGGATCGGCGCCGGTGTGCGCGACCCTTCGTAGATACGCGGACGTGCTGAAGCGACCGTCATGCGCGCAGGCCCCGAGCCACGCTTTCGCTCCTCGTGTTCCCGAGCCGCCCGGGGAGGCCGGCTCCGCCGGCCGGGAGCGGGCGGCGGTCGGGGGCGCGAGGCGTCATTCGGCGTCCGAGAAGCGGACCGGCTCGCCGCCGATCGGGTAGTCCTTCCGCAGCGGGTGCCCCTCCCAGTCGTCGTCCATCAGGATCCGCGCGAGATTCGGATGGGCCTCGATCGGGATGCCCATCATGTCCCACGCCTCACGCTCGTGCCAGTCGGCGGTGGGCCACACGGGGATCACGCTCGGGACGCTCTGGGTGTCGTCGAGCCAGACCTGGACGCGGAGACGGCGTCCGTCGCCTCGCCCCAGCGCGAGCAGGTGGTAGTTCATGGCGAATCGCCTCGGCTTCGGTTGTGGCAGGCGCTGGTAGCCCTGCGTCATCGGGGCGTTCAGGTTGCGGCCCCGTGCGGTGCCGATGTAGCCGGAGACGCCGGCGTCCCCCCAGCCGAGGTAGTCGGTCGGCGTGATGTCGGAGAGGAAGTTGAAGCCGAGCGCGTCGCGCAGGTGCTCACAAGCTTCAACAAGCACGCCGCGCTCGACGACGATCGTCGTCTCTCCATGCGCCTCGAGCGTCTCGACATGTCCCGGGACCTGGTCCCAACTCACGACGCGACGCTCCGGATCTGGAACGCCGGAGGGACTCCCGCCTGCACCGCCTCGTGCAGGCGCAGGATGCCCTCCATCAACGCCTCAGGGCGGGGCGGGCAGCCGGGGACGTAGATGTCGACCGCGACGATCTTGTCGACGCCCTGCAGCGTCGTGTAGTTGTTGAACATCCCGCCGGAGCTCGCGCACGCGCCCATTGCGATCACCCACTTCGGCTCGAGCATCTGGTCGTAGATCTGGCGGAGCGGCGCGGCCATCTTCTGCGCGACGCGGCCCGACACGATCAGCAGGTCTGCCTGCCGCGGCGACGCGCGAAACGCCTCCATCCCGAAGCGCGCGATGTCGTAACGCGCGGAGACGATCGACATCATCTCGATCGCGCAGCACGCCAGGCCGAAGGTGTCCGGCCACATCGACTTCGTCTGCGCCCAGTGCACGGCTTTGTCCAGCGTGGTCAAACCAAGCCGCTCCTCTAGGTTCCCGAGCTCGTCCTCGAACTTGCTCGGCCCCTTGCCGCGCCACATGACGCGCTCGCTGTGCAGGCCGTAGTCGGCGAGGCGCTTCGAACGGTCTACTGCCACTCGAGCGCTCCTTTCCGCCAGACGTAGACGTACGCCAGCGCGAGAATGACGATGAAGAAGAGAAACTCGACGAAGCCGAACCACGCGAGCCGGTGGAGGATCACGGCCAGCGGGTACAGGAAGACCACCTCGATGTCGAAGAGGATGAACAGCATCGCGGTGAGGTAGAAGCTGATCGTGAAGCGCCGCGTGTGGGGCGGGCCGGTCGAGACGCCCGACTCGAACGGCACGGTCCGCGCCCGCAGCCGCCGCCTCGGACGCTGCGCGAACGCGAAGCTCATCAGGATCATCGAGGCCGGAATCAGGACCGCGAAGCTTCCGTAGAACAGGAACGGAAGCCAGTTGTCGAGCATCTCCGACCTCCCTTCACGGGGACTGAACGAACATTGACAGAAACCAAGTAGTCAAGCGCGCATCGAGTGTTACAAAGTCCCCGCTCTGGGTACCCGCAGAGCACGTTGCTACGATGGCCGAGATGACCGAGATCCAGGAGCGTCCCGTCACCACTCCGCCGCTCTCGCTGACCGAATCGGCGGCGGCGAAGATCAAGCAGCTGCTCGCCGAGGAGCCCGAGGTCGGCGTGCTGCGGATCGCGATCCAGGGCGGCGGCTGCTCCGGCTTCCAGTACGGCCTCGGCTTCGACACCGCGGCTGCCGAAGGCGACCTCTCGTTCGAGCAGCACGGGGTGACAGTCGTCGTCGATCCGTTCAGCGCTCCGTACCTCCAGGGCGCCGAGGTCGACTACGTCGACACGATCCAGGCGGCCGGCTTCGCGGTCAACAACCCGAACGCCGTCTCGTCCTGCGGTTGCGGCCACTCGTTCCAGGTGGACGAGGGCGAAGCGCCGGATGACGCAGCAGCAGGCTGCGGCTCCGGCTGCTCGCACTAGCCGCAGTTCCGCACCAAGTCTCTAGCATCGACGCATGGCCGAAGCTCCGCTGCGCGTCGCCGTCATCGGTTCGGGGCCGGCCGGCTTCTATGCCGCGGCTGCGCTGCTCGATGCCGACGTTCCGGTCGAGGTCGACATGATCGAGCGGCTACCGACACCGTGGGGTCTCGTCCGCCTCGGCGTCGCGCCGGATCATCCGAAGCTGAAGACGGTATCTCGGGCATTCGAGCGGATTGCCGACAAGCCAGGTTTCCGCTTCCTCGGCAACATCGAAGTCGGACGCGATCTGCACCACGAAGACCTCACCCGCCTCTACGACGCCGTCGTCTACGCGGTCGGCGCGCAGACGGACCGGCGGCTCGGCGTTCCGGGGGAGGACCTCGCCGGCTCGTGGTCCGCGTTCGAGTTCGTGGCCTGGTACAACGGCCATCCCGACTTCCAAGACCTGCCGTTCGATCTCGACGTCGAGCGCGCGGTCGTCGTTGGGAACGGCAACGTCGCGCTGGACGTCGCGCGGATGCTCGCCCTCACGCCGGAGGAGCTCGCGCCGACCGACACGACGGATCAGGCGATCGAGGCGATCGCCGGTTCCCGGATCGAGGAGATCGTGATCCTCGGCCGGCGCGGCCCCGCCGAGGCGGCTTTCACCACGCCCGAGCTGGCAGAGCTCCGCGATCTCGCGGGCGCGGACGTCGTCGTCGATCCGCAGGAGCTCGAGCTCGATCCCGCGAGTGCCGCGAACGTCGAGTCCGACACGCGCGCGCAGCGCAATATGGAGGTGTTGGTCGATTTCGCGTCACGGGCCCCGAGTGGCAAGCCGAAGACCCTGCGGCTGCGCTTCCTCGCCTCGCCGGTTGCGATCCACGGCGAGGGACGTGTCGAGGCGCTCGAGATCGTGCAGAACCGTCTCGAACAGCGTGACGGCCGGGTCGTCGCCGTGCCCACTGACCAACGCGAGACGATTCCTTGCGGACTCGTCTTCCGCAGCGTCGGCTACCGCGGCGTCGCGCTTCCGAACGTGCCGTTCGACGAGGGGCGCGGCACGATCCGCAACGAAGCCGGGCGCGTACTCGACGACGCTGCGCAGCCCATGCGCGGCGTCTACTGCGCCGGCTGGATCAAGCGCGGCCCGACCGGGATTATCGGCACGAACAAGAAGGACGCGACGGAGACGGTTCAGCAGCTGCTCGAGGACGTCCGCGCGGGCCGGATCTCGCACGCCGCGAACGCAACGGCGGAAGCCGTCGACTCGCTCCTCGACGAGCGCGGAGTCCGCCGTGTCGTCTACTCCGGCTGGCTCGCGATCGACACGCTCGAGCGCTCGCGCGGCGAGCCTCTCGGCCGCCCGCGCGTCAAGCTCGTGACGTGGGACGAGCTGCGCGAGGCCGCGGAAGCCGTGGCCGCCGAGACTTAGCCTGGCGCGGATCACCCACCCGGGGGAGCTCCTGACTCCTCCGCGCTCCTATGCTGAATTCATGGCGTCGCGACTGATCGAGTGCTTGAGCTGCGGCGCCTCGCGCCGCGTCGCCGTTGCGCGCTTTCGGCCGATACAGCGGGACGACTGCGCACGCTGCGGCTACGTCGGCTGGGCCGAGACCGAGTCACTCACGGAGGCGCTGCGCCGCGCGTTGCGCGACCGCACGGTCGAGCAGCGCCGCCGCATAGTCGTCTGGTAAGCGCTTCCGCGCAAAGCGCTTGCACTTTTGGGAGGGAATGGCCCCGGTAAACTCGCGAGAATGACCGAGGCAGATGTTCGGCGGGAGTTGTGGGGGTCAGAGACGGCGAAGGCGATCAAGAATTTTCCGGTCTCCGGCGAGCCCATCCCCGTTCCGGTCGCGCGCTGGCTCGGTCGCATCAAGGCGGCGGCGGCGCTCGTCAACGCCGAGCTCGGCCTCCTCGACGACGACAAGGCGCAGCGGATCGCAGACGCAGGCATGCGAATCGCCAACGGCGAGTTGGACGACCAGTTTCCGATCGACGTCTTCCAGACCGGCTCCGGCACGTCGTCGAACATGAACGCAAACGAGGTGATCGCCGCGCTCGCCGGCGAGGACGTGCACGCGAACGACGACGTCAACATGGGCCAGTCGTCCAACGATGTCTTTCCGTCGGCCGTGCACCTCGCCGCGCTCGACCAGATCACGAATACGCTGTTGCCGGCGCTCGAGCAACTTGCGAATTCGCTGGAGAGCAAGGCGCGCGAGTTCGACGACGTCGTCAAGTCCGGCCGCACCCACTGGATGGACGCCGTGCCGGTCACGCTCGGTCAGGAGTTCGCCGGCTACGCGGCGCAGGTGCGACAGGGCATCGACCGCGTGCAGGACGCGCTGCCGCGCCTCGGCCAGATCCCGCTCGGCGGCACCGCCGTCGGCACCGGCCTGAACACGCACCCGGAGTTCGCGGCACGCGTGCGCGAACGGTTGGCCGAAGAGACGGGCCTGACGATCAGCGCGCCCGCGGACCCCTTCGAGTCGCAGGCCGCGCGAGACGGTCTCGTCGAGGCGTCGGGTGCGCTCAAGACGCTCGCTGTGTCGCTGACTAAGATCGCGAACGACCTGCGCTTCATGGGCTCGGGCCCGCGCGCGGGCCTGGCCGAGATCTTTCTCCCCGAGCTGCAGAAGGGCAGTTCGATCATGCCCGGGAAGGTCAACCCGGTCATTCCCGAGGTCGTCACCCAGGTTGCGGCGCAGGTGATCGGCAACGATGCGGCGATTTCGATCGGGGGTATGCAGGGCCACTTCGAGCTCAACGTGTTCGTGCCGCTGCTGGCGCGCAACCTCCTCGACTCGATCAAGCTTCTCGCGAGCGCGTCGCAGCTGCTCGCCGAGAAGTGCGTCGACGGCATCGAGGCGAATCGGGAGCAGTGCGAGCGCTACGCGGAGCTGACGCTCTCGGCAGTGACGGCGCTGAACCCGTACATCGGCTACGACAAGGGCAACGAGATCGTGAAGGAGGCAGTCGCATCGGGCCGCGCGCTTCGCGAGGTCGCGCGGGAGCACGGCGTGGACGACGCGACTCTCGACGAGGCGCTCGACTACAAGAAGATGGCGAAGCCGCACGGGTAGGGTCGCCGTGCGCGGTTGCCGGCTGATGGCCCTTCGTGTCCTACTGCGAGGGGCACATGCCGGGCACGCGCTTGTACGTCGCTCGGCTTCCTTTGTCGCCCGTGGCGGTGACCGAGAAGCCGGCGCAGGCGTTCGCGTCTAGCCCGGGAAGGCGCATCGTGAAGCCGCCGCCGGGGCCGGCCGTTGCGCGGCGGACAAGTCGGTCGTCGGCTTGGAAGGCCGTCAGGCGCGCGTGCTCGTACGGCTTGAAGCCCACGGCACGGAGCGTCACGGGGTCGGTGTCGACGAGCCGAAGTTGCGCGGGCGACGCCTGAGTGCTCAATCCGGAACTCGATCCACCGCCGGCGGTCGCCGCGGCGGCGAAGGCGGCAAACACGACAGCTATGCGGCGCATGGCCGAATTATGCCCCCTGGGCGCGACCCGCGAACCTATCTCGACGCCTTGATCTAGGCGACGATATAAGATCCGCCGCTCGAGTCGGCTGCGGGCGGGGATCGGCTTGTCCGGAACGGCTCTCGATCCGCAGCGGCAACCGCATTCGAGCTGGGGAGACGAAATGCGAAGGAGACAGTACGGAGTCATCGGCGGAAGTGCGGTGATCGCCGCCATCGCCGCGATCGCGCTCATAGTCTCGACGGGCGGCTCCATGCACCCCATTGCCTTCAACTCGAAGCTCGCCGGCGGCGATCCGGACGCCGCGCAAGCGAGCCCAGGTGAAGGCCCGATCGGCGGCTGGGACGCCTACCTGGCTGCCGCGCGCGCTTATCCGGCCGACGAGCTCCCGCCGGCCCTGCCGGAGGAGGCGAAGGCGACATTCGAGAAGATCGCGAAGGCGGACAAAGCGAAGGGTGACCCCAAGGGCAAGGGCGCCGCGTGGAAGCAGGTCGGCCCGCAGGTCAATGCGACGGAGCCGGGCGTCCTCGCGTTCTCGGGCGCGACCAACAACACCGCGAGCCGGACGACGGCGCTCGTCGTCTCGCCCGACTGTGGAGCCCAGGGCTGTCGCGTCTGGGCGGGGGTCTCCGGCGGCGGCGTCTGGCGGACGGAGAACGCTCTCGCCGCGGACCCGGTGTGGGTGCAGCTCAACCCGAACGCTCTCGACCAGAACTCGGTCGGCACCCTCACGCTCGACCCGACCGATGCGACGCACAACACGCTCTACCTCGGGACAGGCGAGCCGAATCGCTGCTCGTCGGGCTGCGAGGCCGGCGTCGGGATCTACCGGTCGCACGATGGTGGCGATCACTGGAAGAAGCTCGGCGACACCTGCGTCAGCAACGCGGTCTACTCGTGCGTGAACGAGGGGAAAGACTCCTTCCTCGGACGCGCGATCAGGGCGGTCGTGATCGACCCGGCGAACGCGAACCACATCCTGGTCGGGTCCGCCCAGGCCGTCCGAGGTCTCTCGCACGTCATCGGTAACGGCGGGACGACCCGGCTCGAGCCCGGCGCGAACGCGCCCGGCCTGTACGAGTCGACCAACGGCGGCAAGACATTCACGATGGTCTGGAACGGCAACGATTCGAACTCGTTCGGGATCAACGACGTCGATCTGGACCCGATCGATCCGAACGTCGTCTACGCGTCCGCGTTCGACCAGGGCCTCTGGCGACGCGATGCCGGAGCGGCGGCGACCGCGTTCAGCCGGGTCTTCGCCCCGCAGTTCGCGGCGGGAGTAGGGGTCGACCGGACAATGATCGCCCCGACCGTGAAGAACGGGCACACGCGGATCTATCTGACCGAAGGCACGCAGAACGGCGGCGGCCCCACCGGTCCCCAGGCGTCGAACTTCTGGCGCACGGACAACGCCAACCAGTCGGCGGCAGCTTTGCTGGCGTCGCAGGCCGCAGGCTCCACCGTGCCGGCCGGAAACGGGAATCCGTTCCCAGCGACCTACAACGGTTGGCAGAAGCTCACGTCGAACACGACGGCGAGCCCGTACTACGCGACGAACGACTTCTGCACGGGGCAATGCTGGTACGACCAGAACGTCTACACGCCCGCGGGCCTGCCCGACACCGTCTACGTCATCGGCTCGTACAACTACGGTGAGCTCCCCTGCAACACGAAGGGGGTCGGCTGCGGGAACGGTCGGTCGAACGGCCGCGGCGTCGTCTACTCCACGACGGCCGGCGATCCGGACGCATCCGCGAGCGGCGGCGGCGTCAATCGCACGTTTACCGACCTGACCTTCGACGCTCAGAACGAGCCGGCGACCTGGTGTTCGCTCGACGGCGCCCAACTGACGTTCGGCGGCGTCACCGCCCCGTTCCAGTGCATCTGGGCTCCGAACTCGATCCACCCGGACCAGCACGTGATCGCGGTCAACCCGTCCAACCCGACTCAGATCTTCGAGGGCTCAGACGGCGGGATGATCCGCACGAGCGGGACGTTCAGCGACATCTCGTCGCGCTGCAACTCGAACGAGCGCCCGCTGCTCGCTGCCGCGAGCCTGGCGAACTGCGCGCGGCTGTTGTCGCGCGTGCCGACGCGGCTCGACCACATCGACAACAGGCTCGGCAGCACGCTGCAGTTCATCAACGTCGCGATCAACCCATCCAACTCGTGCGAGGTGATGGGCGGGACGCAGGACAACGGCACGTGGTCGAACTCGAACGACTGCGACAACGAGACCTGGCCCCAGATCATCTACGGCGACGGTGGTAACGCCGGCTACGACTCGACGAACGCGACATGGCGTTTCAACGAGTTCACGAGCGGATTCAGCGACTCGAACTTCAAGAACGGCGATCCGGAGAAGTGGGTGATCACGTCGGCCCCGATCGTGAACAGCGGCGAAGGGCCGGCCTTCTACTGGCCGCAAATCAGCGACCCGAACCCCGCGACCGGCACGCATCCGATCTACTCGGGGGCGAAGCACGTCTGGAGGACCTGGGCCTTCGGCGCCGGCACTCCGCGGGCCGTCCCGCAGGACAAGGTCCCGAACATCGCCTTCTACGAGGCGAACTGTCCGGAGTTCACGGTGTTCGGTGGGGACCAGAACTGCGGCGACTACCAGCCGCTCGGCGGCCCGTACTGCGACGGGATTGTGCCCGCCCCGCCGGCACCCGACCCGATTCCGTCCTGCATCAACCAGCCCGGCGATCTGACGGGCACGGTCTACGGCGGCGATCGCACCGGCGGCTCGATCTCGTGGCTCGCCCGCAGCGGCGCAGACCACGGCACGCTGTGGGTTGCCACTTCGGCCGGCCGCCTCTTCGTGACGCACAATGCTGATGCGTCCGATCCGGCGACGGTGTCGTGGCACCGGATCGACAACTCGACGTTCCCGACGCGGTTTCCGAGCGGGATCTACGTCGACCCGGCGAATTCGAGTCATGCCTGGGTCTCGTACTCGGGGTACAACGCAGTAACTCCGACGAGGCCTGGTCACGTCTTCAGCGTCAACGAAGGTGCGGCTGGTGTGCCGGGCTCGGGCACGTTCACGAACCTGAACGTGGAGAGCGGCTCCTCGGCGTACCCGACCCCATTCGGGGACGGCGACTTGCCGGTGAGCGACATCGTCCGTAACGACGCGACGCACACGCTGTACGCGGCCACGGACTTCGGCGTTCTCCGCGGCGACAACGACGGTACCGGCGGCTGGCACGTCACCGCCGGGATGCCGCGCTACGAGGTCATGCACCTCGAGATGCAGCCGTCGTCCCGCGTCGCCACGTGTGCCGGATGCCCGCGGGTGCTGTACGCGGCAACGCACTCGCAGGGTATCTGGGCCATGAACCTGGAAACGAAGAAGAAGAAGAAGTAGCTGTCGGTCAATACGCGATCGCCCGGTCGCCGGTCGCGGCGGCGTGTCGCTGACGATCGTTGCGTGCTTCGCGCTCGGCTGAGCTTGTCCCTCGCTTCGCTTCGCTCGCGCTCGGGGCTTGCGCCTTCGGCGCTCGCATTGGTTTGGCGGCAGGAGTGTGGGTGGCTACGGCGGTGTGTTGGTTAGCGCCGCGGCAGAGCCGCGGCGCCGGCGTAGGACTAGTAGGCGATCGCCCGGTCGCCGGTCGCGGCGTGCCGCTGCTCGTCGGCGCGGTACGAGCTGCGCACGAGCGGGCCGGCGAAGACGGAGCCGAAGCCGAGCGCCTCGCCCTGTTCGCGGAACCAGCGGAACTCGTCCGGGTGCACCCAGCGGTCGATCGTTGCGTGCTTCGCGCTCGGCTGAAGGTACTGGCCGATCGTCACGACGTCGACGCCGTTCGCTCGCAGTTCGCGCATCGTGTCGACGACCTCGTCGTTCGTTTCGCCGAGGCCGACGATGATCCCGCTCTTCGTCAGGACCGGGTAGTCGGCGATCTCCTTTGCCCGCCGCAGCAGCCAGAGCGCCTTGTCGTAGCTCGCCTTTGCGCCGCGCATCCGCCGGTGCAGGCGGCGCACGGTCTCGATGTTGTGGTTGAAGACATCCGGTTGCGCGGCGAGCACGGTCTGCAGGGCCTCCTCCTCGACGTCGAGGAAGTCCGGAGTCAGCACCTCGACGCTCGCCTGCGGAAGCTTGCGCTTGAGCGCGCGGATCGTCGCCGCGTAGTGGCCTGCGCCGCGGTCGGGCACGTCGTCGCGGTCCACCGACGTGACGACGACGTGCTTCAGCCGCATCTCCGCCGCGACCTGAGCAAGCCGCAGCGGCTCGAGCGGGTCGGGTGGAGACTCGGGCTTGCCCGAGTGCACGTAGCAGTAGCGGCACGCGCGCGTGCAGGTGTCGCCGAGGATCTGGAACGTCGCGGTGCCGCGTCCCCAGCACTCGGCGATGTTCGGGCAGCGCGCCTCCTCGCAGATGGTGTGGAGGCTCGCGCCGTGGATCAGCTTCTTCACGTCGAAGTAGCGTGAGTCGGCGGAGGGCGCGCGCACCTTCATCCACTCAGGGCGGCGCGGGCGCTCTGCGACGGGCAGCGACGTTTGCACAAAAGCGAGAATAGCCACGTGTGGCGATCGCTCGTCGCGAGCGCGGTTCTGGTCGCGCCGCTCGCGTTCACTCTCCCGAAGACGATTCGGCAAGACGTCGATGCGATTCGCGACCACTCGCGGCTGACTGCCGTCCAGGCCGAGGTCGAGCCTCCGTTCCGCTTCGCGGGCTACCGCAACGTGCCGCTCCTGCTGGGGATCCGTCGGCTCGTGCCAACCGATGCGGATGTCGCGTTCGTTCCCCGAGGCTCTGCAGAGATCTACCTGCAGACGGGCTGGCTCCGGTGGGCCGCGTTCGTGATCGCGCCGCGCGTGGTGGTCGAGGGCCGTGACGCCCGCTGGATCGTCGTCGTCGACCGGACCCCTCGCGAAGCAAAGGTTCGCGGGCGCCGTGCCTGGCGCTTCGGCGACGACTGGCTCGTCGCCCGGTGACCCGCGGCCTCGTCGGCATCGCGCTCGCCTTGCTCGGGCTGCTTCCACTCGGGACGGGCGTGCTGTTCCTGACGCGCACACCGTTTCGCGCGGGCCTCGCCGTGTTCACCGGGGTTGCCGCCGCGATGGTTCTGCTGCCGCCCCTCGTGTACCTTGGCCTCGAGCCGTCGATCCCGATCGTCCTCCTTCTGGGACTGGTTGCGCTCGTCGCGGGAATGATTGTGGGCCGGCCGTCGCGCGCCCGCGCGGGCTTCGAGCTGCTGCCGTCGCTGGTGCTCGCCGTGCCGCTCGCGTTGCTCGCGGGACGCGGCGCCGAGCAGCCGGTCGGGCAGTACGACTCGTTCGCGAACTGGACGCTGAAGGCGAAGCTGCTCTATGCCGGGCGCAGCTTCGCCGACGCTTCGATCGCGCCGCCGGTCCACCGTGAGTATCCGCTCGGCCTCCCCTCGCTCGAGGCGTACACGCTGCACTGGATCGGCAGCGCAAACGTCCGCGTGCTGCACGTGCTCTTCGCCGTCTTTCTAGCCGGGCTGGCCGTCGTCGCTTGGACCGTGCTGCGTCCGCATGTCGGCGCCTTGCCGCTCACGGCGGGTCTGAGCCTGCTCCTCTGGATGCCGGCCGCGAGAGACCAGGCGCTTTCGGGCTACGCCGACGTGCCGCTCGCGTGCCTCTTCGTCAGCGCGGTGCTCTTGCTCGGCGGCGAGAGGCTCGCGCTCGGCTCCGTCTTCGCGGCCGCGGCGCTGGCGACGAAGCGCGACGCCGTCGCGTTCTGCGCAGTCCTGTACGGCCTTGCCTTCGTGACGCTGCTCGTGCAGCGCCGGCGCGAGCGTCTGCCGGGATTGGTCCTCGCCGCGGGCTGCGTGGCGCTGTCGGCGCTTCCCTGGCGCGTGTTCGATGCCGTGCACGACCTACACGACCGGGATATCGACCTCTCGCTCTCGCGCGCCGGCGACTTGCCGTTCGTCTTCGGCCGGTTCGGGGACGTCGCTGTGGACCGGGCTTACGTCTGGGTGCTTCCAATTGCCGTGGTCGCGGCGCTGGTTCTCCTCGCGAATCGTCGTGCTCGGCCGCTCGCCGTCGCCTCGCTAGCGCTCGGCGGCTGCTTGCTCGCGGCCCTCGCGTTCGTGTACATCAGCGGTACGACCGGCGTTCGCTATCTCGTCCGCTCGACCGCCGAGCGCACGCTGATCACGCCGACGTTGCTCGCCGCCGCGCTGCTGCCGCTGCTCGTCACGCGCGCGCTGGGCGCGGGGCCGCGAGCTCCAGCTCCCGAAGAGCGTCGCCGGCGTCGGCCGGCTCGAAGTCGAGGTCGAAAACGTCGGCGAGCGCAGCTGTCGCGGCGGGACGCACGTCGTCGACGCTGACGCCCCGGCCGATCTCGGTCGCGATCGTCGTGAACGCCGCGTCCTCGAGGCCGCACGCGGTGATCCACTTCGTGAAGGGCACGGTGTCGAGGTCGACGTTGAGCGCGTAGCCGTGCGTGGTGATCCACTTGCTGATGTGCACGCCGATCGACGCGATCTTCCTCGGCGGTGGGGTCAGCCAAATTCCTGTCAGGCTTTCGATCCTTTCGGCATCGAGGTCGAACGCCGAGAGCGTTTGGATGAGAGCCTCCTCGAGGTCGCGGCAGTACTTCTGCACGTCCTGCCCATGCCGCGTCAGGTCGAGGATCGGGTAGCACACGAGCTGGCCGGGCCCGTGGTACGTCGACTTGCCGCCGCGGTCCGTCTCGCAGATCTCGACCGTTGCGTTCTCGGGCACGTGCAGCTCACCCGGCTCCGTGCGCCGTCCGAGTGTGATCACCGGTGGATGCTCCAAGAGCAGCACCGTGTCGGGAAGCGCGCCCTCCGACACCGCTCCCGCGACGTCACGCTGCAGCGCGAGCGCCTCGCTGTATGGAACGAGCCCGAGCTGCATGACGTACGCGAGGCGCTGCATTCGCTCTACCCGTCGGTCGCCTCGGCCTGCGCAAGCGCTTCGCGCGCAGCCTCGAGTTCTTCCGTGCGCACGAAAATCTCCTGCCGGCCCGCGTAGGCGGCTCCGATCCCGACCGGGTCGGCCGCCGTACCCATGCCGGGGAAGATTCGGCTCTTCTCATAGCTCGCGTTGATGCCGAGCGATTCGAGATAGCCGCAGATCATCGCCGCCTCGGCCTCGCTGTTCGCCTCGGTCAGCTTGGTGAAGTTCTCGCCCAACAGTCGTTCAGCCTTTCTCCCAGTTCGCGGGCGGTGCGGCTTTGCCGCACCGCTCACGAACAAAAACCGAAGCAGCGCTCACTCCGGCGGCCAGCCGATGGCGAGCGCCGAAGGCGCGAGCCCCCGAGCGCGAGCGGAGCGAAGCAAGGGACAAGCTAATAGTCCGACTCGCTCCAGCTCTCGAGCTTCTGGCGCAGATCGCGTAAGAACCTGCCCGCGAGGGCGCCGTCGACGAGCCGGTGGTCGTACGTCAGCGTGAGGTTCATGATCGAGCGGATCGCGATCACGTCCTCGCCGAACTCGTCCTGCACGACCCACGGCCTCTTCACGACGGCGTAGGTGCCGAGAATCGCGGCCTGCGGCTGGCTGATGACCGGAGTGCCGTGGAAGGTTCCGTAGCCGCCGGGATTCGTGATCGTGAACGTGCCGCCCTGCACGTCGTCCGGTAGAAGCTTCTTGTCGCGTGCCCGCTGCGCGACGTCCATCACCGCGCGTGCGATGCCGAGGAGGTTCAACCCTTCGGCATTCTTCACGACCGGGACGATCAAGCCCTTCCCGTCCTCGAGCTCGACGGCAAAGCCGAGGTTGACGTATTTGCGCGTCAGGATCTGCTCTCCGCGGATCTCGCCGTTGATCCACGGGTAGTCGCGCAGCGTTTCGACGACCGCGCGCGCGACGAACGAGAGATACGTCGGGTTGACGTCGTAGCTCTCCTGGAACTCCTTCTTCAGCTTCGAACGGATCGCCACCACCTTCGTCATGTCGACCTCGATCGCGCTCGTGACGTGCGCCGCGGTGTCGAGCGAGCGGCGCATGTGCTCGGCGATGCCGCGGCGCATCGCGGTCATCGGCTCCAGCGTCTCGCCGGGCTGTGCGGCGGCAGGCTGCGCTTGGGCCGCCGGCGCCCGTGCGGGCTGGGGCGGCGCCGGACGCTCCGCTTCCGGTGCTGGAGGCGCCGGCGCGGGAGGTGCCGCACGCTCGGGTTCCGGCACGGGGGCAGCCTTGGCTGGCGCGCCGCGCTCGATGAACGCGAGAATGTCCTTCTTCGTGACGCGGCCACCCCGGCCGGTGCCGGGAACCTGTGCCGGGTCGACGCCGTGCTCGGACGCGATCTTCGCGACGACGGGCGAGACGAACGTCCTGCCGTCGGTCGAACCGTCTGCCGGGGCCGGCGCGGTGGGTTGAGGCGCAGCGGTCGGGGCGGGTGTCTCTGCCGGCGACGCCGCCTCGCTTTCGCGTGCAGCTTGCTCCGTCGCGGGCTCGGGCGGCGCTTCCGCCGCCACCTCGGCGCCTTCGGGCGCGATGGTCGCGAGCTTCGTGCCGACGTCGACGGTCTCGCCCTCTTGCACGAAAATCTCCTGCACCACGCCGCTGCCCGGCGACGGAACCTCGGTGTCCACCTTGTCGGTCGAGATCTCGAGCAGGCTCTCGTCGGATTGGACGGTTTCGCCGACCTGTTTCAACCACTTCGTGATCGTGCCCTCGGAGACGGAGACGCCCATCTGCGGCATGACGACCTCGACGACGGATGTGGTGGCCATCAGTACTCCACGAGCTCCCGCAAGCCCTTGGCCACGTCGTCGACCTGGGGGATGTACGCCTTCTCGAGCACGGGTGAGAAGGGCACAGGTGTGTCCGGCGCCGCGATCCGTTTCACCGGCGCGTCGAGATCCTCGAACGCCTCCTCCGCGATCGTCGCGGCGATTTCCGCGCCGAATCCGCCGCTGCGCGTGTCCTCGTGCAGGACGAGCACCTTCGACGTCTTGCGCACCGAATCGAGCACCGCCTTCTTGTCCCACGGCATCACGGAGCGCAGGTCGATCACCTCGACCGAGACGTCGTCCGACTCGAGCTGCTGCGCCGCCTCGTCCGCGGTGTAGACCATCGCGCCCCACGTGATCACCGAGATGTCCGAGCCTTCTCGATGCGTGCGCGCCTTGCCGATCGGCACCGTGTAGCGCTCGTCCGGGATCTCGCCCTTGATGCGGCGGTACAGGTGCTTGTGCTCGAAGTACAGCACCGGGCTCGGATCCTCAATCGCGCTGACGAGCAGGCCCTTGGCATCCTCGGGCGTCGCGGGGCAGACGCACTTCAGCCCCGGGATGTGCGCGAACGAAGACTCGGGGTTCTGCGAGTGGAACGGTCCTCCGGAGAAGCCGCCGCCGGACGGAAGCCGCACCGTGATCGGCACAGGGGTGCCTGCGCGCCAGCGCTGCTTCGCGGCGACGGTCACGAGGTGATCCCACGCGCAGGAAATGAAGTCGGCGAACTGCATCTCGGCGACGGGCCGCATGCCCATGATCGCGGCGCCCGTGCAGCCCGCGACGATCGCCGTCTCGCTGAGCGGCGCGTCGATCACGCGCCAGGGCCCGAACTCTTCCTGAAAGCCGAGCGAGACCTTGAACGCGCCGCCGTAGACGCCCACGTCCTCGCCGATCAGGAACACGCGCTTGTCGCGGCGCATCTCCTCGCGGAGGCCGTCGCTGATCGCCTGGAGATAGGTCCTTTCAGCCATCTACTTGTGGTGAGGCGTGTCGAGATCCTCGGGCGTCGCGTAAACGCCCTGCGTGAGCTCCGACGGGTCGGGGAGCGGCGATTCCTCTGCGCGCTGAAGCGACTCGTTCAGCAACCGCTTGACGCCCGCTTGAATCTCGTCCTCCTCCTCGTCGGAGAAGTTGGCGTTCTCGCGCAGCCAGTTGCGGAAGCGCTCGAGGGGATCGGCCTTCGCCCACTCCTCGAGCATCGGCTTCGGGACGTAGAACGCGTCGTCGTGAACGGCGTGGCCTTCCATGCGCTGCGTGACGCACTCGACGAGCGTCGGCCCGCCTCCGGCGCGCGCCTTCTCGATCGCGCGCCTCGCCTCGCGGTAGACCGCCAGCACGTCGGTGCCGTCGACGACGATCCCGTCGAATCCGTACGCCTGCGCGCGATCCGCGACATGGTCGGTCGGATACTCGAGATGCGTCGGGGTCGAGTACGCCCACTGGTTGTTGTCGCAGATGAACACGACGGGCAGCTTGCGGACGCCGGCGAAGTTCATGCCCTCGTGCGTGTCGCCGCGTGCCGAGGCGCCTTCGCCGAACCACGCCACGGCGACGCGCTTCTCCTCGCGGATGCGGAACGCGAGCGCGCAGCCAACACCGACCGGCAGCATCGCGGGGAGGTGGCTGACCATCGCGATCAGCCCCAGGTTCGAGTCCGCCATGTGCACGTTTCCGTCCCTGCCGTGCGTCGGCCCGTCGCGGCGGCCCATGTACTGCGCGAAGACCCGCCACGGCTCGACGCCCCGGACGATGTGGACGCCCATATCGCGGTGGAGTGGCGTGCCGACGTCGTCAGGGCCCATCGCAGTCGCAACGCCGACCGCCGCAGCTTCGTTTCCGCGGCCCGTGTAGAACGAGCCGGGGATCTTCCCCTGCCGGTAGAGGATGTGCCCGCGCTCCTCGACACCGCGCGTGATCAGCATGCTGCGGTACATGCCGAAAAGGTCCTCGCGGTCGAGGCCCGCCTGCATGATCTCACTCAACGAGCCGACGGGCTCGGCTCTGGTCGCAATCGCCAAGACAAGGCAACTGTAACGACTAGGCTCGTTGGTATGGGCAAGGCCTCGGACTGGCTCAGAGAGGAGCGACGCAAGGTGCTCGGAGACTGGGTCGCCTTTTGTCTCTCCTGCGGCGCGGCCCAACGGTGGTTCGAGGAGTTCGAAGACGAGGTCGCCCGGGAGTGCCCGCAGTGCGGCGGCGAGATGCTGCGGCGCTGCCCCTCCTGTGACGCGGCGTTCTCGTCCGTCTTCGCCGTAGCCTGCGAGGAGTGCGGCGCTCAGTTGCGGCCGAACGACCTCTTCGGCGGTCCGATCAGGAGTTCTTGATCGCCGAGAACCGGATAACCGTGACGGCGTGGGCGCCGCTTACGTCCCGGTTGTAGAGCTGGCTGAGGAAGTCCGCCATCTCTTCCGGGCGTCGGATCCCCGGGTTGTCATGCTCGATCTCGCGCGGCGAGAGGTCCTCGAGCGCCTTAACCTCGACCTTGTCGATCACCGCGTCGAAGATCTTCTCCCGCGTGCCGTACCGGGCGCCCACCAGCACCTGCACGACCATGCCCTTCTTGTATTTCGCGCTCTTGTCGCCGAGCCGGATCGTCGCGGACTTGCGCCCGGAACGGAGCTGATCCGCGACCATCATGTTGTAGAAATTCAGCGCGTACACGGGCTCGGAGATCATAGGGCCGCTTTCGCCTTTTCCGCCATCTCACGCTCGGATTTGTATGTCAGGTAGTCCGAAACCTCGTCGAGGGGGATCCACCTTGCCTCGGTCACCTCATGCCGAAACTGCGGTTCGAGGTCGTCAATCCGTCCCCGGCGGTAGCGGACGAGGAAAAAGGAGACGACCTTGAACACGCGCTCACCCTTCCACGTGTAGACGTAGTGGATGTCGCCGAGCTTGCGCTCGAGGCTGCCTTCGACGCCGGTTTCCTCGGCCACTTCGCGCAGCGCCGTGCCCTCGGCGGAGTCACCGGGGGCAATCTGGCCCTTCGGCAGCGCCCAGACGCCCTCCGGCTTCCCGCCGGGACGGATCGCCGCGAGCCACCAGCGGCCCCTCAGCCGCCGCACGACCACGGCTCCCGCGGAGAACTCGCGCGCCACCGAGGGTTTGTAACACGCACCCGACCCGACTTGCGGTGAGCGCCGCCAGGCCTTTACAATGCCGCTGGCACTCTCACCGTGAGAGTGCCAGCCGTGTCACAAACTCAACGCAGGAGGCCCTACCGAATGAACCTACAGCCGCTGGGTGACCGCCTGATCGTCGAGGTGCTCGAGGAGGAGGAGCAGACCATCAGCGGGATCGTCCTCCCCGACACCGCGAAGGAGAAGCCGCAGCGAGGACGCGTCCTCGCCGTCGGCCCGGGCAGCCGCAACGACAAGGGCGAGCTCGTCCCGATGGACGTCGCCGAGGGCGACGAGGTGATCTTCTCCAAGTACGGCGGAACCGAGATCAAGGTCGAGACGGACGAAGTCCTGATCCTGCGCGAGTCCGATGTGCTCGCGAAGGTGATCGGCACGCGCGAGCCTGCCGGCGCGACCGCGTAAAACCGAAAACCAGAGGAGGAACGACACGAGATGGCTCACAAGGAGCTGAAGTTCAACGAGGATGCGCGCCGCGCGCTCGAGCGCGGGGTCAACATCCTCGCGGACGCGGTCAAGGTCACCCTTGGCCCGAAGGGGCGCTACGTCGTGCTCGACAAGAAGTTCGGCGCGCCCACGATCACGAATGACGGCGTCACGATCGCACGCGAGATCGAGGTCGAAGACGTCTTCGAGAACCAGGGCGCGCAGCTCGTCCGCGAAGTCGCCACCGCGACGAACGACGTCGCCGGCGACGGCACGACGACGGCGACCGTTCTGGCCCAGGCGATCGTGCGCGAGGGCCTGAAGAACGTGGCCGCGGGAGCGAACCCGATGTCGCTGAAGCGCGGTATCGAGGCAGCCGTGGACGCCGTCACCGAGAACCTGAAGTCGCAGTCGAAGGAGATCTCGGGCAAGGAAGACATTGCCCGCGTCGCGAGCATCTCGTCGCGTGAGCGCGAGATCGGCGACAACATCGCCGACGCGATCGAGAAGGTCGGTAAGGACGGCGTCGTGAACGTCGAGGAGGGCCAGACGTTCGGCCTCGAGCTCGAGTTCACCGAGGGTATGCAGTTCGACAAGGGCTACCTGTCGCCGTACATGATCACGGACGCCGAGCGCATGGAAGCCGTGCTCGAGGATCCGTACATCCTCGTCG
>WNGF01010060.1_pt1 | contig 21027 bp, 20 predicted proteins | sample 5400641 | NCBI WGS metagenome assembly WNGF01 (sample SAMN13153371, study PRJNA577476) | soil metagenome | isolation source: 80 cm soil or saprolite under grassland replicate 2 | place: USA:California | collected 2016-06-15 | reverse complement strand
CCGCTGCACGACGCCACGGTGGTGGGCGACACCGTGGGCGATCCGTTCAAGGACACCTCTTCGGTGGCCATGAACCCGGTGATCAAGTTCACTACGCTCTTCGGCCTGCTGGCCGTGGACCTGGCGGTGAGCATGACCAGCAAGAGCGCGGGCCTGACCCATGTCCTGGCGCTGGCGTTCTTCCTGGTCTCGGCCTTCTTCGTCTGGCGCAGCTTCTACAGGATGCGCATCACGCACCTGGAACGGAAAGCCGCCGAGGTCGAACCCGCCAAGGAGATGGTCGGACGGTAAGACAACAAGTCGCACCAACCCAGAGCGCCACTCTTCGGAGTGGCGCTTTTGTTTTGCTCAAAATACTTGTGACGGGTACGCGGCGTGACGCGCCGCTCCGGCCGCAGGCGCGGGCCTGCTATGCTGTTTTCATGGACCCCGTTGCGCTGACGCGTCAGCTCATCGACATCGAATCGATCACCGGCAACGAAGGCGCGGCCGCGCGCTTTCTGGCGGAGCAGTTGGAGGCGATGGGCTTCGCTGTCGAGCTGATGCCGGTAGAGGGCGAGCGCTGCAATGTCTTCGCCAGGCCGCCAAAGGTGGACGCGCCCGTGCTGGTCTTTTCCACGCACATCGATACCGTGCCGCCGTTTCTGCGCTCCAGCGAGGACGCCGACAACATTTACGGCCGCGGCGCCTGCGATGCGAAGGGGATCATCGCCGCCCAGGTCGCCGCCTGCCAAAGGCTCTGCGCGGCGGGCAAATCCGCCGGGCTGCTGTTTGTGGTGGGCGAGGAGCGCGACTCGCTGGGCGCAGCCGTCGCCAACCAGAACCCGCGCGGCTCGCGCTTTCTGGTGAACGGCGAGCCTACCGATAACCGCATCGCGCTGGCTTCCAAGGGAGCGCTGCGCGTGGAGGTGACCGCGCACGGACGCATGGCGCACTCGGCCTATCCCGAGCTGGGCGAGTCGGCCATCGAAAAGCTCCTGGACGCGCTGCAGGCGCTGCGCGCCATGCCGCTGCCGCACAATCCGGAGATCGGTCCCAGCACCATGAACATCGGCATCATCGAAGGCGGGCGCGCCACGAACGTGATTCCGGACTTCGCGAAAGCGCAACTGCTCTACCGGCTGGTGTCGCCCTCCGATGGACTGCGGCGGGAGATTGTGAAGGCGGTGGGCCCCGCGGCTGAGGTCGAATTCGTGCTGGACATCCCCTACATGCGCTTCCTCACCGTGCCGGGCATCGAGACCATGACGGCCTCGTTCACCACAGACATTCCCAAGCTGACCGCCTGGGGTGGGCCGGTGCTGCTGGGGCCGGGCTCGATCCTGGTGGCCCACACGGACCGCGAGTTCCTCGCCAAAGCAGAGCTGATGCGGGCGATCGAGCTGTATGAGCAGATCGGAAATCATCTACTGCGTTGATCCGAACAACCTGCAAAGTCAAAGGCCCCACTTCTGCCAAAAGACGGCAGAAATGGGGCACCAAATCGAATGCTGAATTGCACGGGGTAATCAAGCACCCGCCAATCATCAGAGTTCTTTCCGAGCACCAACAGGGCAAAAAACAGAATCCCCGCATCTGTCATGGGCGTACACTGATCGGTCATGAGTACGCACCCGACCCAGCAGCCGACCAACCCTCTCGCCAAGGCGGCCTCCGCCTATCTGCGGTCCGCCATGCATCAGCCGACCCACTGGTACGAGTGGAGCCCGGAGGCATTCGCCGAGGCCGATCTCCAGGGCAAGCCGATCCTGCTCGACATTGGCGCGGTGTGGTGCCACTGGTGCCACGTGATGGACCGCGAATCGTACGAATCGGACGAGACCGCCGCGATCATCAACGAGCACTTCATCGCGGTGAAGGTAGACCGCGACGAGCGGCCGGAGGTGGACGCGCGCTACCAGTCGGCGGTGTCGGCCCTTACCGGACAGGGTGGCTGGCCGTTGACGGTCTTTCTCACCTGCGAAGGAAAAATCTTTTTCGGCGGCACCTACTTCCCTCCCGAGGATGCTTACGGGCGCGCCGGCTTCAAGCGTGTTCTGCTCTCGATAGCCGAGGCATACCGCGAGCGCCGCGACGAGCTTGAGCGCGAAAGCGATTCGCTGATGGAGCAGCTCGCGGCGATGGAGTCGCTGCAAGGCCACGGCGGAACGTTCACGCCCACGGTCATCCCGAGCCTGGTGCAGTCGGCGCTGACGCTCTTTGACCACGAACACGGAGGCTTCGGCAACGCCCCGAAGTTCCCTCACCCGCCTGCCATGGACCTGCTGATCGACTGGTACGCGCGTACGGGAGAAAGGCCCGTGGGGGACGTGATCGTCAACACACTGGAGAAGATGGCGCGCGGCGGGGTCTACGACCAGCTTGCCGGCGGCTTCCATCGCTACTCGGTGGATGAGCGCTGGTGCGTGCCGCACTTCGAGAAGATGGCCTATGACAACTCCGAGCTGCTGAAGAACTATGTTCACGCCTGGCAGGCGACGGGCAATCCGTTCTTTGCCGACGTATCCCGCGACATTCTGCGCTGGATGCGCGAGTGGCTCAGCGACCGCGAGCGCGGCGGCTACTACGGCTCGCAGGACGCCGATATCAGTCTCGACGACGACGGCAGCCACTTCACCTGGACACTGAAGGAGGCGCGCGCAGTGTTGAGTGAGGATGAACTCGCCGTGGCCGCCGCTCACTATGACATCGGCGAGCATGGCGAGATGACGCACGATCCGGGCAAAAATGTGCTGTGGGTGCGCGATTCGCTGGACAAGATCGCGGCCAATCAGAGCCGGACGCCGGAGGCCACGGCAGAGCTGCTCGCACAGGCGAAGAAGAAGATGTATGCGGCGCGGCTCGAGCGGCCGATCCCGTTCATTGACCACACGCTTTACACGGGATGGAACGCCATGTGCATCTCCGCGGTTCTGCGTGCCGCGCGCGCGCTGGACGATAGGGCCGAGCAGCAGTTCGCGCTGCTCTCGCTTGAACGCCTGCTGCGGGATGCCTACGACCCCAAGGACGGGTTGCGGCACGTCATCGCCTACGCCGGAGATGGCGGAAGGATGGGACCGCCCGGCACGTTGGAGGACTACGCCTACACCACGCTCGCCTGTCTGGATGCCTATGAGTGCAGCGGCGACCTGAGCTATCTGCGGCGGGCGGAGGAGATTGCCAAGAGGATGATCGCGGGCTTTCACGATGAGGAGGGCGGCGGCTTCTTCGATCTCGACCACAGCTCGAGCCAGAATGCAGTGGGGGCACTGAGCACGCGGCGCAAGCCGTTCCGCGATTCGCCGACTCCGGCGGGCGATCCCTCGGCGGCGATCGCCCTGCTGCGGCTGCACGCACTCAACGGCGACGAGCGGATGTGCGCGCTGGCCAAAGGCACGCTGGAGCTCTTTGCCGCGGCAGCCGAGCACTACGGCATCACCGCCGGAACTTATGGGCTGGCTTCTGTCTGGCTGGCACACTCTCATGTGCGGATTATGGTGGTTGGCCAGGGCCCGCGAGCAGATGCGCTCTATGCCGAGGCGATGGCGCCCTTTGCCCTCAATAAAATCGTCCTGCGGGTAAAGAGTGGGGCGGAGCTGACGAGCGTTTTGCCGGCGGAAATGGCAGAGCTCTTCTCCTCGGTTCCCGGCATAGAAGACAGGCGCTCGAAAGCGCTGCTGTGCGGCGGCTTTACATGCCGGCCTGCAATCCTCACGCCGGAGGAGCTGCGCGACGCGCTGAAGGAAGAGATCAAACGGCGAGTCTGATGGGCTAAGTTCCCTGGGACGCCGGGCCCTCAGCAAGCCCGGGGTCCCCGGCAGCACCGGTTGCCTTGCTGCGCTGGAACTCGACCGAAGGCGTCGCATCGGTTTAGAGTGAAGAGATGCCCACCAAAGCGAAATCCACCAGGAACACAGCCGGCAGCACCACAAGAATCGCGAGCAAGGTTGCGCGGTCTTCTTCGAAGCGAAATAAGAAAGCTGCTGCCTCGGCGCGAGCGAAGGCCGCAGCCGGCTCCGCAAAGCCCCCCGCAAAATCCAAGGCCGCGACCCCGAGAAAGAAATCGAGCAATGGCTTTCATCCAGGAACTTACATTGTGCCGCGCGGACACGTAAGTATTGCAGTGCCGACATTCTGGAACCTGCGGCAGACCAATGACGATGTACAGGTGGAGTCGGAGGCCAGCGAGACGAGCGTGATCCTGACCGCATATCACCGGAATGCGGGCGTGAAGCCGCTCGATGCGCGCGACTATCTGCAGCACTTTCTGGAGACGGCGCCGGTCGCGGGCCGGGTGCAGACCGGCAGCGGAAGCAGGCAGCAGGCCAGCGCGCGCTTTCGCGACGAGGAGGGCGACAACTGGTTTGTGCGCTTCATCTCCAACGGTGCGACGCTGCTCCTGGCCACGTGCCACTCGAACCTTTCGCTGACTTCGCGCGACGGCCGGACGGGCCTGGCGGTGCTGGACTCGATCAAGCTGAAGGCGAGAGGCTAGGTTCGGTGGCGTGACGTCGAAGCAGGGCAACATCGAGTCAGTCACTCTTGCGGGCGAGGCCGGTGGACTCGAGGCGCTGCTCAATCTGGGTGCTGCCGATGCAAAATATGCGGCGCTGGTCTGTCATCCCCATCCGCTCTTCGGCGGCACCATGCACAACAAAGTCGTGTTCGCGGCGGCGAAGGTGCTCAACTCGTTCGGCTACCCGGTGCTGCGCTTCAACTTTCGCGGCGTAGGGACCAGCGCGGGAGAGCACGACGAAGGACGAGGCGAAGTCGGCGACGTGCGAGTTGGGCTGGACTATCTGGCCGAACGGTTTGCGCTGCCGATCCTCTTCGCGGGCTATTCGTTCGGGGCCGCCATCGGGCTGCGCGCCGCGGTTGCACATACGCGAGTTGCGGGCCTCGTCCTGATCGGCACGCCGGTACAGGTTGACGAACGGCACTACAGCTTTGAAGCGTTACATGCGAGCACGCTTCCCAAGCTGATGGTGAGCGGCACGCGCGACCAGTTCGCAACGCCGGAGCAATTGCAGGAGATCTTTGCCCACGCAGCCGAGCCCAAGAAGCTGGTGATGGTCGCCGAGACCGACCACTTCTTCGGCGGACGATTGGAAACCGTGCGCGAAGCGCTGCGCGGCTGGGTGCGCGAAGTGACCGGATCGGCAGCGGCCCGCGCATGAACGCGGACGAAGTATCCGGCGATGAAAACCTAACCCGCCAGATGCGCGCCGCCGCGCGCGAGATCTTTGCACACGCGCTCGCAGAGAGCAGCATCGAGCGCGCCTTCAGCCGCAAGGTGTATTACGAGCGCGGGGTCCTGCAGGTCGGCGCCGACCTCTTCGACCTCGGCACGTTCTCGCGCATCTTCGTCGTCGCCATCGGCAAGGCGGCGCACCACAGCCTGGAGGCTCTGGTCTCGCGCCTCGGTGGCGGAGTTAAGGCAACGGGGATCGTCTCTGCGCCCACGCGGCCCACCTCTCAAGTATCCGGCTTCCGCTACTACGAGGGCGGCCACCCGCTTCCCAATGGTGAATCGCTGCGCGCCGCCGAAGCCATTCTGCGCGGCCTCGATTCGCTCACGGAAGACGCGCTGGCGATCTACCTGATCAGCGGCGGCGGCTCGGCCGTGGTGGAAAAGCCGATTGACGAAGAGATTGCATTCGACGAGCTGGTGGAGAGCTACCGCGCGCTGGTGCACTCCGGTGTGCCGATTGCGGAGATGAACGCGGTGCGCAAGCATCTCTCCGCCGTCAAGGGCGGACGCATGGCAGTGGCCGCCGCGCCGGCGCAGCAGCTTTCGATCATGGTCTCCGACGTGCCCGACAACGCGCTGGACTCGCTGGCGAGCGGGCCGACCATGCCGGACAGCGCGACCGCCGGGCAATGCTACGAGATCGCGCAGCGCTATGGACTGCTGCCAAAATTGCCGGCCGGCGTGCGCGGGCTCTTCGAGCGGCGTGCGCTGGAGGAGACTCCCAAGTCCGACGACCCGGCCTTTGTGCGCGCGCGCTGGTGGCCCATTCTCTCCAATTCCTGCACGCTGCAGGCTGCGGCCGAACGAGCAACGCAGTTGGGATTTGCCGTCGAGATCGACAACCGCTGCGATGACTGGGATTACCGCCAGGCCGCCGATTATCTGCTGCAGCGCCTTCGCGAGTTGCGCAAGCGGGGTCCCCAGCAAGCCTCTGTCGGCTTGCTGGGGTGGAAGAGCGGCGCACCGGCGAAGGGCCCGCACGTCTGTCTCATCTCCGGCGGCGAATTGAGCGTCAAGGTGGACCGCGCGCAGGGAGTGGGCGGCCGCAATCAGCAGTTCGCGCTCTATTGCGCCCAGCAGATTCGGGGAGAAGACATCTGCATCCTCAGCGCGGGGACGGACGGCATCGACGGCAACAGTCGCGCAGCCGGCGCGGTAGTGGATGGGAGCACGATTTCGCGTGCCCAGGAGAAGGGACTGAGCGCGGAGGATGCTCTGGCGAACTTCGATGCGTTTCCGCTTTTCGATGCGTTGGGAGATGCGATTGCGACGGGACCGACTGGAACGAATGTGCGCGATGTGCGCGTGCTGCTGGCGTGGTGAAGCGGAGAAAACTGCTTTGTCGTGTCATCCTGAGCGAAGCGAAGGACCCCAGCACAGTTTCCCTCCGCTGTTCCGTTCGAGATCACCAACCCGTAAGGCGTCCCTCTCTTGTTTTTCTGCAGTGCAACTCCTGCGAGAAACAATAAAAGAGAAATCAAAAACAACTCGAGTGAAGTTTTCCTGTAAGGTGACCTCGTGCTGTACAGGTTATGCCCAGACTTGCTGGGGTCCTTCGCTTTGCTCAGGATGACCCGAAAAACACACTGCGCTCACTCAAGTCAGAAGAACTTCGCCACGCCCTCTTCGAGCACGTGAACGCGATCGCTGACGCCGAGGCGGCGCGCACCGCTGAGCAGCCGCTGTACGGGTTCGTCTACCGGCTCCTGCGAGAGCTTGAAGGTCCCGTAATGCATGGGGATCATGTGCTGCGCGCCCATCTCGACAAACCCACGCAGTGCGTCTTCCGGGCTGGCGTGCACGGTGCGGAAATTCTCCGGGTGGTAGGCCCCGATGGGCATCAGGGCAACTTCAGGGTTGAGGCGGCGGCCGATCTCCGCGAAGCCGTCGAAGTAGGCCGTGTCGCCGGAGTGATAGACGGAGTGCTCGCCGCAGGCGAGGACAAATCCGCCGTAGCCGCGATGCATGTCGCGAATGACGCGCGCGCCCCAGTGCTGGGCCGGCGTGGCGGTGACGCGCGTCTTGCCGAGCTGCAGCTCCTGCCACCAGTCCAGTTCCACAACGGTGCGAAAGCCAAGATCGAAGACCAGGTCCCTCACTCGGGCGGGCACGATGAGCAGCGGGGCGCGGCCGCTCTTGAGCATGCTTGCACGCGCAATGGCACGGAGCGAGGGACGATGCAGGTGGTCAAAGTGCGCGTGGGTGACGAGCACGGCGTCCAGCGCGGGCAGGTCCTGAATGCGAAGGCCCGGACGGCGCAGCCGCTTCAGCACAAACAGCCACGGGGAAAAGATGGGATCGACCACGACGCTGGCGCCGCCGACCTGCAGGAAGAACGAGGCGTGGCCGATGAAGGTGACGCCCATCTGGCCTTCGGCCGCGAGCTCAGGACGGTGTGTCCGCCCGGTGCGCCTGGTCATGGCGGAGTGCCGCACCAGTTTGCCGAGCTGGTTGGCCTTCTTGTGGATGACTTTGACCTTGATCATCCTTCTCCGTTCCACCTCAGCAAGCTACAGCGGGCTTGCTGGGGACCCGCGCTGGATGCCGCTCGCCCGCTCGGCAATCCCTTCCTATCGTAATCGCACTTCCGCTGTTGTAAACTGCGCAGCTTCGGCTTTTAATCAACATTTTGCCAAAATGATTGCGAACCGGAGGAGCACTGGTGAAGATTGCGTACCTGGGATTGGGCATCATGGGGCGTCCGATGGCGGCCAACCTGGTGAAGGCCGGACACGAGGTCACGGTCTGGAACAGAACGCCGAAGAGTGTTCCAGGCGCGCGCACGGCAGCAACTCCGGCGGAGGCCGCCACTGGCGCCGAGGTCGTCTGGATCTGCGTCGCCGATACCAGCGCGGTGGAGCGAGTGCTCTTCGGTGCCGACGGCGTGGAACCGGCGCTGCGGCCGGGAATGATCGTGGTGGACTCCAGCACCATCGCGCCGCGCGCCAGCCGCCGCTTTGCTGAACGGGTCAGCGTCAAGGGCGCCGAGTTCGTCGACGCTCCGGTGACCGGCTCGAAGATCGGCGCCGAGAGCGCGCAGCTGGTCTTCATCGTGGGCGGCGCGGAGAAAACCCTAGCGGCGCTCGATCCTTTGTTCAAAGTGCTGGGCAAAAAGGTGATTCACGTGGGTGAGAACGGCGCGGGTGAGAGCGCCAAGATCAGCATGAATCTGATGGCGGCGGCGATCTTCGAGGGCTTCGCCGAGGCGCTGGTCTTGAGCGGCAAGCTGGGCGTGCCTGCCGAGAAGATGGTGGAGTTGATCGAGTCGTCGATGATTCGCAGCGGCGTCACCGACTACAAGGCCGGCTTTGTCCTGCGCAGGGATTGGACGGCGAATTTTCCTCTGCGCCTGATGCTGAAGGACATTCGCCTGATGCTGGAGGCGGCCGCGGAGGAGAAGATCTCGCTGCCCGCGTTGAAGGAGATCGAGAAGGTCTATCAGAAGGCCGTAGATGACGGGCACGCCGACCACGACTATGCTGCGACGGTGGAGACGGTGAGGAACATGTAGTGGTCGGATCTGTCTTCCCACAAAAGTTGCCGCAAAATGACTGACCCCACTCGCCAGGAACCCCGATCTTTCCGGGTTCTTGGCATGTGGGGTCCGTCAAACTCGGCGGCTCAGCTCTTACCGCATTGGTGGCTACGGTGTGAACTCCACTAACCGTCAAGCTAATTGCATGGACGTATTTTTCGGCGTATTGGTTGTATGGCGAGAGCTGATACGGATTGCGAGACGGGTGCTCTCAGCCGCAGCAACTCTAGTTGCGCTTGAGCTCTCTGCTCTCGCGCTGCAGCCGCTTGCCGCGGCTCACCAGAGTGAGGGCGTAGCCGCAATGGATGACCCAGACCACAATGTAAGCGGCATAGAGGAAAGCCTCGCCGTGGACAATGACAGGAGGATTCATCGGGTGCCCTCCGTTTCGTAATCCAGAGAGGCGCGCGCGTGCGCCTCTTCCAGGGCGTGGCTGGCCAGCGCCTGACGATAGCGTGTCCAGACGAACAGGCCGGCAAGCATCAGAAATCCTGCCCAGTTCCAGAGCACGGCAACCCACATTCTCGGGTCCAGGCCGGAGCCCTCGCCGCCGCCAATCACCGGCTGCGGATGCTGGGTGCGGAACCAGCGGATGGCCATGTAGACGATCGGTACATCGAGAAATCCGAATATAGCGAGCACGGCCGCGAGCACCGGGACCTGTCCGCCGGTGCCGTAATGGCGCAGCACCAGGTAGCTGACATAGATAAGCCAGAGCACCAGCGTAGTGGTGAGCCGCATGTCCCAGGTCCACCAGATGCCCCAGACCGGCCGCGCCCAGATCGGGCCGGTGATCAGCACGATGGTGCAGAAGGAAACGCCAACCTCAGCCGAGGCCAGCGCCAGCGCATCGGAGCCTTGGCTGCGGCGAACCAGGTACCAGACTGAGGCCAGCAGGTTGAGAAAGAAGAGCAGGAAGGCGGTCCAGGCCGAGGGTACGTGGTAGTAGAAGATCCGCTGCACCTCGCCCATCGTGGCTTCCCTGGGCGCAATGTACATGGCCTGGCAAAAGCCGTAGGCGAGCACGAGCACCGTGAGGCCGAGAAATATTCTGAATAGAGGTTTCATTCCGCGTTCAGCACCGCTTCAAACAGGACGAGACAGACCGAAGTAAACACCAGATCATACACCGCCAGCAGGCGAATCCAAAACACGGGCGAGTCGTCGCCCGTGAGGATCAACGTGGTGGCGTCGACCATGGCGATCAGCGCCGGAATCGAGATCGGGAACAGGATCAGCGGCAGCATGATCTCGCGGCTGCGAGTGCGTAGCGAAAGCGCCGCGAAGAAGGTCCCGTTGACCACCAGCGCCCATGTGGCCAATAAGCCGACGACGACCAACTGCCACGCCGGCCCAACCGAGCGCAGGTTGTAAAAGACCACAAACAGGGGAACCATCAGCACTTCCAGAATCGAAACGAAGAGGAAGTTGCCGAAGGTCTTGGCCAGGAAGAGCGCCTGCGCAGGCGCGGGCGAGAGCCGGTATGCGTCCAGTACCTGGTTGCGCAGCTCACGCGTCCAGGTCTGGTTGAGGGCCACAACTGTCGCGAAGAGGATTGCAACCCAGAGCAGGCCGCCGGCGATCTTGCGCGATTCCTCCGCCGTGGGTGTGAAGCCGAAGCTGAAGATCACCACCACCAGCAGGGCGAAGAACAGCATGCTGTTGATGGCGTCCTTGGAGCGCCACTCCAGGCGCAGGTCTTTGATCAGGGAGCGGCGCGTGATGTTCCAGATGCCGGGAGCCGAACTCATGGCTCAACCTCAATGTGCTTGGACCAGCTCATGGCTCAACCTCCACACTGGGGTGCCGCTCTTCGGCCAGATAAGGCGTGAGCAGACGGGCGGGAATTCCCTTCTCGCGCGCGATAAGCCTCCCGGCATCGAGCACGAAGCACTCGTCGGTGACCGGCTCCATAATGGCCGCCTGGTGCGTGACCACGAAGATCGTGGTCCCCTGGTCGCGCATTCTGGCCAGCAGTCCGGTCATCTGCTTGGCCGAACGAATGTCCACGTTGGAGAAGGGTTCGTCGAGGAAGAGCAGCTCGGGCGAATGCACGATGGCGCGCGCGAGCGAGATGCGTTGCCGCATCCCCTGCGAGTACTGGCCGACGCGGCGCTCGAGTGCAGGATCCAGGCCGACAGTGCGAATGGCCTCGGCGCAGCGCTCGCGGCTGCTGCAGCCGTACAGCGCGGAAAAGTACAGCAGGTTCTCCATCGCCGACATTTCGTCGTAGAGCAGGGGCGCGTGGCCCATGTAGCCGAAGCGCGTCGCCACGGAGCGTATGTCGGTGGCGCCCAGCACGCTGACATTGCCGCGCGAAGGCGCCAGCAGCCCGGCGATGATGCGCAGCAGAGTGCTCTTGCCGGCGCCGTTCTCACCCAGCAGCACGTACAGCCGCCCGGGAGCGAAGTCCGCGGTGACGCCGCGCAGCGCGGCAAAGCGCCCGAAGTGGCGCACCACGTCCTGCACGGAAACTGCCGGTTGGGTTTGCGAATTGGTTTGCGTATTAAGTTGAGAGATTTCAGTCACGCGTTTGGAAGTGTACCACCCCAGCGGCGGGTCCCGGCAGTGTAGTTGGCCTACCGTGGTGTGAACCCCGCGCAGGCAGATGAGCGCAAAAAGACACCCCGGGAAGCCGCTTTCCGGCTTTCCGGGGTGTCGAATCACGTGCTGCGCGAATCTGCTTAGCGCTACATGTTAGCGCCCGCTACATGGACGCGGTGCCGGTCTGGGCCGCTGGTGTCGTCCCTGGCGCGCCCTCGGCGCCCGGCTGCGCAGGCGCATACTTGGAGGCGCACTTGGCCTGGATCTGCTTGGCGTGGAAGACGCCGTCGTGCCCATAGCTGCCTTCGGCGAGGGCGTTGGCGTTGTCCTTGAAGGTGTCCGGCGGAGCTTCAGTCCCGGCATAGCTGACATTCAAGGTACGGCCAGCTTCCACGATTGTGAAATCGACGTGGGTGCCCTGGCGATGAATGGAGCCGGGTTGCACGGTGCCGGCGACGCGCAGGCGCTTGCTGTAGACGCTGTCGCCCATCTCATTCATCTCTTTGATGGTGACGTAGTAGCTTTTACTCTCTTGAACGCCGCTGAAGGCCAGATAGGCGAGGCCGCAGACGATGAGCACGATCGGCACACCGAACTTCACTAACTTCTTGTTCATTTTCCCCCACACCGAAAAACAGCAGGGGCCGAGGTGGCCGCAGGGCTGCTTTCCCGAACAGAAAGGTTACTTCGGAATACTCTCTGGGGTCAAGGCGAGCAGGCGGTTTCCGCACACTAAGCAAGCTGGAATGGCCCTGCAGAGTCCAATGGAGCACCTCCCGCATGGGGAATCCCTGCGCCTTAGATTCGAGAGCAGAACAGGATCAGCGCCGGTGCAGCGCGCGACTTTGCAAAGACCGGAGAAGCACCGCCCGAAGCGTATAATGGGCGTTCATCAACGCACGTTTTTCGACGCGACGTTTTTCGAGTAAACAAAGGGGTTGGCAGGGATGAGTGGAAACCAGCGTTATTCGCCACATGAGGTTGCCGAGGGCATTCCCAAGCTGCGCCAGGAGTGGATTACGCGGCGGCAGCAGGAGGCGCTCCGCACTGGCGACGGCAACATGACCCAGATGCACTTTGCCCGCAAGGGCCTGGTGACCGAGGAGATGCTCTACGTGGCCGGACGCGAGAAGCTCTCGCCTGAGCTGGTGCGCACCCGCGTCGCCGAAGGCAAAATGATCATTCCCGCCAACATCAACCATCCCGAGCTGGAACCCATGTGCATCGGGGTGGACTCGCTATGCAAGATCAACGCCAACATCGGCAACTCGGCTGTCACCTCCAACGTGGAAGAGGAGCTGAAGAAGCTGCACACCTCTGTCCACTACGGCGCCGACACCATGATGGACCTCTCCACCGGCGGCGATATTCACGGCATCCGCGAGACGCTGCTGCGGCACTGCCCGGTGCCGATGGGGACGGTGCCCATCTACGAAGCGGTCTCGCGCGTGAAGCGCATCGAAGACCTGACGGCCTCGCTGATGCTCGAGGTGATCGAGGAGCAGGCGCAGCAGGGCGTGGACTACATGACGATCCACGCGGGCGTGCTGGTGCAATATCTGCCATTGGTGGCCTCGCGGATCACCGGCATCGTCAGCCGCGGAGGCGCGATCCTGGCGCAGTGGATGGCGCACCATCACAAGCAGAATTTCCTCTACGACTGTTTCGAGGACATCTGCAAGGTCCTCGCGAAGTACGACGTGAGCTTTTCGCTCGGTGACGGGCTGCGTCCGGGCTGCATCGCCGATGCCAGCGACGAAGCGCAGTTCGCCGAACTGAAAACGCTGGGCGAGCTGACCCGCATCGCCTGGAAGCACGACGTGCAGGTGATGATCGAAGGGCCGGGACACGTGCCCATCGATAAAATCAAGGAGCAGGTGGACAAAGAGGTCGAGTGGTGCGACGGTGCGCCGTTCTACACACTGGGCCCGCTGGTCACCGACATCGCGCCGGGCTACGACCACATCACCTCCGCGATTGGCGCGGCGATGATCGGCTGGTACGGCGCGGCAATGCTCTGCTACGTCACGCCCAAGGAGCACCTGGGACTGCCCAACGAGAAAGACGTGAAGGACGGCATCATCGCCTACAAGATCGCCGCCCACGCGGCCGACCTGGCGCGGCACCGTCCTGGCGTGCAGGACCGTGACAACGCGCTGAGCCACGCGCGCTACACCTTCGACTGGGAGAAGCAGTTCGAGCTGTCGCTGGATCCGGAGACGGCGCGCTCCATGCACGACGAGACGCTGCCGGACAAGTTCTACAAGGAAGCTGCCTTCTGCTCCATGTGCGGCCCGAAGTTCTGCTCCATGAATTACTCGTCAAAGGTGGACGAGTACAACCGACAGGTGCATGGGCTGGAGAAGAAAGACTACTCGGAGCTGGTGAAGCTGGCTTCGCACAAGTAAGCTTCGCTCAAATTCGCCTGGGGAAAACGGACTGCGGCCCACACCTTGCGTCCGGAGCAAGACGCAAAGTGTGGGCCGCCTTTCGAGGAGAGGATCACAACGAGGTCGCGCCTGGCCGGCGCGGCCTTTAGTTTTGGTCGGCGAAATCATTGCCGTCGGCATACTGCAGCGCAGCAATGTGCCGCGCGCGGTACTGCACTTCCAGGTAGGCCTCCAGGATCTTGATGTGCATGAACTCGCGCTGAGCTGGGGTGGTGCACTCGTCGCGGGCATCATTGAGTGCGAGATAGCGGTCGTGGGCCAGAACGAAGCGGTTCATCTCAAGCATCATGGGGATCACCTCAGCCGCAGTATCCTGCCGCGGGCGGCCCCCACAAATCCGCACAAAGCCTTAGGTGTAATTTTGAATTCGCCGCAGACGAGAAGTATGTGGATTAAGGCTCACCCGCGTCGTTGGGCAGGTTCACTGGTTTTTTGAAAATTGATCCGCGACGCGCGCTCTGTGGCGCTGACCTGGAACGGCGGGGACCTCAACTAACGAATGCCGCCGCGGCTGTAGCGCAAGCGGTCCATGCCGATCACCTGCGCTTCGGCGACCTGGCGCTTGCCTTCGGCGGCGCCGAAGTCAGTGCCGACGATGTGAATCAAGAAGAGGTGCTCGCCACAGAGGCCGGACATGCACCAGACGTTGCGGCAGCCTTCGAGTGGGATGGCGGGCTGCTCGGCGAGCGCGCGCAACAGCGGCAGCCGATATTCCGCCCATTCAAACTCGTCCAGTGCAGCGGCGCGCAGCCATCCGCGCAGCGCCTTCTCCGGCGAGTCGCCCGAGGCCTGATGAACATAGGTGCCGCCCAAAAATTCGATTACAAAGGTATAGCTGCTGTACTTGCCTCTCATGTTCTGCTTCCCGGCAATGAACTTGCTTCCTCTAAGATGGCCTGCAGCTCCGATAAAAGGTGGTTATGAGTCCGGTATTAGGCCGCCCTCCAGCGAGCGTCGGCTCGCCGGGCAAGCGTGAGTATGGCACTGCCGGCCCTGGATTGCACGCGATATTCGTCACATCTGTTTGTGACGAGGTGGGCGGATTAAGTGGATAAGCCGCGCCCGGCGACCTTGTTTCAGGCGAAATGAAGTACAAATTCAACTGCCCCACTTCTGCCAAAAACGGGCAGAAATGGGGCACCCACGGCGAGAGGGCGTTGCTGCCCGCCATAGCTTCTCGAAATGCTACGGCTTTCCCGTTGCGAGCTGCTGCCGGGCGGCCTCGGTTACCAGCGCAACATCGAGCCAGCCTGCCAGATCGACATGTCCGGCGAGTGTCTCGCGGCTCTTGCCGTCCACCAGGAAGCGGACGCGCGTGAGCGTGGGCAGTTGGGCCTTCAATGTGAGCACCATGGAGAAGATCGAGAGCTGCTCCACCTCCACGCCGCTGCGGTGCGAGTCGGCAAAGGCAGAATTCAAGTTGACCACCGCCGAAGCCTGGTCCAGCAGATAGACGTGGTGCACGTCCGCGCCGGCGCCCAGTGGATGGGGCGAGTTCTCCTGCAGACAGCGGGCAATCAGCGCATGCAAGGCGAGGCGGCCGCGCTCACCATCATCGGTGGGCAGGGCCGAAGAGATGCTGACCGGATGCAGCGAGCTGTCCTCATCGCTGGCCACATATAAGGTGATCTGCTGGGTTGGGCCGCTGGGCGGCGGCGCCGGCGCCTGTACCGGAGGTGCGGTGCCCGTGGACTCCGCCTTGCGCTTCAGATGCACCAGGTAGAAGCCCATCGCCAGGATCGCCAGCACCAGCACGACGATCGCATACTGCAGCTTGCGGCTGATCACGGGGCCGCCTCCCACTTGCCGCGCAGCCCGGCGATGCCCGCCGCGAGCGCCGAGGCAATCTTCTGCTGGTAAGCGGCTGCGGCAAGCTCATCGGGCGACGATCCCAGCGGTGCGACCTCGACGGCGATCGCCGCCTCCGTCATCGAGCCCAGCGGGCGCACCGGCGCAATCAAACTGCGCACCGGAAGTCCTCCCGCGGCGCACTGTGCCGCCAATGCAGCAGCGGCCGTGTTCGACTGCGTGAGATATGGTGACTGCGCCAGCTCCCACAGCAGAAAACTGCGGCGCCCCTGCCCAGGTTGGGCCGCAGGAAGCATCGCCGTGTAGAAGCGCACACCGTGGCCGCTCGTCGAGGCGTGCAGCGCAACGTAAAGCATGGCGCGCGAGGTGTTGGCCGAGACCGCGCGCTGGTCCCAGCTGAGATCGTTGTCGGCGACGCGCGTGAGGACCGTGGGAATGCCGCGCGCATCGAGCTCCTTCTGCAGCCGCCGCGCCAACGCCAGGGTGACGGATTTTTCCAGCAGCGTAGACGACAGTACCGCGCCGCTCTCGCTGCCGCCATGGGAGGCATCGAGGATGACGAACGGACGCTTTGGCGTGACTGGCGCAGGAGCCGGAGCTGCCGGCTGGGCACCGGGAGTTGGCTGGGCACCGGGAGTTGCCGGCTGGGCCGCGGGCGCAGCCGCCGGCGCGGGCGCCGCAGGTTGTGCAGGCGCGGCAGGCGGAGCGGGAGCAGCCAGTGGCGTGACAGCGGCAATCGTTACACTGCGCCCGTCCGGCGCCACGGTCACCGTGGATGGCTGTTGCACATTTGCGATGAACTCGACCCCACCGGGCTGCTCGGAAAAGCTCGTGCTCTGCACGAAGGCATCGTTGTAGACGACGGTCCCGCTCCCGCTGCCGACGATCGGCTCGCGGCGGAAGAGCAGATGCACGCGGCCCTTCTCGAGCTGCACCGAGGGCTTGACCGGGGCCGTAAAGTTCAGCACCAGGCGCGCGGGCGCATGGTGCAGCTCGGCGGAATACCGGACCTCCGATGAGCCGACGAAGAGGCGCCGCGCCGCCGCATGAAACTCGGCGGGCTGGCCGGCGACGCGCGGCAGCAGGCGTCCCGCGGACGACAGCGGAACATAACCGCGGCCATTGAGCAGAAGAAAGTCGCCGCTCAGGTCGAACTTGGAGCTGGGGCCGACGTGCACCTCGCGCTTTCCGTCCTGAAATTCCAATTCCGTGCCGTTGAAGAGGAGCTTGAGCCTTTCGCCTTTGACGTGCGACTCGAGCCGGCCCAGCGGCTCCAGCAGGTCGGTCAGCCCGACATAGTCCGCGTTGCCGAGCACCACGACGTCTACCTGATAATTGACCTGCGGCGCATACACGGTGATCTGGCGCGGCTCGGCGGCAAACGCCGCCGCCAACACTACGAGCAGCAGGACCAGGACTCGGCTGTAGATGGAGTGCTGTTTCAGCATCGCGAACCATGCTACGACAAAAAGCAAGTCAACGGAGGTGACAGATGGGTTGCGCTCGGCCGGGCGAGGCTTCGATAAGCTGCGCAGCGCTGGGCGCTGCTCGGGGGCTCGCGGATCAGTTCATATATTGCTGTTCATCGATATGCCGGGCGAGCCACCAGCAGGCGGGCCGGTCTTCATGTGGCAAGAGCGCATGCACGCAAGGGGTCGGCTGGGGCGGGTCGGAAAAATACTCGAGCTTGCCGCCCTTCTCGCGCACTACCTCGGTGCGCACCACAAGCATCGATCCAAAGGCCGAGCCTTGGCTCTTACGAAGCTGAAATTGGAGCCAATCGACGAAGTAGGCCAGCACGCAGAATGCGAACACACCGAGCGCGATGGCGAATCCCACGCGTCGCATGGACCAGCGCTGCACTTGACGCTTCCCTTCGTTCTGTACTTCGAAACTACAGCGCGGATACTACAGCGCGTACTTGCCAGCTTCCAGCACGCGAATGGCAATGGCCTGCCGGGCGGCGATGATGTTAAACGGCTCCGACTTCACCAGCCGCCGCAGGATCGTCATCTGCGTGCGCAGCATGTCGCCCTCGGCGACGTCGGCCAGGGCCTTCTTCGCGGCGGCCTCGATGCGCTCGAACGCCTCCTGCAGATAGACCTCGCCGATCGCAACGGCCGTGGCCGCGGCGCGCCGGTCGGTGCCTTCGGCGAGCTTCAGGGTGCGCGCCAGCACCGAATCCATGGCGAAGATCTCGATCACGATGTCGGCGATGGCGCCCATCACCTCCTGGTGCTCGGTGATCTGCTGCATGTATTTCTGCGACGCGGTCCCGGCCACCATCAGCCCGATCTTTTTCGCGTTCTCCAGCAGCTTGCGCTGCGAGGCCAACGCGCGATCGTCTTCCTCGCCAAAGCTGGGCCCGGCCATCACCTCATCCATGAGCTTCTTGATCGCCGGCAGCAGCGGGAGCTGGCCGCTGGTGGCGCGCTTCAGCAGCCAACCGGTGATAATGAGTCGGTTGATCTCGTTGGTGCCTTCGAAGATGCGGTTGACGCGCGAGTCGCGGTAGGCGCGCTCGGCGGGATACTCCTCGACGAAGCCATAGCCGCCAAAGATCTGCACCTGGTTGTCCACCACCTTATCGAACATCTCCGAAGTCCATACCTTGATGATGGAGCACTCGACTGCGTATTCCTCGATGGCCTTGCGGATGAGCTTGGATTCCTCAGGCGAGCCGTTTTCGATGGCCGCGATGGCCTCGTCAATCATCCCCGCCGTGCGGTAGACCAAGGCCTCGCCTGCGTAGATGCCGATGGCCATGTCGGCGAGCAGTTCGCGCACCATGCCGAACTCTGCGATGGCCTTGCCGAAGGCCTTGCGCTCCTTTGCCCAATGGATGGAATTCGACAGGCAGGCGCGCGCGCCTCCGACGCACGCCGCGCCAAGCTTAAAGCGTCCCACGTTGAGGATGTTGAAGGCGATCGTCGCGCCCTTGCCGACCTCGCCGAGGACGTTCTCCACCGGCACACGGCAGTCGTTCAGAATCAGCGGGCAGGTAGAGGAGCCACGAATGCCGAGCTTGTGCTCCTCCGGGCCGACGCTGAAGCCGGGGAAAGTCCGCTCAACGATAAACGCGGTGAACTTTTCGCCGTCGACCTTGGCAAAGACGATGAAGACGTCGGCGAAGCCGGCGTTGGAGATCCACATCTTCTCGCCATTGAGCAGGTAATGCGTGCCGTCGGCGGAGAGCACGGCGCGGGTGCGCGCGTTCATGGCATCGGAGCCCGAGCTGCTCTCCGAGAGCGCATACGCGCCGATCCACTCGCCACTGCCCAGCAGCGGCAGATATTTCTTCTTCTGCTCCGGAGTGCCGAACCAGACGATGGGCAACGTGGCGATGCCGACGTGGGCGCTGAAGGTGACGGCAAACGAGCCCTGACGTGCCAGGCGGTCGGCAACGATCGCCGAGGTGACCTTGTCCATCTCCGCGCCGCCATACTCCTCCGGAATATCGACACTTGCCAATCCAAGGGCGGCGGCCTTCTTCATCAGCTCGCGGCTGAAGCCGAAGTCTTTGGACTCGATGCGCGCCGAGTTGGGCACGATCTCCTGCTGCGCGAATTCATCGGCGGTCTGCTCGATGAGCCGGTGCTGGTCATTGAAGTCTTCCGGGGTAAAAACCTGCCGCGGGTCGGTCTCCTCGATGAGGAAAACTCCGCCGATTTGTTTCTGCGAGGGCGTGACGGTGGTTGCCATGCTGCACTCTCCATCAGAGATTGATGGCGGGAGAGGCTCCAGAGTTGCTGCCAATTCTGGTCACCCGATGGTCAGGGCTGGAGAGGCGCCGCTCGAACCACCCCACTCAAGCGCACAATTCGACTTGGTGCCCCATTTCTGCCCTCCTTTGGCAGAAGTGGGGATTTTGACTTCGCTTTTGACTGTTTAATAGGCCACCGCTGAAGAGATCAGTCGATGGTCCGATAGTCAACCCCGTCGGCCTTTTCGGGCGTGCTGCCGGCGAGGTTCTCGAAGATTCCGGCCGCGCCCATGCCGCCGCCGACGCACATGGTGACCATCCCGTAGCGATGGCCGCTGCGCTGGAGCTCGCGAAGAATGCTGGCTGTGAGCTTGGCCCCTGTCGCGCCCAGCGGATGGCCGAGCGCGATGGCCCCGCCATTCGGGTTGATCTTGGCGGGATCCAGGCCGGCCTCCTGGATGACGGCCAGAGCCTGCGCGGCGAAGGCCTCGTTGAGTTCAATGACGCCGATCTGGTCCAGCGTGAGTCCGGCCAGCTTCAGCGCCTTGGGAATCGCGTACACCGGGCCCAGCCCCATCTCCTCCGGCTTGCAGCCGGCGGTGGCGAAGGCGATCAGGCGCGCCATGGGCTTGAGCCCGAGCGCTGCGGCCTTGCTGTCGCTCATCACTACGGCGGCCGCGGCGGCGTCGCTCATCTGGGAAGAGTTGCCAGCGGTCACCGTCCCTTTCAGATGGAACGAGGGTTTTAGCGCGCCGAGAACCTCCAGCGTGGTCTCTGCCCGGGGACACTCGTCCACTTTGAACTCGATATGCTGCACCGCAAGCTTCACGGCCGTAGCTCCCCGCGGGCCGCCCGCCGAAACCGCTCCGGCAGGCACCCGGAAGCTGACCGGCACCGGGACAATCTCGTCGGCAAATTTGCCCGAAGCGATGGCGGCCAGCGCTTTCTGGTGGCTCTGGTAGCTGAATTCGTCGGCCTGCCGGCGGCTGATGCCAAAGCGCTGCGCCACGCGCTCGGCGGTGAGGCCCATGGCGAGGTAGGCATCGGGATAGTTGTGCACCAGCGACGGGTTACAGGTGACCTTATGGCCGCCCAGCGGGATCATCGACATCGACTCGGTGCCGCCGGCGACGATCGCCTCGGCTCCGCCACGCACAATGCGGTCGGTGGCGAGGGCGATGGTCTGCAGGCCGGAGGCGCAGAAGCGGTTGACGGTCATCGCCGAAATTTCCACCGGCAGCCCGGCGCGCAGCGCGCAGATGCGCGCCACGTTCAGGCCCTGCTCGGCCTCGGGCATGGCACAGCCCATGATCACGTCGTCGATCTCGCGCACATCGAGCTGAGGAACGCGCGCCAGCGCGCTCTGGATGGCCACCGCGCCCAGATCGTCGGGGCGCGTGCTGCGCAGAGTTCCCTTGAATGCTCGGCCAACGGGGGTACGGACGGCGCTGACGATGACGGCTTCCGGCATAGACAAATATCTCCGATCCGAATGGGTCTGCGATCAACTACCCCACTCAAGCCAACAGATGGCTTGAATGGGGCACCCGATTCATGCGACGTCAGTTGCGCAGCGGCTTGCCAGTCTTGAGCGTGTGCTGGATACGTTCCTGCGTTTTGCGCTCGCCGCACAGGCTCTTGAAGGCCTCGCGCTCCAGGTCGAGCAGGTATTGCTCGCTGATCGGAGTGCCCGGCGTGAGCGCGCCTCCGCAGAGCACCTCTGCGATCTTGGTTGCGACCGTTACCTCGTGGTCGC
>WNGF01010826.1_pt1 | contig 21030 bp, 25 predicted proteins | sample 5400641 | NCBI WGS metagenome assembly WNGF01 (sample SAMN13153371, study PRJNA577476) | soil metagenome | isolation source: 80 cm soil or saprolite under grassland replicate 2 | place: USA:California | collected 2016-06-15 | reverse complement strand
CGCAACATAGTCTTGGAAGCTCTATAGCGAGTGTGCTACCCTCCGCGCGCCCGTTAGGGGCGAAAGGGCGTGGGGTTTGGCGCCGAGAGGCGCCGGCGCTAGCAGGGAGATACAAATCAAGGGGAGGACATGAAGAGACTCTTTGGAGCCTTGGTGGCGCTCGCGGTGCTTGCACTGACGATCGTCGTCACCGGGGCCACCGCCGGCGGTGGCACTGTCACCGACGGCACGTCGACCGGACCGGCCTTCGACGCGACCAGCGCGATCGTGCAGCTGAAGGGCGATCCGCTCTCGACGTACGTCAGGACGAGGCCGGCACCGGGCAAGAAGGTCGACTTCTCGAGCAGCACGACGAGGTCCTACCGCGCTCAGCTCTTGGCTCTGCGCAACAGCTTCAAGCAGTGGCTGCGGGCGAACGCGCCCGCCGCGAAGGTGACAGGCGAGTTCGACATCTCGCTGAACGCCGTCGCCGTGCAGCTGAACGGCGCGAGCCTCGGCACGATCGCCTCGGCACCGATGGTTCGCAAGGCGCAGTACGAGGGCATCTACCGGCCGCTCGACGCCAACGATCCCGACCTCTCGCTGATCAACGCGATCCAGGCCTGGAACACCGTCGGCGGCCCGGCGAACGCCGGTGCCGGCGTCAAGGTTGGCGTCATCGACACCGGAATCGACATCAGCCACCCGTGCTTCAGCGACGCGGGCTACCCGGCGCAGACTCAGCTCGGCGATCACAACTTCACGAACAACAAGGTGATCGTGGCGAGGGTGTTCAACAACCAGTCGCCCCGCTTCGGCTACACGCCCGCGCCGATCCAGGAGCATGGGACGCATGTCGCCGGGACGGTGGCCTGCAATCTCGACACTCCTGCGACTGTCGACGGTGTCACGATCCCGTACGGAGTCTCCGGCGTTGCGCCGCGGGCGCTGCTCGGGAACTACACCGTCTTCCCGGGTGAGGACGGCGACGCGCGCAGCGAGGACATCCTCAACGCGCTCGAGGCCGCCTACGCGGACGGGATGGACATCGTCAACCTGAGCCTCGGCGGCAGCTCCCACGGCGTTCAGGATCTCCTTACCGACGCTATCGACGACCTCGACCAGGCGAACATGATCAGCGCGGTCGCCGCGGGCAATAGCGGCCCCGGCCACTTCACGATCGAGTCGCCGGGCGCGGCGGCGCGGGCGCTGACCGCTGGTGCCAGCACCGTTCCGCACTTCATCGGCGCTCCGGTGACTGTCAACGGGTCGACCTACGGCGTGGCTTCAGGCGATTTCGAGACGGTCTCCGCCGATCTGACGGCACCCCTGTCGGTGGTCTTGGACGGCACCGCGCTCGGCCTGGCCTGCTCGGCCCTTCCGGCTGGCAGCCTGACCGGCAAGATCGCTCTGATCTCACGCGGGACGTGCACGTTCTCGACGAAGATCCGGAACGCACAGACCGCCGGTGCGCTTGCGGTCCTCGTCGTGAACAACGTCGCCGGCGATCCGATCGCGATGGGGCAGGACGGCACAGCGAATCAGCCGACCATCCCGGCGTACATGGCCGCTCTGAGTGACAAGACCGCGCTCATGGCCGCTGACACCGACAGCACCACGATCGGAGCCGCGTTGGCGTACTTCTCAACGGTGAACGCCAACATCATGGCGGGCTTCTCGAGCCAGGGACCAACGGACGTCGACTTCCGTGTCAAGCCGGACGTCGTCGCACCCGGCGTGAACGTCCTCAGCTCGATTCCGGCGGCATTCTGCGCCGCTCCCGCCTCGCCCTCGTGCTGGGCGTTCTTCCAGGGCACCTCCATGGCAACGCCGCACCTGGCAGGTTCGGCGGCCGTCGTGCGCGGCGCGCATCCGACCTGGTCGGCCGCTCAGGTCCGCTCGGCGATCGTCAACACGGCGACTCAGGGCGTCCTGAAGGACTACAGGACGGGTCTGGCGATCGTCACCGACGCGAACATCGTCGGTGCGGGTCTCGACAACCTGCTGTTCGCGGTCGGCGCGAGGGTCGCACTCGACCCGGTCAGCCTGAGCTTCGGCGCTGTTCCGGCCGCCTCCGGCCAGACGAAGACGGCGACGATTGCGGTGACCTCGCTCGCGGGCGCTGTGGGCACGACGGTCAGCATCGACCCGAGCTCGGGCACCGGCGTGACCTACTCGGTCTCGCAGGTCTCAGCCGGCAAGATCACCGTGACGATGAGAGCCGTCAAGGGCGCAGGCGCCGGTGATCACCAGGCGACGCTGCACATCACCTCCGGGGGCACGGAGATCGCCCACGCGATCGTCTACACGCTGATCAAGTAGAGCCGATCACGCGATTGAACGAAGGGCCGCCCCCGGGCGGCCCTTCGTTTTAGTCCGGCCGGGGTAGGAGGGTTAGTACGACACCGCGCCTCTGCCGCTCTCTGCGGCGTGGCGCTGTTCATCCGCGCGGTACGAGGAGCGAACGAGCGGCCCTGCGAACACAGAGCCGAAGCCGAGCGCCTCGCCCTGCTCGCGCAGCCAGCGGAACTCGTCGGGGTGCACCCAACGGTCGATCTTCGCGTGCTTCGGGCTGGGCTGAAGGTATTGGCCGATCGTGACGACGTCGACACGATGCCGGCGGAGATCGCGCATCGTCTCCACGACCTCCTCGTTCGTCTCACCCAGACCGACGATGATCCCGGACTTCGTCAAAACGGGATAGTCCGCGATGTCCTTCGCGCGGCCGAGCAGCCAGAGCGCCTTCTCGTATGACGCCTTCGCGCCGCGCATACGCGCATGCAGGCGTCGCACGGTCTCGATGTTGTGGTTGAAGACGTTCGGTCGTGCCGCGAGCACCGTCTGGAGAGCCTCCTCCTCCACGTCGAGGAAGTCGGGCGTCAGAACCTCGATCGAGGCGTGGGGAAGCTTTGCCTTGAGCGCGCGGATCGTGGCCGCGTAGTGGCCGGCGCCGCGATCGGGAACATCGTCGCGGTCGACGGACGTGACGACGACGTGCTTCAGCTCCATCTGTGCCGCCACGTTCGCGAGCCGCAGGGGCTCCAGCGGGTCGGGCGGGCTCTCGGGCTTGCCGGAATGGACGTAGCAGTAGCGGCAGGCGCGCGTGCAGGTGTCACCAAGGATCTGGAAGGTCGGCAGCGCGCCTCCTCGCAGATCGTGTGGAGGCTCGCCCCGTGAATGAGCTTCTTGACGTCGTAGTAGCGCGAGTCCGCACTCGGCGCGCGGACCTTCATCCACTCCGGCCGGCGGGGCCTTTCAGCGACGGGCAGCGAGGTCTGCATGGATTGGTTGGCTCCAGAGGCCGTGGCCTTCGTCGGCCGGGAGCTCCTCGAAGGATAGGTCGAAGACCTCCCCGACTGCGTCGCGCGCGAGCGGCCGCACCTCGTCGACGGCGATGGTCCGTTCGAGCTCGCAGGCGATCGTCGTAAAGGCTGCGTCCTCGAGCCCGCAGGCGGTGATCCATTCCGTGAACGGGGCGGGATCGAGGTCGACGTTGAGCGCGTAGCCATGCGTCGTCACCCAGCGGGAGATGTGCACGCCGATCGAGGCAATCTTGCGCGGCGGCCGCTGGAGCCAGACGCCGGTCAGTCCCTCGAAGCGTGTCGCCTCCAGACCGAGCGGCGCGAGCGTGCGGATGAGCGCTTCCTCGAGGTCGCGGACGTACTTCTTCACATCCTTCCCGTGCCGTTTGAGGTCCAGGATCGGGTAACAGACGAGCTGGCCGGGCCCGTGGTAGGTCGACTTGCCGCCGCGGTTCGTCTCCACGACCTCCACCTCCGCACCCTCCGGAACGTGTAGCTCGCCCGAGTCCGTCCGTCTCCCGAGCGTCACCACCGGCGGATGCTCGAGGAAGATCACCGTGTCGGGAATCGCACCCTGGGAGACCGCGCCGGCGAGGGATCGCTGCACGTTCCAGGCCTCCTGGTAGGGAACCAGCCCCAGGTCCAGCAGGTAGGCGCCTTGCCTCATCGCTTGCAGCCTAGCCACGACCTGCGAAGCTGCCCTGGACGATGAGGACGACCCTCCTGATCGCGGATTACGCGCGTGTCGCCGACGGCAAGCTCGACGTCATCGGCGGCGGCTGGTCGATCATGACCGCGAAAGGGCCTTTCGGCTTCTTCGTCGCCGCGCTCTTCCAGATTCCGTGGGATCAGACGAACACGAAGAACACGTTCCGCTTCGATCTTCTGGACGCGGACGGGAACGGCATCCCCGCCGCCGGCGGAGAGGACACGGTTCACGTGGAGGGAGAGTTCGAGGCAGGCCGCCCCGCCGGCCTGAAGAGCGGAACGCCCGTCGATCTCCCCCTTGTCGTTCCGTTCGGCCCGCTCGCCGTCGAGCCCGGGCGCTACGAGATCCGTCTCACGATCAACGGGGAGACGAAACAGGACTGGTTCGTCGCGTTCAGCGTGCGCCAGGCCACTCAGTAGGCCGACTCATCCCAGCTTTCGAGCTTCTGGCGCAGGTCGCGAAGGAAGCGGCCCGCGAGCGCGCCGTCGACGAGTCGGTGGTCGTACGTCAGCGTCAGGTTCATGATCGGCCGGATCGCGATCACGTCCTCGCCGAGCTCGTCCTGCACCACCCATGGCCGCTTCACGACCGCGTACGTGCCAAGGATCGCTGCCTGCGGCTGGCTGATCACCGGAGTGCCGTGGAAGGTGCCGTAGCCGCCGGGGTTCGTGATTGTGAACGTGCCGCCCTGCACCTCGTCCGGGAGCAGCTTCTTGTCCCGTGCGCGCTGCGCGATGTCGGTGACGGCCTTCGCCATCCCGACCAGGTTGAGCGTCTCGGCGTTCTTGACCACCGGAACGATCAGCCCTTTGCCGTCCTGGAGCTCGACGGCGAACCCGAGGTTGACGTAGCTCCGCGTCACGATCTGGTCGCCGCGGATCTCACCGTTGATCCACGGGTAGTCGCGCAAGGTCTCGGCCGCGGCGCGTGCGACGAAGATGAGATAGGTCGGGTTGACGCCGTAGCTCTGCTCGTAGTCCTGCTTCAGCTTCCCGCGGATCGCCACGATCTTCGACATGTCGACCTCGATCGCGCTCGTGACGTGCGCGGAGGTGTCGAGCGAGCGGCGCATGTGCTCCGCGATGCCCCTGCGCATCGCCGTCATGGGCTCGAACGATTCGCCGGGCTGGGAAGGACCTGCTGCAGTTGCAGCTGCCGGCGCGGGCGCGGACACTGGCGCTGGAGCCGGAGCCGGAGCCGGAGCCGGAGCCGGAGCGGCAGGCACCGCGGCGGGCTCGGGCGCAGCAGGCGCCTCTGGCGGAGCCGGCGCGGCCGGCGCAGCCTGCTGAGCGCCTGACTCGATGAACTCGAGGATGTCCTTCTTGGTCACGCGGCCGCCGCGGCCCGTTCCCTGCACCTGGCTTGGGTCGACGCCGTGCTCGGAGGCGATCTTCGCCACCACCGGTGAAACGAAGGTCTTGCCGTTCGTCGCCGCGGACTCTGCGGCCTGAGCCGCCTCGGCGGGCTCAGCAGCTTCCTGCTGCGAAGAAGCCACGTCCCCAACCCCCTCGCTTGCAGCTGCCATCGACGCGTCGGCCGCGGCCTGCGTAGCGGGCTCGGGCGGCGCCTCCTGAGCTTGTGGCTCTGAGCCACTTGGTGCGCTCGCCCCGTCGCCGCCGATCACGGCGAGCTTGGTGCCGACGTCTACGGTTTGACCCTCCTGTACGAGAATCTCTGTCAGGACGCCGGTTCCGGGGCTGGGCACTTCCGTGTCGACCTTGTCCGTGGAGATCTCGAGCAGGGGCTCGTCGGCCTCGACCTGATCGCCTTGTGATTTGAGCCACTTGGTGATCGTCCCCTCGGAGACGGACACGCCCATCTGGGGCATGACCACGTCGATTGCTTCGGTCGTCGCCATCTCCCTCCTAGTACTCAGCCAGTTCCCGCAACCCTGCGGCCACGTCGTCGACCTGCGGAATGAACGCCTTCTCGAGCGGAGGCGAAAACGGCACCGGCGTATCGGGGGCAGCGAGCCGCTTCACGGGCGCGTCGAGGTCTTCGAACGCGTCCTCGGCGATCGTTGCCGCAATCTCCGCACCGAAGCCGCCCGTGCGGGTGTCCTCGTGCAGGACGAGGACTTTCGACGTCTTTCGTACCGACTCGAGTACTGCGGACTTGTCCCAGGGCATCACCGTGCGGAGGTCGATGATCTCGACTGAGACGCCGTCCGTCTCGAGCTGCTGAGCCGCCTCCTCAGCCGTGTGGACCATCGCGCCCCAGGTGATCAAGGACAGGTCGTCGCCCTCGCGGTGCACGCGTGCCTTACCGATCGGGACGGTATAGCGCTCCTCGGGCACTTCGCCCTTGATCCGTCGGTAGAGATGCTTGTGCTCGAAGTAGAGGACCGGGTTGGGATCCTGGATTGCGCTGATGAGGAGCCCCTTCGCATCCTCCGGAGTTGCCGGGCACACGCACTTGAGCCCTGGGACGTGCGCGAACGACGACTCGGGGTTTTGCGAGTGGAAGGGGCCTCCGGAAAAGCCGCCGCCGGAAGGCAGGCGGACGGTGATGGGCACCGGCGTCCCTGCGCGATAACGCTGCTTGGCGGCCACCGTGACGAGCTGATCCCACGCACAGGAGATGAAGTCCGCGAACTGCATCTCCGCGACCGGACGCAGGCCCATGATCGCCGCGCCCGTGCAGGCGCCGACGATTGCGGCTTCCGCGAGGGGCGCATCCAGCACGCGCCAGTGCCCGAACTCCTCCTGGAACCCGAGTGTGACTTTGAACGCGCCGCCGTAGACGCCGATGTCCTCGCCGATCACGAACACCCGCTTGTCCCGGCGCATCTCGGTGCGTAACCCTTCGGAGATCGCCTGGAGATAGGTCAGCTCAGCCATGGCTATTTGTGGTGCGGCGTGTCGAGATCCTCGGGCGTCGCGTACACGCCTTCGAGCAGCTGCGACGCGTCTGGAAGCGGGGACTCGTCCGCGCGCTTGAGTGCGTCGCTGAGCGCCTTCTTCACGCCGGCGGCGATCTCGCCTTCCTCTTCGTCCGTCAGGTCGGCGTTCTTGCGCAGCCAGGTGCGGAAGCGCTCGAGCGGGTCCGACTCCGCCCAGCGTTCGAACATGTCCTTGGGGACGTAGAAGGCGTCGTCGTGAACGGCGTGACCTTCCATGCGCAGGGTCACGGACTCGATCAAGGTCGGCCCTCCGCCCTGGCGCGCCTTCTCGATCGCGCGCCGCGCCTCGCGGTAGACCGCGAGCACGTCGGTGCCGTCGACCACGACTCCCTCGAAGCCGTAGGCCTCGGCGCGGTCGGCGACGTGTTCCGTTGCGAACTCGAGGTGCGTCGGCGTCGAGTAGGCCCACTGGTTGTTGTCACAGATGAACACCACGGGAAGCCTCCGGACACCCGCGAGCGTCATAGCTTCATGGCAGTCGCCCCGGGCCGACGCACCTTCGCCGAACCAGCCGACGGCAACACGCTTCTCCTCTCGGATCCGGAAAGCGAGCGCGCAGCCGACCGCGACCGGAAGCATCGCCGGCAGGTGACTGACCATCGCTATGAGCCCGAGGTTGGAGTCGGCCATGTGGACGTTGCCGTCCCTGCCCTTCGTCGGGCCGTCCACGCGGCCCATGTACTGGGCGAAGATGCGCCACGGCTCCACCCCACGGACGACATGGACGCCCATGTCGCGGTGCAGCGGTGTGCCGACGTCGTCGGGGCCCATCGCCGTGGCAACTGCCACGGCAGCGCCCTCGTTGCCGCGCCCGGTGTAGAACGAGCCCGGGATCTTGCCCTGCCGGTAGAGGATGTGGCCGCGCTCCTCGATGCCGCGCGTCAGCACCATGTTGCGGTAGACACCGAGCAGATCCTCGCGGTCGAGGCCTGCCTCGCGCACCTCTCTCAGCGAGCCGACTGGCTCGGCTTCCCGGGCGATCGCCATCGGGGGGCAACTCTAACGGCTGGGCTGATGGTCACCGGTGGCCGATAGGATCCCGGCGCCTTGAGCGCTGATGCCTTTGCCCACGACCGCTTCCTCATCGACCAGCTCGTGCGGCCGATGATCAATCTGTATCAGGTGACCCCGCTCGCAGTCGGCGAGACACCCGCCGGCGGTCCGATTGCATATGTCCGCCAGAAGCGGATGGCGATCAAAGAGGACATCCGGTTCTTCGCGGACGAGCAGGAGTCGCAGGAGCTGTTTCGGATCAAGGCACGTTCGATGTTCGACATCGGTGGCGCGCGCTACGACGTCACGGATGCGGCAGGCTCGTCGATCGGCGTACTCGAGCATGCCTTCCGGAAGTCGCTGTTCCGTTCGACTTGGAAGGTGACCGACGCCGACGGAGGTGACGTTGCCATGGCGCAGGAGCGCAGCCTCCCGATGGCGATCGCGCGACGGATCGTCGACTTCGTCCCATACGGCGACATGGTCCCGATCCCGTACAACTTCGATCTCGTGATGGACGAGCAGGTGATCGGTCACATGAACCGCAAGTTCCAGCTGCGGGATCGCTACGTCCTCGATCTCTCCGGTGACCACGAGCGGCGCCTCGACCGCCGCGTCGCGATTGCTTTGGCGATCGGCCTGGACGCGCTGCAAAACCGCTGATGAGCAAGGCCTCCGAGTGGCTCCGTGAGGAGCGCCGGAAGGTGCTCGGCGACTGGGTCGCTTTCTGTCTCTCCTGTGGCGCCGCGCAACGGTGGTTCGATGATTTCGAGGCGGAGGTCTCGGAGGAGTGCCCCCAGTGCGGCGGCGAGATGCTCAGGCGCTGCGCGGCGTGCTCCGCACCGTTCAGCTCGATGTTCGCCGTGGACTGCGAGTCCTGCGGCGCGCCACTCCGCCCGTCCGAGCTGTTCGGGACGCGTATCCGCAGGCCATAGCCGAATCCGCCCTGTCATTGGTGTCAGACCGCAGGAGCTAGTTCTTGATCTGCGAGAACCGGATGACGGTGACGGTGTCGTCCGGGGTGACCTCTCGGTTGTAAAGCTGGGAGAGGAAGAGGGCCATGTCCTCGGTGCGGCGGATCTCGGGATTGTCGTGCTCGATCTCGCGCGGGGAGAGCTCGGCCAGCGTCTTCACCTCGACCTTGTCGATGACGGCGTTGAAGACACGGTCCCTCGGGCCGAAACGCGCGCCGGCCAGCACCTGCACGATCATGCCCTTGCGGTATTTCGCCGATTTGTCCCCGAGGCGGATCGTCGCCGTCTTCCGGCCGCTCCGTAGTTGTTCCGCCACGATCGGCGAGTAGAAGTTGAGCGCATACATTGCCTCGGTCACCGAGCCCTGCGAGTCCGGCGGCGGATGAGAAAGCTTGTGGCGATGCCAAGCACCCAGCCCGCGATCGCGCTGATCACGATCAGCCAAATCAGGCGTGCCTGCGTGTTGTCGACAACGTAGTCGACCTTCACCTGCCGGGTGTTCCGCGCAATCAGCAGAATCAAGAAGACGAGCACCCCGATCGCCACGACTGCCGCGACGTACAGGCCCGTCCTGTGCCCGTAGCGAACGCCGCGTCGGAAGCGCGTCTCCTCCTCAGGGACTCGTGCCTCCGCCTCAGGGGCCCGTGTCTCCGGCTCGCGCTCGCTCACGTCGCGGGAGCCTAACGCGAGAAGCGCTCCAGCGCCTTCGCCGCCATCTCGCGTTCGCCTTTGTACGCGAGCAGCTCCGGTGCCTCCTCGAGGGGCAGCCAGCGGACCTCGGCGACCTCATGGGCGTGCTCGGCGGGGATGTTCCCCAGCCGCCCGCTGCGATAGCGGAAGAGGAAGAAGCTCACCACCTTGAACACGCGCTCGCCGGCCCAGGTGTAGACGTAGCGGACGTCGCCGAGCTTCTCGACGGGGGTTGCTTCGACCCCCGTCTCCTCCGTCACCTCCCGCAGGGCCGTCAGCTCGGCTCGCTCTCCGGGGCCGATTAGGCCCTTCGGCAGCGCCCAGGTGCCTTCGGGTTTACCGGCAGGACGGATTGCGGCCATCACAGGCCGTCCGCGTAGGCGTCGGACGACGACGCCTCCAGCGGAGAACTCGCGGCGCACGCCGACTTTGTAACACAGGCGCCCTCCGTGCTTGCGCATCCCCCCCGAGGCAAGTTAGGATGCACTGGCACTCCAGCCAGGAGAGTGCCAATGGTTGTCACAAAGTCGTCTGAACAGGAGGAGATGAATGAACCTGCAGCCGCTTGGTGACCGACTGATCGTGGAGGTCCTCGATGAGGAGGAGACGACGGTCAGCGGCATCGTGCTGCCCGACACGGCGAAGGAGAAGCCGCAGCGCGGCCGTGTGCTCGCCGTGGGTCCCGGCGCTCGGGACGAGGACGGGGAGTACATCAAGATGGATCTCGAGGAAGGCGACGAGATCATCTTCAGCAAGTACGGCGGGACCGAGATCAAGCTCGGCACCGACGAGGTCTTGATTCTTCGTGAGTCGGACGTGCTCGCCAAGGTCGTTGGTGACCGCGAGCTCGCCGGCGCGAAGGCGTAAGGAACGCCGAAGCCAGGCTGAAGCCTGGCACCGGAGAACGTCAAAGGGAGGTACGGAAGAGATATGGCTCACAAGGAGCTGAAGTTCAATGAGGATGCGCGCCGCTCGCTCGAGCGGGGCGTGAACATCCTCGCCGACGCGGTCAAGGTCACCCTTGGCCCGAAGGGGCGGTACGTGGTGCTGGACAAGAAGTTCGGCGCCCCGACGATCACGAACGACGGCGTCACGATCGCACGTGAGATCGAGGTCGAGGACGTGTTCGAGAACCAGGGTGCGCAGCTCGTGCGTGAGGTCGCCACGTCGACGAACGACGTCGCCGGCGACGGCACGACGACGGCGACCGTGCTCGCGCAGGCGATCGTCAAGGACGGTCTCCGCAACGTCGCCGCGGGTGCGATCGTGAATGTCGAGGAGGGGCAGACGTTCGGCCTCGAGCTCGAGTTCACGGAGGGGATGCAGTTCGACAAGGGCTACCTGTCGCCGTACATGATCACCGACGCGGAGCGGATGGAGGCGGTGCTGGATGAGCCGTACATCCTGGTCGCGAACCAGAAGATCGGGGCCGTCAAGGACCTCCTGCCCGTGCTCGAGCAAGTGATCCAGGCGGGTCGTCCGCTTTTGATCGTGGCGGAGGACGTCGAGGGTGAGTCGCTGGCGACGATCGTCGTCAACAAGCTGCGGGGCACGTTCACCGCCGTCGCCGTGAAGGCGCCGGGCTTCGGTGACCGCCGCAAGCGGATGCTGGAGGACATCGCGATCCTCAGCGGTGCCGAGGTGATCACCGAGGAGATGGGCCTGAAGCTCGAGAACACGAAGATCTCGCAGCTGGGCAAGGCCCGCCGCGTGGTCGTGGATAAGGACACGACGACGATCATCGACGGTGCTGGTGACTCGGAGGCGATCAAGTCTCGGATCAAGCAGCTGAAGGGCGAGATCGAGAACACCGACTCGGACTTCGACCGGGAGAAGCTGCAGGAGCGGCTGGCGAAGCTGGCCGGCGGTGTAGCGGTGGTCAAGGTCGGTGCTGCGACCGAGACGGAGATGAAGGAGAAGAAGCACCGCGTCGAGGACGCACTCCAGGCCGCACGGGCTGCTCTCGAGGAGGGCGTCGTCCCGGGCGGCGGCGTGGCGCTGGTCAACGCCATCGAATCGATCAAGCTGGACGCGTATGAAGGCGACGAGCGCACCGGAGCGACGATCGTCGTCCGCTCGCTCGAGGAGCCGGTGCGGCAGCTCGCCAACAACGCGGGGCTCGAAGGCTCGATCGTGGTCGACAAGGTCCGGAACGCCGCCAAGGGTTTCGGCCTGAACGTCGAGACCGGCGAGTACGAGGACCTCGTCAAGTCCGGCATCACCGACCCGACGATGGTGGTTCGCTCGGCGCTCCAGAACGCGGCGTCGATCGCGAAGAACATCCTCACGACCGAGGCGATCGTCGCCGAAGCCCCCGAGAAGCAGCCGGCAGGTGCCGGCATGCCGGGCGGCATGGGCGGCATGGACATGATGTAAGCCTCCGCCGAAACGCTTCGCGTTTCGTTGGATGGTTGTACGGCAGAGAGGCCGGGCTAAGCCCGGCCTCTCTGCGTTATGGAGGGTGGCGGGCGATTGGTGTGGTCCGCGAGCGGTGGTGCTTCGCATCACCGCTCGCGTTGGTTCGCCTCCAGTTGGTGCGGCTGCGCTCGCACTAACTTCCGGCCTTGAGGTTCGAGCTGGTCGACCGTCATCACCACCGCGTCGAGCGCCCCCCAGACCCAGATCTCATGCTCGTCGCCGCCGCCGATCTGGGCAGCGGACAGTCCCTAGTCAGGACCGCTTGGCAGATCGCGGCCATCAGGACGGCACGCCGCGAGTATCGCGCGCGCTCGCCCGGCCCGGAAAAGCAAAACGGCCCCGAGGGGCCGCTTTGCGAGGGGGATTAGGGGGAGGTGGTTCGCAAGAGATATCGACCGCTTGCCACTCGATCCCTTCCCTCGAAAGGGGTAACCGCTCTGACCTGAACAGAGGTCACGGAATCCGGTTGCCGGCGATGAGATAGACGTGGTCGCCGTTCGCCGCCGACACGAGTGCGTCGGGAATGCCGTCGCCGTTCGTGTCGCCGAGGCCGACTGCATCAAAGCCGAAGGTCTCCAGCGGCGTCGTGCTCGTGATTGTCCGCAGGACGGAGCCGTCGGCGCCCGAGAAAATCTGGGCCTTCCCGGCCTGATCCGCGCCGTCGCTCGAGCCGAAGGATCCCGCGATGACGTCGGGCGTCCCGTCGGCGTCGACGTCCCCGGGTCCGCGCTGTCGCCGGTCAGCTTTCGGATCGGCTCGAACGTCCGACCCGAGTAGATGTACGCGAAGCCGGGCTGCGCGGCGTTCACCAAGGCCGACGCACTGATGAGGAGGTCTGGATGGCCGTCGAGGTCGACGTCGCCGGCGCTCGAGAGGCACCAGCCGAAGAAGTCGCCGTCCAACGGCCCAGGGTCGCCGGTAGCCCGCCTCAGTGTGCAAGATCTCGGCATTTGACCGACTTCACCGTCCGGAAGGCCCTTCCGAAAGACGCCGACGGCTTCGTTCGCGCCCACGAGGAAGCATGGGATGCGACGATCGGGCCCATCGTCGGGAGAGCGCTCGGAGAACTCGCGCCGTACGACGACCGCGTCGCCCGTTACCGCGCCGGTCTGGCTGAGCCTCCTGCGCAGACCGGCGTCTGGGTCGCCGAACACGAGGGGAAGATCCTCGGGGTCGCCGTTCGAGCGGGCTCCGAACTGAAGGATCTCTACGTCGTCCCCGCCGCCTGGGGTAGCGGCACGGCGAAGGCGCTGATGGACGCCGTGCTCGCCGACAGTCGCGCGGACGCTGTCCGGGAGGTCGTGCTCTGGGTCGGCGAGGCTAACAGCCGTGCGCGCCGGTTCTACGAGCGCGAGGGCTGGACGCCGAGCGGTGAGACCCGGGCGAGCGTGCTCGGGCCGGTCGAGGTTCAGTACCGGCTACCGCTCCCCTAGCGTTCGACCGGAAGAGCGTCGCCTGAACCTAGACTAGTTGCGATGTCGAGCGTTACAGCACAGGCCGTCGTACGTCGCCGGCGCGCGTTCGTGCGCTTGTCCGGCCGGGATGCCGAGGACTACTTGCAGCGCATGGTGTCGAACGACGTCCAGGCACTTGCGCAGGGGGACATGTGCGACGCGCTGCTGCTCACGGCGAAGGCTCGCGTGATCGCACCGCTCCGGGTGCTGCGTCGAGGCCCCGAGGACTTCTTGCTCCTGACCGAAAGCGATCTCGGCGGGACGGTTCGCGCCGAGCTCGTCCGGATGCGCTTCGCGGCCAAGGTCGAGATCGAGCCGGAGGAACACGAGTCGTGGCTAGTACTCGGCGGAGGCGAGGTCCTCGACGAACGACCTCCAGGGGATGAAGTTAGCGAGGCAGCATTCGAGCGCTGGCGGATCGAGGCAGGGATTCCACTCTGGGGCCGTGAGATCGACGAGCGTGTGCTACCCGCCGAGGCGGGTCTCGAGCACACGCACATCAGCTTTACGAAGGGCTGCTATCCCGGCCAGGAGCCGATCGCGCGCCAGCACTACCGCGGCAAGGTCAACCGCCGTCTTCGCACCCTCGAGCTCGCGGGGGAAACAGTGCCGGACCGCGATGCGGAGATCCGGCACGGCGAGAAGGCCGTCGGTCGGGTGACGAGCGCGGTACTTGGACTGGCGCTCGCCTACCTTCGCGTCGACGTGCCGGAGGACGCGGACCTGATGATCGGCTCTCAGCACGCCAAAGTGCGCCCGGCCTGATTCGAGGGTAGCCGGGCTCCGGTTCGGGCTCAGGCGGCTGCGCCCGCCTGCGGACCGCGCGCGAGCGGGACGAACGTCTTCCCGCGGCAACTGGGGCATCGAGCGCGCTTGAGCGCGCCGATGGATGCCCACGTTTCGCCCCGTCCGACCTGCTCGACGCAACCGCACTGCTTGCACCGGTACGACCGAACGGGCTGGCGAAAGTCGCCGGTGTACAGCTGCCCGTCGTAAAGGCCGTCGACAAGCCCCCGCACCTCGCTTGTCGTCGCAAGCTGGTACAGGTGGCTCGTGCCGCCGAGGACTCCGGCGCCCAGGTACTCGTTGAAGTTCCGGAGAAGTCGTCGCAGGGTGAATCCCATGGCCAGGATCGAGCGCTGCAACCTGAGGAGCTCATCGGGACGCCGTGCGCCGAACGCGAGGAAGACGTCGCGTCCGGGCTGTCCCGTCGCCTGCGCGGCCCGTGACAGAAAGAGCTCTGCGCCCTCAACCGTGTACGGCGGATCGGTAATGACGACGTCAGCGCCTTCGCGAAGGTGCTCGGGCAGAGGCTCGCGGAGGTCGTGCACGATCGCCTCGAAGCTGAACGGCGCCTGGCGGAGCGTCCTCCGCAGGAAAGAGACGAGAGCAGGGTCCACGTCGACGACGACCACGCTTCGAATGCCCGCGCTTCTGGACAGTCGTTGCGCGATCAGATCGATCGCGACGGAGGTGAGGTCGTCGTCTCCGAGCAGCAGGATGCGCTTGCCGTCCAGCGCGCCCGCGTCGTCGAGCGCAAGCACGCGGCGAACCTTCGTCTCGACGGTGCAGTGGGACTGATCCAGCTCCAGACGCGCCCGGGGAGCTGCCTCCGCCAGGACGGAGAGCTCGGCGACGACCCCGTCGAGCGAGCGCGGAACGGCGAAGCCCAGACCCGCACAGGTGGGACACGCCGGCTCGAAGGGGACGCGACCGCCGACCCTGCCGAAGAGCTCATGACCGTGAGAGGAAAGTCGAACGGGAGGCTCGCGTTCGATGATCCCGTGCCTACGAAGCTCGTTGCACACGGCGCTCACGATCGGCACTGGCAGCTCCGTCGCCCGGCTCAGCGTGCGGACCGCGACCGGCTCGCGGCGCGCGACCGCGCGGAGAACGTCCCGGACTCCAGCCTCTCCCTCGGCGAGGCCAACCGCCGCGGCGACCTCACCCACAACCCAGCTCTCCTCGGCGGTCATCGGATGGCGCGCTCCATGCATGTGACCTCCGTGCGGTGCGCCTGCAGCCCGTAGCGAACGATCCGCATCACCCGCTCGCCGTCGACGTTGCCGTACGTAAGGAGATCGATGTTGGCAACCAGCAGCTCCGGCCACGTATGGATGCTGAGATGTGACTGCGCGAGCAGCAGGATCCCCGTCACGGCGCCGTTCGGAAAGACGTGAAAAGTCTCCCCGAGCACGGTCACGCCGCCGGCGTCCGCGGCCGCGCGCAGGGTCGCCGAGATCCCGTCGGCATCGACGAGAACAGCAGCGTCGCGCACCCACGCATCCATGACGTAAAGCCGCATTGCGAGCGGAGGTGCCGCCAAGTTGTCCGGTACATCCCGGCCGGGCTGCGGCCGGGCCAAGTCAAGGTTCAATCAAGTGCCTCCGGAAGGTCGAATGGACGACGAGGCCGCCGCCGCGCGAGCTACCGGTAAGGCTGGATCAGTCGGGCTAGCGGCGGCCGAAGGAGGTGCTGTTCAGCTCAATCATTCGTGCAATCCCTCCTTCGACTCGAAACCGCGAAACCACCTGCGTCCGACGAAGCGAAGTATGCGGACTGAGGGCGGCTACCGCAAGGCGGCTTCGGATGCGCCCGGCATGATTCGAACATGCGACCTCTGCCTCCGCAGGGCAGCGCTCTATCCCCTGAGCTACGGGCGCTCTGAAGCGGCACCAGTGTAGCGCCGAGGCGCTCCTAAGGACGGAGAATTACCTTGCCGAAGGTCTCGCGCGCTTCGATTGCGCGGTGAGCCTCGGCAGCTTGCTCCAGCGGGAGCTCACGGTCGATCACCGGTCTCAGCCTTCCGCTCGCCGCCATTCCGATCAGAACGTCCATCGTCTGTCGTGACATCTGCGCCGCACCGATGCCCTGGATCCGGGCTTTCCGTCCGAGCAGCGTCCACACGTTGAACGAGACTCTCGGGCTGCCGACGGTTCCTGGTGTCAGGAGGATGCCCTCGCGTGCGAGCGCCTCGACACTGTCGGAGAACGTCTCCCCCCCGATCGGATCGAAGACGACGTTCGCCTCGAGCTCGCGAATGCGCGGGTCGCCGTACTCGAGTGCCTCCATCCCGAGCGCGCGCGCCTTGCCGAGCTTCTCCGCGCGCGTCGTCACGTAGACCTTCGCACCGAGCATCCGGCCCACGTCGGCGCACGCTTGTCCCGTCGCGGTGCCAACGCCCTGGACCAGCAGCGTCTGCCCTTCCTTCAGCCCGCCGAGGTCGACGAGCGACCACCATGCGGTCTTGTAGGGGACGCTGAGCGCAGCCGCAGGCGCTGCGTCCAGCGAGTCAGGGATCAGGAAGACGTTTTCCTCCTTTGCCGCGACCAGCTCGGCGTACGTGCCGCGTGTGCCTGTCACCAGCACGCGTTCCCCCGTGTCCTCGCGCCGCCCGGCCGCGTCGACACCGAGGATTGCGGGCAGCTTGGGCGGGCCCCCGGCGCGCCAGGTCAGATCGATGTGGTTGACGCCGGCCGCTTCGACGCGAACGAGCACCTCGCCGTCCCGCGGCTCGGGGTCCGGCGCATCTTCGTAGACCAGCGCTGCCGGCCCGCCGGTCTCGTGGAGGACGACCGCTTTCACGGTAGGGAAGCTAGTGCCGGACGGGAACGATTCGCAAGTGGCGGACGCGCCGGATTAGTTCGACTCGCCGGTCGCGTCGTGCGGGGCGCCCACCGGCTTCGACTCCGGCGAGCCGCGCTGGCGCAGGTAGACGGCGAAGACGGCCATCGTTCCGACGGCGAGGAACTCCGATTGCCAGTTCTGCAGGCTGCGGTCCCAGAAGTCCGCGTTGGCCCAGTACTCGCCCCAGCTGATCGTCGCTTCCTTGTGATCCAGCTGCTCGTGGTTGAAGGCGCGCCAGCCGTTGACGGATTGACAGAGCCAGCTGCCGAAGAAGCAGGCACTCATCGCGAGAACGAGCGAGTTGCCGTAGAGCCTGCGCCGGAACCCCTTGGCTTTCGCCCAGGCCGGCGAGCCCTCCTTCGCATAGCCGCCGACGAACTGGCTCTGGTCGCTCATCGTGCCGAGATCGTCCTCGCTCTTCGACTCGCTCGACCCGCGCTGCATGAGCCACACGGTGGTGAGGATGTAGAGCGTGAACTGGAGGAACTCCGACTGCCAGTTCTCCATCACGTCTCCACCGAACTCCGACGAGGTGACGTAGCGCCACCAGGTGTAGGCCGCCTGGTGATGGGTAACCGCATCGGCGTTGAACTGGTGCAACCCGGCGAACGACTGCCCGACGAGGGAACCGATGAGGATGACGCCGAAGAAGACGGAGAGGCTGTTCTCGCGCAGAAACCGCACGCTCAGCGGTTCGCGATGCCCACGTAGAAGTAGACGACGAATCCCGCGAGGATGAAGAGCCAATACGCCGTGAACATATTTCGCACGGGCAGGAACGCTAGCCCTGTTTCCGGATGCCGCCCGTGATACGACTCGCTGTGCGACGGCTGAGCGCGTTGGTCGTCCTGCTGACGTTTCTCACCGGTTGCAACGGCGGCACCGTCGACAAGCATGCGCTCAAGCGCGATGCCGAGCAGGTCGCGTCGCTGGCCACCGAGGGGAAGCTGCTCGCCAACGACGTTTCGAAAGGTGCGTCCACGAACGCCTTCGCCCGTGCCCACGCGAAGGAACTGTCGCGGGCCGCCTCCGATCTCGCGGATGCGCTCTCGGAAAGGCCGACGCTGCCCGAGATCGAGTCCGATGTCCGCAAGCTCGCGCGGCTCGCGGGCAAGGTTTCAGCCGAGCTCGAGCGGCTGCACCTGCATCCGACCGACCGCGCGGTCGCGGAGTCGCTCGAGCGACCGCTGATGGACGACGCCGACGCCGCGGACGAGCTCTCGAAGTGAAGATCTTCCAGGTCGCGCTCGGGATCCTGGCTGCTATCGGTGGCTTCGTCGACATCGGCGACCTCGTCTTCAACGTTGCCGCGGGCGCCACCTTCGGATATCAGCTGCTCTGGGTGGTCGTGGTCGGCGTCGGCGGGATCATCGTCTACTCGGAGATGTGCGGCCGGGTCGCCGCGGTCTCTGGCAAGGCCGTCTTCGACGCCGTGCGCGAACGAGTCGGGTTCAAGCTCGGGCTGGGCGCTCTCGTCGCGTCGCAGGTCGTGAACCTGATGACGCTGACCGCCGAGATCGGCGGCGTCGCAATTTGCCTCCAGCTTCTCTCCGGGCTGCCTTACCGCTGGCTGATCGTGATTGCGGGCGCAGTCCTCGCGGTCGTCGTCTGGGTGACGGCGTTCGAGTGGATCGAGCGCATCTTCGGGTACGGAGGCCTCTGCCTGCTCGTGTTCGCGGTTGCGGCGGTCAAGCTCCATCCGACGTGGAGTGCCGTCGGCGAGGGTTTTGTTCCGCACATGGAGACCGAGAGCCCGCTCCTGTATGCGTACTTCGCCGTCGGGCTGCTCGGCGCGGCGATGACCCCGTACGAGGTGTACTTCTACTCGTCGGGCGGAGTCGAGGAACGGTGGGGTCCGAAGGATCTGGGCCTGAACAAGACGAACGCGATCATCGGCTACGGGCTCGGAGGGTTCCTGTCGTTTGCGCTCATGATCGTCGGCGGCTCGCTCTTTCTCGACAAGGGCATCGAGCCGGAGTTCCTCGGGTCGATCTCCCTCGGGGCGGAGGTGCCGCTCGGCCAGATCGGGCTGCTGCTCGCCCTCGTCGGCATCCTGTTCGCCGTGAGCGGCGCGGCAATCGACACGCTCTTCTCCGGTGCGTACAACCTGGCGCAGTTCCTGGGCTGGGAATGGGGCCGCTACCGCAGCCCACGAGGCGCTCCACGCTTCACCATCACCTGGATCGTCCTGCTCGTGCTCGCGCTCGGTGTCGTCATGACGGGGGTCGACCCGGTGCAGCTGACGGAATACGCGGTGATCTTCTCGGCGGTCGCGCTCCCGCTGACGTACATCCCGATCCTGCTCGTCGCGAACGATCGGAGCTACATGCGCGAGCACACGAACGGCCGCGTGGCAAACACCCTCGGCCTCGTTTACCTGGTCGTTATCCTCGTCATCTCGCTGACCGCGGTGCCGCTGCTGATCCTTACCAACGTGGGCCAGAATTGACCGAGACGGTCGATCTCGGACTTCACGTGCTCGACCGACAGTTGCTCGACTCGGAGGATCGTCGCTGCGGGAAGGTGGACGACCTCGCGATCGAAGGCGGGCCGGGAGAGAAGCTCGAGATCGTCGCGATCCTGAGCGGACCCGGAGTCTGGCGCGAACGAGCCGGGCTCATCGGCAGGCTGGCCGCCAGGCTCGGCGGAGGTCGCCGTGTCCGGATCCCGTGGAGCGATGTGGCCGAGATCGATGCCCACGTGAAGCTCAAGAAGCAGGCACAGGGGCTTGGGCTGGGGCGTGGCGACGACCGGCTGCGCCCGTTCATCGCGAAGATCCCCGGTTCCGATCGATGAGGACGTTCTCGTCCTTCCTTGGGCGCATGGTCGAGACCGAGTCCGGCGAGCGCCTCGGCCGCTGTTACGACCTGCGTGCGGCTCTCGGCAGGGGAAACCCCACGGTGGAAGCAGTCGTCGTCGGCCGCCGCGGTCGCCTCGAGCACTTCGGGATCGGTCGCCCGTCGGCGCACCGGCCCGACGCGGTTCCATGGAAAGCTGTGGTGCGGATCGAGGGCGACCGAATCGTCGTCCGCGACGGCACCGAGCTTCAGTGACCCTCTTTCTCTCGGAACAAGACGTGAAAGAGCTCCTCTCCCCGGAGGACGCCGTCTCTGCGGTAGAGGGCTGCTTTCGCCGCCTGGCGGCCGGTTCGGTCGAGAATGCGCCGCGTCGGCGGCTGCGGCTACAGGACGGCCGCCTCGCCGATATGGCCGCGTCAGATCTCGAGCTCGGCTACGCGGCGGTGAAGGCGTATTCGGGATTCGCGGAGGGCGCCGCGTTCGCGGTCGCGCTGTTCTCCGTCGAACGACCCGAGCTCGTCGCGCTGATCGAAGCGGATCAGCTCGGCCGCCTCCGTACCGGCGCGGCGAGCGCGGTGGCTGCGAAGTATCTTGCACGCCAGGACGCGGCTTCATTGGGCGTGATCGGTTGCGGTCACCAGGCGGAGACGCAGGTCGCCTGCATCCGCGCGGCGCTGCCGGCGATCGAGCGAGTGGTGGCGTATTGCCGGACAGAGCGCAACCTGCGTGCGTTCTGCAAGCTCGTCGGTGCCGAAGCGGGTGAGAGTCACCGCGACGCCGCCGAGTGCGACATCGTCGTTACGATCACAACCTCCCGCGACCCCGTGCTGCGCGGTGAGTGGCTCCGGCCGGGCGCTCTCGTCTGCGCAGCGGGCGCGAACGATCCGAGAGCCCGCGAGCTCGACAACGTGGTGCTCGAGCGCGCTTCGCTCGTCTGCTGCGACTCGCTCGAGCAGGCCCGAATCGAGTCGGCCGATCTGGTCGAGCCCGTCGAACGAGGCGTCCTCGATTGGCTCGAGGTGCACGAGCTCCAGGAGGTTGTTTCGGGCGAGCTTCCCGGTCGTCAGTCTCCCGACGACATCGTGGTGTTCAAATCAAACGGACTCGCCGCCTGGGACGTCGCCATTGCCGCGGCCGCGGTGGAGCGCGCGCGCGAACGAAAGGTAGGTCGAGAACTCTAGTAG
>WNGF01003565.1_pt1 | contig 21037 bp, 11 predicted proteins | sample 5400641 | NCBI WGS metagenome assembly WNGF01 (sample SAMN13153371, study PRJNA577476) | soil metagenome | isolation source: 80 cm soil or saprolite under grassland replicate 2 | place: USA:California | collected 2016-06-15 | reverse complement strand
GCCGCAAGAACAATGCTCTCTTCATCTACTATGGCATCACCTTCTGATGCAGAAAGGGGGAATATGACTGCCAAAAGTGTTCTCAAGTTTGCCGCCGACGAAAAAGCGGCTTACGTCAACGTCCGTTTTACCGATCTGGTCGGAGCCTGGCACCATCTGACCTTTCCGATTGAGGAGCTCACGGAAAAGGTCTTTGAAGAGGCTTTGGCTTCGACGGTTCCAGCTTGCGTGGATGGGCCGCAATCCATGAGTCTGACATGTTGCTCGTGCCTGACGCGTCGCGCTACTGGATTGATGGCTTCATGGCCGAGAAGACTTTATGTCTGATGGCGATGTGGTTGACCCGATCACGAAGGAAGGTTATTGGCTGGATCCGCGAGGTATAGGTCGCCGCGCGGAGAGTTATCTGAAGTTTACCGGCATTGCCGATACAGTCTACTTTGGACCTGAAGCAGAGTTCTTTGTTTTCAATGACGTGCGCTTTCATAATGAAGGTCACTCCGCTGGTTATTCGCTCGACAATCCCGAGGCTATTTGGAACACGAACGGTAAAAATGGCGATTCAAATCTCGGATATCACATTCGCAATAAAGAAGGCTATGTACCTCTTCCCCCATTGGACACCCTGCAGGACTTTCGCACGGAAGTAGCCACTGAGCTCAAGAAGGTGGGCATTCAGGTTGAATGCCATCATCACGAACTGGCCACTGCCGGACAGTGTGAGATCGACTTTCGCTACTCGAATCTTCTTGGCACCGCTGACAACTTGCAACTCTTCAAATACACGGTCCGTAACGTCGCTCAACGTCACGGGAAGGGCGCCACCTTCATGCCTAAGCCGCTTTATGGTGACAATGGTTCGGGCATGCATTGTCATCAGTCTCTGAGGATCATGAATTCCTGCTCAAAGGCGACGTTTTTACCCCTCAGCTGATCGAGCGATGGATGAGTTACAAGCGAGAGAAAGAGATAGCTCCGCTGCGTATGCGGCCGCACCCGCTGGAGTTTGGCATGTACTTCGACATCTAGAAGGAAGCTCTGAACATTTTCAACTCTATCGAGTAAACTTGGGCTACAAACAGATCTTTCTTGTAACACATGCTGTTAGCTTGTGTCCGACGAAGAGGAATGCAGCGTCGGACTTTGAGCGGTGTCCAGCGGGTGCGCAAGCTGGTAGCATGCGTTACACAAAAACTTTCCGGACTTTGGGCTGAGTCGTAAGTTTCGGGATGCGCCCTGGAAGATGCCAGTCGGTGCATTTTGTAGTAAGTGGCGAGCTTCGATTACTTCTTGTCTACCTATAATGCGAAGTATCCAAAGCCACGGAATGTCTGGCGAAAGATCGGGACACCTTGTTGACGTTCTATGATTTTCCGGCGGAGCGCCGGCTGAACATCCGCTGTGATTTGGCCAGTTGCTGACCGCAAGAATATACATACGTTAGGCGGAGGTCGTCTCGAGATTAGCTGGTCTCTGACTTCACCGCATCGTAAGTATAGAGAACGCCTTTGAAGTGGGACCTATTTAGAACCCTTAGGCTGCCACGCTTTCTCCCCTAACCCAGGAGGAGGTGGTCTTACGAAAATATCTGGATCATAATCGACGTTGAACTGAACAACAGACCTTTCCTCGGATCCGTCGCCAAGTTTGACGCTCTGAGGAACTTTGATTCCACCGACTTCAACATAGTCCGAGAAATGCTGCACATCGATATATGTTTTCTTGTCTATTGTTTTGAAGAAACTGATGCGGACCGGCAGATGCGTCTCACGATCAAAGGTGAAGTCTACTCGTCTGTCATTTATTGTGGTTCGCACGACATCTACGTTGCTGTGACCTCTTGTATCGGGCTACGCCCCTGGCGCGGGCTCCGCCCTTTCCCAATTAAGCGTATCTGAAGGCAAAGTAATCGCCCGTATCTGATTGAAGACACCACTTCGAATCGGAGGGAAATGAAAATGAGATTAGAGTTGGATGCTTGAGCCAAGGGGCGAGGCCCGCACCAGGGGCGAAGCCCGATGCAAAAGGTCACAGCCACGGCGGGGCAGAGCCACCGCCTCACATCGGGCGGCGAAGCCGAAGCGGCAGTAGCTCATGACTTTTGAGGCAAAGCCAATCTGAGGAGTCGCGAAACTGTTGTGGCATTCCAATCTTGACGCACACCGTTCTGCGCCCTCCAGAAAATCTGTCTTTCCGCCATGACGATGCCGACTTCCTTCAATTTCATAGAACCAATCTCCCTTACCATGTAACTGATTCGGGGACGAGATGCTTCGCTCGTACCTTTCATGTGCGGTTGCCTAACACCGCGCGCGCGCAGCGGGATCTGGCAAGATTCTACAAACGGTGTAGCCTCACAGTACTCACGTTGAATGAGAAGAAAATATTGGAGCTTTGATATTTTCGAAGATCAAGCTCCAAACCCACATACGGGCGAGCTTCAACCATCATTCAATAGCTTTTTCAAGGTTTTCACTCCTCTCTTCGGTCTCTATGTTCTGTGTGTCTCGGTGGTGGATTGTTTTAAGCGCGTTTTATCACCGTATAGGCAAAGAGAACACAGCGCCGCTTCGGCCTCAACCAGGTTAGTCTCACGCAAAGACGCAAAGAGCAAAGACGCAACGAAGAATGGTTACCAGACTTCGCTTCTTTGCTTCTTCGATTCTTTGCTCCCTTTGCGTCCTTGCGTGAAATTCTTGCTCCGAAAACAAGGTTCTGCATTCTTGTTTCACGAGCGTTGGCCTGAGAAAAATCTCCAATAGGACACCTTGTTTTTTTCTTGACTTCAAACGAAGGACGGTGCTATTAGTTCACGCCACGAACTAAAGCGGCCAATTTCCCCCTGAACTAACCTTTAGCAACCGCAGTAGAAACGATCGAAGAGTCAGGGCGCTATTGCCAAATGAGAAAGATAGATCTCAACAACTTCCAGGTTGCCAGGAGCGAAACGGCCCGCGACATTAATCGGCGCATCGTGCTGAACTTGATTCGCGGTCATCAGCCCATTTCTCGAGCCGATTTGGCGCGCCACTCCGGGCTTCAGCGGAGCACAGTCTCGGTAATCGCGGAACAGTTGATCGAGGAGCGATGGGTGACCGAGGGTGCAAACGGCCAAACCCTGCGAGGCCGCCGGCCCACATTCCTTCACTTGAACAAAGGGCGTATCGGTATTATAGGGATTAATATTCGCCCGGCGACCACCACCGTAGCGCTCGCTGATCTTGATGCAAACTTTGTCGCGCAGGAATCCTTTCCCACCGCCGCCAATCCGCGAAAGTTTATCGACGACCTGACGCCGCGCCTGCGCAACCTAATAAGACTGCGCCCGGAGATTACCTGCGAAGGTATCGGTGTAAGCCTGCCTGGCCGAGTGGATCGAGCCTCACAGCGCCTGGTGTTTGCGCCCAATCTGGGGTGGAGTGAGTTTGACTTGAAGGACGCTATCGCAAAGGGTACCGGATTGTCTGTGGAGTTGGAAAATGCTGCCAATTCGTGCGCTTTGGCGGAAATCTGGTTCGGCCGTCAGGCCCCGGGGGTCCGCAATCTGGTAGCTGTCACCGTTTCTGAAGGCATTGGCGTCGGTTTGATTCTTAATCACCAGTTAGTGCAAGGCTCGACTGGGATGGCAGGTGAGTTCGGGCATACTGCGATTGTTCCGGACGGGCTCGAATGTAAGTGTGGCAACCGAGGTTGCTGGGAGGTCTACGCGTCGAGCTCTGCCGCTGTTCGCTATTACCTTCAGTCCTCATCGGGTGTGCGCAGCGGAAGAAAGGGACTTCGACGGGCGGGCACGGGGCCGACTTTTGATGACTTGCTGCGGTTGACCGAACAAGGTGATCCGAAAGCCAAAGAGGCTCTCAGACAGATGGCGGACTATCTGGGAAGAGGTATCGCCCTACTGGTCACGGGGTTGGCGCCCGACGTGATCGTCGTGATCGGTGAGGTTACGCGCGCGTGGAATCATGTAGGGCCGGTCATTGACGGGGCCGTCAAGCGACATTCCTTCACACGTGCTGGAACGCGAGTCGTCCCGGCTGATCCGTCATCCCAGCCAAGACTTCGGGGGACGATCGCGCTGGTACTACAGAAACACTTCGGTGCTCCATTGGTCGCCTAAAAGCGCTTTCTTTTCCGCTTTTGTTGTGGGCGCGAATTAAAGTCATTTGCCTGAGTTTGAGCGGGCAACTAACGCCTTTATTCAGAACAAACACAGGTCTCGTTTTAGGGAAGTCTATTCAGAGGGTGAAGACTACAACGCGCCATTGTCGCCGAGGATGCGTCGCCGCAGTCGTGGCGTCACGCGGCCAATCTCAAGAACCTTCGAACTAAGGAGATAAACCAATGTTCCATTTCAATAGAATTAGACTACGTGGGGCGCAATCTGGCGCCGAGTTGAATTCAAAGGTGCCTCCCACACGATCTTCGATCATGGCGCGACTCCTTGTATTGGTGCTCCTGGTCCTTGCCGCGCCTCAGGCAACTCACTCGCAGGTCCTTTACGGCTCACTGACTGGAGATGTAACGGATCAAAAGGGAGCGGCCGTGCCGGGCGTTACGGTTGAGGCACGTCATGTCGGCACCAGCGCAACCAGGGAAACAACCACTGACGGAAATGGCGTATACCAGTTCAGTGGCCTTCAGCCCGGCACCTACAGCGTGACCTTCACGTTCACGTCTTTCAAGACATTGATTCGGGAGAACGTCAAGGTTGACGCAAACTCGATCCACAGAGTCAACGCCGAGTTGGAGGTTGCAGATGTCAAGGAGACTGTGGTGGTCACACAGGACGCTCCTCTGCTCCAGACTGACCGGGCGGACGTAAACACAAAGCTCCAAGCTAACCAAATCGCTGACCTTCCAATAAGCACTGCTGGAGCGGGGCGAAATTTCCAGGGGCTCTACAGGATCATTCCGGGCTTCAGTGCGGTAACCGAGGGAGTGAGTTCGGACGGCGGTAATCCGCAACGCTCGATGACCGGCAACGTCAATGGGAACTCAATGCAGGCCAACCTGACGCGGATTGATGGAGCGTCGAACGCCTATATTTGGTTGCCGTTCAATACCGCCTACGTGCCTCCGACGGAATCGATCGAAAGCGTCAGTATTGTCACGAATTCGTATGACGCCGAGCAGGGCAATGCAAATGGGGCGGCCGTCAATGTGGTTACCAAGTCGGGCACGAACGAGTTTCACGGAAGCCTCTTCGAGTTCCACACTGACAACGCGCTCAAGGCGCTGAACCGATTCAACCCGGTGGGCCAACGCAAACCCAAGTACATTCTGAACCAATTCGGCGGAGCGGTCGGCGGCCCCGTCTACCTGCCAAGGTTCGGCGAAGGCGGACCCAGTGTGTGGAATGGTAAGAACAAGCTTTTCTTCTTTACGGATTGGGAATGGACGAAGCGGCGTCAGTTCGCCACTCGTACGGTGAGCGCGCTTAATCCCGCCGGCATTTTCGATGCCGCCGGCAACGCCAACCTCTCATCAGCCATACCTGCTGGAACGAATTGCAATGTAACGCCAGTGGCCGGATGCATTTTCGACCCGAATACCGGCAATGCTAACGGGACGGGCCGCCTGGCATTCCCGGGCAATATCATTCCCGCCAACCGAATTGATCCAGCGGCCAAGCTCATGCTTAGCCGAATCAACCCGACTGGCTTTATTAACAGCCAGGGTGTAACGGCTACCAACAACTACATCAGCGCAGGCTCGGCGTCGCTTGATCGAAGAACCTACGACGTCAAGATCAATTATTTGGCAAATGCGAAGACCACGATATTCGGTCGGTATAGTCGTTCCAATGCTTTACTTTTTGATCCGCCGACGCTCGGCGACGCGATGGGCGGTGCGACCGGCGGAGGACAGGTGGGTGAAGCACCATCAAAGATCCAGAGTGTCGGGTTAGGTGGTACGCACACTTTCTCTCCCACCCTCGTGATGGATGCCAACTTTGGATACACAAGGCAAAAGCTTGGCGCCGTACATCAACCGGATATTAGTCTAGGTAATTTCGGGGTAAACACGCTGCACATTCCCGGCACCAATGGCGACAGTGTATTGGCGGGCGGCACACCCGCATTCATATTTCTAGCAGGTACGTGGAATGGCATTGGTAATGTCGATACTGGAAACCCATTCCAATTCCGAGACAATCAGTTCGTGGCTAATGCCAACATGAGTTGGATCAGAGGAAGCCACAGTATTAGGTTTGGCGGGGAGTACAACGACGCCCAGTTGAACCACTTCCAGCCGCAGGGCGGAGCCTTCGGGACCGCTCGCGGGTCATTTCAGTTTTTAGGCAGCGTGACCGCCTTGAGTGGCGGGCCAGCCGCCAGCAAAGTCAACGCCGCGGCTCAGTACCTACTAGGCGTGCCCGATCGGGTGGGCAAAGTCATCCAGAACGACAATCCGAACGCACTGCGTTGGCATACATGGTCGGCTTACGTGCGCGACAATTGGCAGGCAACTCCAAACCTGACGATCAACTACGGCTTGCGATGGGAATACTATCCCTTTCCCACTACAGACCACGGCGGCGTAAAGCTTTTCAATCCCGCTACGGGGAATGTCCTCATTGGCGGGAACGGCAACACTCCAATTGACGACGGCGTTGACGTGGGACACGGACAGTTCGCTCCGCGCTTTGGGCTTGCGTACCGGTGGGGATCCAAAACGGTAATCCGCGCTGGGTATGGCATGACCACCGACAGCAACAACTGGCGATTCTTCCGGAACAACTGGCCGCTCGTATCAAACGCGGATCTCCAGGGAGCCTCGGCTTTTGTCCCCGCTGCCAGCCTTACGGGCGAGACGCTGGTACCCTATCCAGGCCTCGGGATCGGAATCCCCGCCGCTGTTGTTCCAGATCTCAGCTCGGGAAACGTTCCACTTCCCAACAACACTGGTATTGGCGGCGCCACGATCCCATTTGATTTCAATCGAGGCTACGTCCACTCCTACAACCTCACCTTCCAACGCGAGTTCTGGGGATTTGTGGGTGAAGCTGCTTATGTTGGGAACCGGGCAATACGATTTCTGACTAACGAGAACATCAACGCAGCTCCTGCCGGTGGTGGCAATGCCGGCCGCCAGTTGTTTCGCGTCGCTAACAAGAATTGGGGAGATGTGGGCTGCCTGTGCCCTGACACAAACTCCTATTACGATGCGCTGCAATCTAAGTTGACACGTCGATTGAGTCACGGCTTTTCAATGGGCGTTGCTTACACGTTCTCGAAAGCTATTAACTCCATCGACAACGAGGAAGTAAGTGGCACATTTGGCGTCCCAGGCGGCTTCCTGTTTTGGCCGCACCCGTCAGTTAAGGATCGCAACAAAGCCCTCGCCAGCTACGACCGCACACACAATCTGTCAATCTATGGATCGTACGAGTTACCGTTCGGACCGAAGCAACGTTGGGCGCAGAGCGGCATACTGGGCGCCATCGCAGGCGGATGGCAAGTCAACTGGCTAATGCAAACCTTTAGTGGGAGCATGATTACGCTCATTGGCGGAGGGGCTCAGGTGAATGCTCCCGGTAATCAGCAAACAGCAGATCAGATCGGCCCCCTGACTATTATTGGCGGCGTTGGACCTCTACCAGGCCAACCGAGTTGCGCGCCGACGGACCTGTCATGTCATTACTTCGACCCGTCCTCGTTCCGCGCCGTTCCTGGAAATGAAATACGCTTTGGCACTACTGGCCGCAATATCATCCGGGGACCGGGTTTCTTCAACCTGGATGGCAGCATCTTTCGGAACTTCAACATCACCGAAAGGGTGAAGTTTCAGTTCCGGATGGAGATGTTTGGCGTGACCAATACGCCTCATCTTAATAATCCGGGTACTGATGTCACCAATACCGCAACCTTCGGGGTTATCACCTCGACGTTGAATCTGGCCGGGCGAGGGACGGGAACCGGCGGCGAACGGCAGGTCTGGTTCGGAGCGAAGGTAATCTTTTGAAGTTTTCGGACCGCGCCGCTTAATCTCGCCTTCGACTTAAAGGCGGTTCGGAACTTCAGCATCCTGTCGGCTCACCGTCGAGATCGACAGGTCTATCTATAAAGGACAAGTCCGGGGAGCCGGTCGGTGCCCCAGCATGCGTTCGGGGTAAGGTGACGTGTGCTTTGCACAAGAAAGCCCCAAGACCGACCGAGGCGTAAACGGGCCGCAGTACGTGAAGAATCATTGAGTCGCAACGCGGCCACGCTGTGTTGGACGGCGATTACCCAAACGCAATTTATCAGAGAAGGAGAAGGTGATGAAAACCAGTTCAAAGTTCAGAAAGTTTAATAGGGAAGTACTTGGCGTTTTGGCTGTGGTTTGCCTGGCAATCGTGCTGGCCCCCATTAGAGCGCATGCCCAGAATTGCGCGGCTGTTCCAGCTTTCCCGACAGCTACTACAACTGCCACGCAAGACCGCGATAAGTTGATGTGCCAGCAGGGTCTTACCTTCCCCATACTGCCAGTCCGAATGGGAACCGAATGGCCATGGAACGATCCCAGCGCCCCCACGAATGCCCGCCCTAGAGTCCTGACGACTCCGGAAGGCAACTGGACGGATCCGCAGGGTCATACTGTCGTCAGGACGGCATGGGGCAATTGGCACACCTACGATGCCGATCCCATTTACGAGCCCGACCCCTCGCAACATTACCCGCCCGGGAGTACGGTCTGGCCATTTCCTCTCCTCAACGGTGGCGCGCTGAGCGGAGTCGGCGATTACGGCCCCGAGTCAAATCCTCGTTATCCAGACATCGAATTGCTCAAAATGAAGGATGGCACGCCGGTCACTTCACGCGAGGATTGGTGGACCAAGCGCCGCCCGGAGATCTTTCAACTGGTCCAGCAGCAATTGTATGGTAACGCATTCAACCCGACGATCTGTACGGAAGCAAGTGCACCCGGCACTTGTTCGCCGGCAGTTACGTGGACGGTAGGTCCTGTAACAACCGGTACCGTGACAGTGGGTGGGGTTGTCTATCCGTGGAGACAGAAAACCTTCACGGGAGCGATTGATAAGTCCAGCTATCCCGCGCTGAGAAATACGCCATCAATCTCTGTCACCTGCCGGCTTCCCGCAGAAAAGGCGGGGATCAAGACGCCCGTGATCATCACGTTTGGTAGCGCCACTACGGCTTTTAACTTTACTGCGCCGGCCGGATTCGGAGGATGTGGTTATGCCAGTGGATCTCTCCAACCCGATAGCGGCGGCGCCAATCTGTCCAGCTTCCTCATCGGGCTGGTGAACAAAGGAAACTTTCGAGAGCCGGAAGATCCGGGTGCTTTGGTGGCCTGGGCCTGGGGCGTCAGCCGGATGATCGATCGTTTCGCAAGCGATCCCGACATAGATGAAGACAAAGTTGGCCTCGAGGGACACTCGCGTTTCGGGAAAGCAACTCTTGTTGCCGCTGCCTATGACGATCGCATCGTGGCTGCATTCCCCAGTTGTGGAGGCTCGTTGGGAACCTCCTGGGCTCGCAGGCACTACGGGGAATCCCTCGATTTTGTCTCTAGTAGCACTTCGGAATATCACTGGGTGAACGGAAGGATCATGACCTATGCTGGGCCAATTACCCCAGGCGTCACCTTTCCTCGTAGAGTGCAGTATTTGGATGTTGACGTCCATTCAGTGATGTCGCTGATCGCCCCGCGCGCCGTCATGACCAATGGAGGTATCGATAACGCATCGGGCAACGGAGATGCGTGGCAGGATCCTCGGGGAATGTTCCTGGCGGGGAAGGTCTCAGGTCCCGTTTGGGAGTTCCTTGGTTGGCCGGGACAGGTCATTCCACCTGGTACAGTGTTTACGTCGCCGGGCCCGGGCTTGCCGGGATTCCCCTTTTCGGCCGGGGCGTCAGAGTCCACAGGCGGTACGCCTCCTTTTGACGTGGCCTTTATTGAAGGTACCGTCGGCTGGAGACGGCACAAAGAGGGCCACACCGATACTCCGGATTGGCCGACGTTCGTGACGCTTGCGACGAGATACTTCAACGACAAGAGGCCGGTGGTGACGCCTGGGCAGAGTTTCGTCCTGGGAAATGCGCCCGCTGGAACCGCCGGGATGGTTTCCGCATCGGACGCAGACGTCGCGGACTTACTTAGCCAATGGCAGGTGAAAGGCGGGACCGGTGCATACAAGTTCTCGATCGATCCTGCAACTGGCCAGATCCGGATTGTGGATCCGCTCGCGATCGACTTCGTGAACGCACCGACTTATACCTTAACGCTCATAGTCGGTGACGGAAAACTTCCAAGCCACGATCAAACGGTTACCGTCTCTATTCCAGACAAAATCAACGTCTGTCATAAAGGCAGGAAGACGATCAGCATCTTTAGGACGGATGTGCCGGATCATATAAATCATGGCGACCTTATCGGTCAGTGTGCCTTATAGAATCCGAGAATCCCCTCGTAAGAAAAGGAGAAGTGCCAAGTCACTTCTCGGCCGGAGGGGGTAGCGTTCAAGCAGCTATTCCTCCAGCCGGGGCAGGACAGAAAAAACATGGAATGCCGCCAGGCGGCGTCTATTGAAGGAGGGACGAATCATCTTTGGACCCGAGGATATCAAGCCGATCCTGAGTGTGTCTGCGCTCGAGTCGATTGGCTTCACGGTCGATCCCCACACGCAGACACTCAAACGTATAGCCCAATAGAAGGAGCCGGACATCAATGAGCAGTCTGGGCTGAGAAAAAGGGTAAAGGATGTATTCCACGCATCATCGAAGGTATAGAAGTACTTACCACACACGGCTGATTGTGGGTCTGACGATCCCTTTGCAGCTTTTCATTGGAGCGACTGCCAGGGGTGAAGACGGCTATCGGTTGTGGCTGCGCTATGATCAGCTACCTCAGGAAATGATCAGGATCTATCGTTCGCGAGCCACCTCTGTTGTGGTGCCGGGCAATTCTCCGACGCTTGAAGCAATGCGCACAGAACTTATCAATGGTCTTAGTGGACTGCTGGGCCAAGGCATTTCCGCCGCGAACGAACCGGTTGGCGATGGCGCAGTGATCGTGGGAACTCCGAAGACCTCACCTTTGATCGCACGTCTTAAATGGGAACGACAACTACTTTCTCTGGGTGAGGATGGGTTCCGCATTCGATCGGTCAAGCTCGGCTCCCGATCAGTGACGGTGATCGCTTCGAATAGTGAACTTGGCGCACTCTACGGAGCATTCTACTTTTTGCGTTTGATGCAAACGCTGGAACCCATCAGCAGTTTAGACGTGACTCAAAAGCCACGAGTGCAACTGCGCATGCTTGATCATTGGGACAACCTCGACGGCAGCATCGAACGCGGCTACGCAGGGCGCTCGCTTTGGAACTGGAGCGAGTTGCCTGACGCGATCGATCCGCGATTGCGCGATTATGCGCGCGCTAATGCTTCGATTGGGATCAACGGATCGCTGCTTAACAATGTGAATGCGAATGCACAGATCCTAACCGATGATTACCTTCGCAAAGTCGCCGCGATAGCCGACGTGTTCCGTCCCTATGGAGTTCGCGTTTTTCTTTCGCCCCGTTTTTCCGCGCCTATAGACCTTGGCGGCTTGAAGACAGCCGATCCTCTCGACCCGGAAGTTTCGACGTGGTGGAAGCAGAAGGTTGATGAGATTTTCAAGCTCATCCCTGACTTTGGCGGTTTTGTGGTCAAAGCCAATAGTGAAGGTCAGCCGGGGCCGCGCACCTACAATCGCAGTCACGCCGATGGCGCCAACATGCTGGCTGCCGCTGTCGCGTCGCATAACGGCATTGTGATCTGGCGTGCTTTTGTCTATGACGCGAAGCCCGGTTATGACCGGGCGGGGGCGGCCTATGAGAATCTACAACCCTTCGATGGGAAGTTTGCTGCCAACGTGCTGCTACAGGTGAAGAATGGGCCGATTGATTTCCAACCGCGCGAGCCTTTCCATCCATTGTTTGGCGCGATGCCAAAAACTCAACTGATGCCGGAGTTCCAGATTACTCAGGAGTACCTCGGCTTTTCCAATCATCTTGTATTTCTGGCCTCGATGTGGCGTGAGGTGCTCGATTCTGACACCTATGCCAAAGGCCCTGGATCGACTGTCGCGAAAGTGGCTGACGGAAGTCTGTATTCGCAGCGTCTGACTGGCATTGCGGGAGTGGCAAATACCGGTTCGGATCGGAACTGGACGGGCCATCATTTTCTGCAGGCCAACTGGTATGCGTTCGGCCGGCTGGCCTGGAATCCCGATATCGCTTCGCGACAGATCGCCGAGGAATGGATCAAGATGACGTTCACGCATGATCCTAAGGCGACAGGAACGATTGCTCGCATTATGTTGGAATCACACGAGGCATTGGTTGACTACATGACGCCGCTCGGCCTGCACCATATTATGTGGGGCGGACATCACTACGGTCCTGCCCCCTGGTGGGACACAGAGCCGCGCCCCGATTGGAATCCGGTCTACTATCACCGCGCAGATGAACGAGGTTTGGGCTTCGATCGCACCGCAGCCGGCAGCAATACATTGAGCCAGTACCATCCCCCTGTGCGCGACTATTTCACCAATTTGACGACCTGCCCGGAAGCATTTCTGCTTTGGTTCCATCACGTGCCGTGGGATTATCGCATGCGATCGGGAAGGATAATGTGGGATGAGTTAGCTCTGCACTATCAACGCGGCGTAGACTGGATGGGTGCCACGCGCAAAGAGTGGGACGCATTGGCCGGCGCGATTGATCCGGAACGCCACGGCGAAGTAGCAAAGAAGCTGTCAATTCAAGAACGTGACGCAATAAGGTGGCGAGACGCCGTGCTGCTTTATTTCCAGACCTTCTCAAAGCGTCCTCTTCCGGCAGGCGTTTCGAAGCCGGCAAAAACGCTGGAGGAATACAAGGCTAAGAGTCTCGTGTGGTGAAAGAGACTAGTTTCAATTTTCCATTTGACATTTTTCATTGGTCATTTCCGGAGTTTCACTTCGTGTTGCTTCGTCTTGTTTCGCGTTGCTTCGTGGATCGTTTCTTTGGCTAAGAGATGAAGAACGAGCCACGAAAATCACACGAACGGACACGAACAAGAAGAGGCAAACGACCTATGAAAGCCGACTGATAACGCAATGCCAATTGAAAAATGAGAAATGGAAAATGGAAAATGGAAAATGGATTGCGCGTAAGATTCTAAGCAGGCATTCCTCTTTAGCTTGTACTACGCGAGATTAGATGATGACTATGGAAAAACCACCTGAACGAGGCGCATTGCCAGACGTCACGCAACTGAGACGGGAAGTGACGGAGGTAGTCAAAACGACTCCAGTTATTGACGTTCACACCCACCTCCTCGCTCCCCAGTTCGGTGAGATGAGTTTGTTCGGTATTGACGAGCTACTGACTTATCACTATTTGATCGTCGAGACCTTTCGCTCTAGTGAGGTCAAACCAGAGCTGTTCTGGCGTATGAATATGGTCGAACAGGCGGACCTTGTATGGAAGACTCTGTTCATAGAGAACACTCCTTTATCCGAAGCAACGCGCGGCGTCGTTACGGTGCTTAACGCTCTCGGTCTCGACGCGGAAGCTGCGGACGTTTCAGAAGCGCGGGCTTTTTTTCGATCGAGAAAACTCTCAGAGCATGTCGACCATGTCCTGGATCTGGCGCGCGTAAGTGATGTGGTAATGACCAATGATCCATTTAATGCGCAGGAGGCTCGTGTATGGGAAACCGGTGTTGATATTGACAAGCGATTTCACGCCACGCTTCGTATGGATCGACTGGTTAACGACTGGGAGCACACCTCAGCCAGGTTGTCGCAGTTGGGCTACGAGGTTGAGACCCGCGGGTCTGCTAAAACCGCCGCTGAGGTGCGCCGTTTTCTCGCTAAGTGGGTGGCGGTCATGAAGCCTGTTTGCATGGCAGTGTCGCTTCCGGCTGAATTCAAGTTTCCGGACAACGACGCTCGAGACTGGGTACTCCGTGAAGTTGCGTTGCCCACGGCACGCGAGCATGGGCTTGCGCTTGCCTTGATGGTGGGAGTGCGCCGTGGTGTTAATCCCGCATTGCGGGTCGCCGGCGACGGTGTCGGCCGTGCAGATGTCGGAGCACTCGAGCGGATGTGCGCCGAATACTCCGACGTTCGCTTTCTGGCAACGTTTCTGTCGCGCGAAAATCAGCACGAGCTTTGCGTGGCTGCGCGAAAATTCAGCAACCTGATGCCTTTTGGGTGCTGGTGGTTCCTCAACAATCCTTCAATCATCTCTGAGATCACTCGCGAGCGTTTGGAACTCCTGGGGACCAGCTTTATTCCGCAACACTCGGATGCTCGTATCCTGGAACAGCTAATCTACAAGTGGCAGCACTCGCGCGATCTTATTGCCGAATCATTATGCGAGAGCTACGAACGACTGCTTCATAGCGGACGTGCAGTAACACGGCAGCAAATTGAGCGCGATGTTACACGTATGCTGCGCGGCAACTTCCTTGACTGGGTTGGCGGCCTACCTTCGCGACCAGTTATGGAACCATCAGCACTGACGGCGGAGAAAGTGCGGCAACCTGACGAAACGGACGTCGTCACGACCTGTTGAGAGATGGGGTATTTTCCCGTTCCATAGTAAGCGATGAAACAAGCCTGCGATCGTTGCAACGGCTATGCCTGGAAACATGGTTCAACCGAGTGTTCGGCTTTGCCGCCCCGATGTGAGGCGGTGGCTCTGCCCCGCCGGTTCGCTCGCGTCGGCAGTTTGGGCTGCGCCCTTGGTTCGGGCTTCGCCCCCCTTCGCGCAATGGTTGGGCTTCGACCAAGAGAGCCCTGGTTGGTTGAATCCACGCTGTGGGATTGAAAAATTCTGCTCAATTGAATGGCCCCGCTTAACTCGAGGGCCGAGCCCGAACCAGGGGCACAGCCCAAATGGTTCTTGCGACTAACCGGCAGGGCAGAGCCACCGCCTTACATCGGGCGGCGAAGCCGTGACGAGGATCGACTAGCTACTTGGAAGGCCGATGGCCAACCTGAACCGACCTAGTCAGTAGTCTGGCCCGCTGTGAAACTTCACTTCTATTGGAGTGCAGATAGGTTCACGACCATGTTCGCATTTCTTCCTGGGCATACGCTAAAACGCCGGCGACTAATTAAACCCCTTTGTGCGGCAGTTGTAGTGGCGGCGTGGGCCGGCATGCCGGTGCGCGACACTCGGTCACAGGTGGCAGTGCCTGACTACAAGAACCCAAATTTGCCGGTTGATCAACGCGTGAACGACCTGGTGAATCGCATGACCATTGAGGAGAAGGTGGCGCAACTGACCTGCCTTTGGAGTAACAGACCGCAGGTGAAACCGCAGACGGATTTTTCCACCAGTCGCGGGGAGTTTTCGCCCGAGAAAGCGCGCGACGTCCTGAAGAACGGGATCGGACAGATCGCCAGACAGCGAGAGCGCCTGGACCCTCGCGAAGGGGCGGTCTTTGCTAATGCAGTTCAGAAGTGGCTGATCGAAAACACGCACCTGGGTATTCCCGCAATTCTTCACGACGAGATACTGCACGGTCACATGGCCCAGGGAAGCACGAGTTTCCCTCAGCCGCTAGCGCTCGCCAGCAGTTGGGATCCCGACTTTATCGCCCAGGTTTTCACCGTCGCCGCGCTGGAAACCCGAGCGCGCGGCAGTCACCAGGTGCTCGGCCCAAATCTCGATGTCGCGCGCGAGCCGCGTTGGGGCAGAACCGACGAGACCTATGGCGAAGATCCTTACCTCGTCTCACGCATGGCCGTAGCAATAGTCAAAGCGTTGCAGGGACCAGGACCGATGATCGAGGGCGACCACATCATCGCCACAGCCAAACATTTCGCCGCTCACGGCCAACCTGAAGGTGGCACAAACATAGCTCCGGCCAATTATTCGGAAAGGATTTTGCGCGAAGTATTTCTCCCAAGTTTTCAGGCCGCGGTGACCGAAGGCCACATCATGAGTGTGATGGCCTCGTACAACGAGATCGACGGCGTCCCCTCGCACGCGAACAAATGGCTGCTTGAAAAGGTGCTGCGCCAGGAATGGGGCTTTCGGGGTAACGTTGTTTCCGACTACTACGCCATCCCACAGATGCAGGAGCTGCACCACATCGCTGCCGACAAAATAGAAGCTGCTAAACTTGCCATCGAGGCCGGCGTTGACATTGAGTTGCCGGACCCGGACTGTTACCCGTTGCTCGTTCAGCTTGTTAAAGCTGGCAAGGTCTCGGAAGCCGCGATCGACAAAGCAGTGGCGCGAAATCTCAGACTCAAGTTCTTGCTCGGGCTGTTCGAGAATCCTTACGTTGATCCCGAACGCACAGTAAAAGTAACGAACTCGCAGACCCATCGCGAACTTGCGGCCGAGGCGGCGCGGCGCTCGCTCGTTCTCTTGAAGAACGAAAACAACCTGTTGCCACTGGATCGGACCGGGTTAAAGTCAATTGCCGTGATTGGGCCAAATGCTGACCGGACGCATCTGGGCGGGTACAGTGATAATCCCGGCCGTGGCGTTAGCGTGCTTCAGGGAATCACCGCTAAGGTAGCGGGGCAGGTTAAGGTTACCTACGCCGAAGGCTGCAAGATCACCAAGGAGGGCGGCGATTGGTGGGCCGATACTTCGCACCTTAGTGACAGGGAGGAAGACGCCAGGCTGATCGCCCAGGCAGTAGGGGTGGCCAGGGCAGCTGACGTTTCCCTGCTGGTATTAGGCGGCAACGAAGATACGAACAAAGAAGGCTGGGCTGACAACCATCTTGGCGATCGCGATAGTCTGGACTTAGTTGGCCGGCAGAACGATCTGGTTAAAGCAGTGTTGGAAGCCGGCAAGCCGACCATCGTGCTGCTGATTGGCGGCGGACCGCTTTCAGTGAATTACATTGCAGAGAAAGTGCCAGCCATTCTCGAAGGGTTTTACCTTGGACAAGAGACCGGTGTCGGAGTCGCTGACGTGCTCTTCGGCGATTACAACCCGGCGGGCAAGCTCCCGGTCAGCTTTCCGCGTTCAGTAGGACAGCTACCTATCTATTACAACCGCAAGCCAACTGCGAAGCGTGGCTATTTGTTCACCAACAAAGAACCGCTGTTTCCTTTTGGGTATGGTCTAAGTTATACGACGTTTGGGTATTCCGATTTAAAGGCAAGCCCGGCGCAAATCGGGCCCGCGGGCCAGACGAAGGTCAGCGTGACGGTTACCAACACCGGTAAGCGAGCCGGCGACGAAGTGGTTCAGCTCTACATTCGTGATTTGGTCAGTTCCGTTACGCGGCCGGTCATGGAGTTGAAGGACTTCAAACGCATCTCTCTGTCTCCCGGTGAGAGCAAAACAGTCGAGTTCACCATCACACCTGACAAGCTTTCGTTTCTCGACATAAACATGAACCGCATTGTCGAACCTGGTTGGTTCGACATCATGGTGGGAACGAGTTCGGTTCAGTACCAAACCGCAAAGCTCGAAGTAGTTGCCAAATGAACTATTGTCCTGTCTCTAAGTCCGTTGACAGAAGTAGCGAAGTCACGAGGTAGGTCAGGAAGGCTGCGAAAGAGTCTGTCGGGAAAAAGCATGAGCGACCTGTTTTTAGCAAATGCAAAGAGTCTCGGGTTTCACCCCGGTAGGGGTGAGATGTTTATAGCGCTGCAACTCCCTGGCACGGCCCGTCTCCGTTCGAAGTTCTAAGAAGGAGCGGAAGGGATCTTGAAGAGTACAAGCCTAGTTGTGTTCCGCTCCTTCTTAGAACTTCGAACGGAGTGGGACAGGAGGTGGCGTTTCAAGTCTATAAACGACATGTCACTCCTCCGGAGTGAAAGTCACTCCTCCGGAGTGAAGAAAGGAGGTAAGTTGAAACGACGGCTCGCGGTTTTAACTACAGGTGCAATGCTGCTGGTAATTCCTGGCTCTCTGCTGGTTGCGCAGCAGCCCCAAGGGCAGCCATCCGCGCAGCAACTGGCCCAACAAACCGCTACCAGACAAGATCATCAGCGCATGATGGAGTTACTTAAGATCACTGCATTCATAAGTAGCGGGGCGACGAAAGGTGATGGATGGGCGGATCCCAAAGGAATGTTCCTGGCCGCTGCCGCAGCCGGGCCAGTCTACAGGTTGCTGGGCAAGAAGGATCTGGGCACCAGCGAATTCCCGCCGATCGAGACGCCTTTGATCGATGGTGACGTTGCCTTCCGCCAGCATGGCGGTGGGCACACTCCCGGTCCAAACTGGCCCACCTTCCTGACGTTCGCCAGTCGCTACATCAAAGGGACAACCATCCCGGCGACAGAGGCTGCAACTCCGATTAAATAGTGGCAATGTGGTTTCGCGGATCGAGTGTTATTCAAAACACTTGCTCAAGAAAATAAGAAGTTGACGGTTTGCTTCACAGTAAAGGAAAAACCATGGCACAAGAGATTTACACACCGGAGCCAGAACACAAGTTCACCTTTGGCCTCTGGACCGTTGGCAATCGCGGGCGCGATCCGTTTGGTGATGCGACGCGCCCGAGCCTGAGCCCAATCACTATCGTTAAGAGACTGAGCGAACTAGGCGCTTTTGGCGTAAACCTCCATGACAACGATTTGGTCCCTATCGATGCGACGGCACACGAACGGGACCGTATCGTGCGCGAATTCAAACAGGCACTCACAGACTACGGCATGAAAGTGCCGATGGCGACGACGAATCTTTTCTACGATCCGGTTTTTAAGGACGGTGCATTTACCTCAAGCGACCCGCGCGTGCGGCTTTATGCGATTCAAAAAACCATGCGCTCGATGGACCTGGGAGCCGAACTAGGTGCGCATATCTATGTCTTTTGGGGCGGGCGCGAAGGCGCGGAGGTCGATGCAGCCAAGGACGCCCGTGAAGCATTGAAATGGTATCGCGAGGCGCTCAACTTTCTTTGTGAATACTCATCGGACCAGGGCTACGACTATAAGTTCGCGCTCGAAGCCAAGCCGAATGAACCTCGCGGAGATATCTATCTGCCGACGACGGGCGCCATGCTCGCGTTTATCGCGATGCTGGACCATTCAGATATGGTTGGCGTTAATCCGGAAGTCGGCCATGAGCAAATGTCTGGTCTCAATTTCTATCACGTGGTGGCGCAGGCAATCGAAGCCGGGAAGTTGTTTCATATCGACCTGAACGATCAGAAGGGTCCGCGCTTCGATCAGGATTTGCGCTTCGGTTCTGAGTCGATCAAGAACCTTTTCTTTCTGGTGAAACTGCTCGAAGAGTCTTATGAAGGACCGCGGCATTTCGATGCGCACGCTTATCGCAGCGAAGACGAGCCCGGCGTGTGGGAATTCGCCGCCGGCTGTATGCGAAATTATTTGATTCTCAAAGAGAAGGCGAGGCAGTTTGATGAAGATGCGGAGGTTCAGGCACTACTGGGAGAGATCCATGCCACGCCGGCGGAATATGCCGAGCCACTCGGCCGTTACAGTCGCGCCAAGGCCGACCGAGTCAAAGCACTTGCACTCAACCGAGTTGAGTTGGCGGGAAAGCAATTGCCTTATGAGCGTCTCGATCAATTGACCGTGGATATCTTGTTTGGTGTGCGTTGAGTCAGTAGGGATGAAGCTCATTAGAATCAATTCGTATGGTCTCGCGCAGCGCGCAATAAGAGCGGATATGGGAGCGGTAAGCCAGATTCCAACTGTGACGAAAGCGAATCAATTTGGAGTGCGCTGGCCTGGCAGCGCTTTGGCCTGCGTTCGCGACAGACTTGCGAGCGTGAAATCGCCTGGCACGAAAACAGCTTGATTCGCCAGTTGAGTGGCAACCAGAACGGGACCAAAGCGGCGCCGGGGTGGCCTGGCAGCGCTTTGGCCTGCGTTCGCGACAGGCTTGCGAGCGTGAAATCGCCTGGCACGAAAACAGCTTGATTCGCTGTTGAGTGGCAACCAGAACGGGACCAAAGCGGCGCCGGGCTGGCCTGGCAGCGCTTTGGCCTGCGTTCGCGACAGGCTTGCGAGCGTGAAATCGCCTGGCACGAAAACAGCTTGATTCGCAGTTGAGTGGCAACCAGAACGAGACCAAAGCGGCGCCGGGCCGCCGCACTCCAAAGGGGGTTGATGCTAATAAGAGAATCTCTAAGTCTGCGCTTAGTTTTGATCCTGCTCCTGGCCACCAGCAGAGGCATCACCTTCGCGCAATCCCTTCGCGACGATGCCGACCACAGAAAGATACTTGTTGGGGCAGCCGTGAACCCTGCGCTGTTTGCCGAGGCCCCTTATGCGTCGACTCTCATGCGTGAGTTCAACATGGTGGAGCCGGAGAACGTAATGAAGTGGGGCGCTGTCCGGCCCGCGCAGGACAAGTTCAACTTCGGACCCGGTGACGAAGTGGTTGCCTTCGCACAATCACATGAAATGAAGGTGCGCGGACATTGTCTCCTGTGGAGTGAGCACAACCCGGCCTGGCTCTCGAAGGGAAGCTTCACGCCTGAACAGTTGTCTAACCTACTTCGCGAACACATCACCACGGTGATGAAGCACTATTCCGGACGCGTCTTCGCATGGGACGTGGTCAACGAAGCGTTCCTGGCGAACGGCGCCATCGAGCCGTCCATCTGGTACGACAGCCCCGGCATCGGCTTCGCCGGAAAAGGCACGGCATACATCGAACAAGCCCTTCGCTGGGCGCGCGCTGCGGATCCAAAAGCGCTGCTCTTCTACAACGACTACGACACTGAAGGCTTGAATGCAAAGTCAGATGCTGTTTATACGATGGCGAAAGACTTTAAAAAACGCGGGGTGCCAATCGACGGCGTAGGCATACAAGCGCACATTTTTAATTTCGATATGAAAGAGATTTCGTCTTTGGCAGCCAACCTGGCGCGGCTGACAGCCTTAAGCGTGCAGGTACATATCACTGAGATGGATATCGCTCTGCCACTGGACGCGAGGGTGCGCTATTGGACCAGGCGGCCCTGGCCCGGCAAGCGGACGTCTATCGATTCGTTGCAACGGCCTGTCTGCAACAGCCGCGCTGCACCGCTTTCCAGACGTGGGGGTTCACGGACAAGTACAGTTGGATTCCGGGTTACACAAAAGGGGCGAAAGGAAGGGC
>WNGF01005018.1_pt1 | contig 21040 bp, 15 predicted proteins | sample 5400641 | NCBI WGS metagenome assembly WNGF01 (sample SAMN13153371, study PRJNA577476) | soil metagenome | isolation source: 80 cm soil or saprolite under grassland replicate 2 | place: USA:California | collected 2016-06-15 | reverse complement strand
ACGCCCAAGCGCGGCGCCTGGAGAAGGAGATTCTTTGCGCACTACCAAGTCTCCGCCAAATCGGACTCGAACCTCGCATCTGGTGTTGCCAGAACTGACGCGAATTTTGTACCCATTTTGTACCCATCTGAGCTGACCCAGCATGATCTGAGATAGTCGGGGATGGCTCAGACGAGCCAAGTGGCCTGGATCGGCTGGTCTCATAACCCGGAGGTCGCAGGTTCAAATCCTGCCCCCGCTATTGGAAAGGCCCCGGAAACGGGGCTTTTCCGTCCTCAAGCCCAAACTCCGAACGTTTGCCGGACTTTGCCCCATCGGCCCCGCTTTCGGCACGCCCGGCAACTGCACGGACCCTCCATAAAAGAGGGGGGCGACGGTTCGAGTCCGTCAGAGGGCTCTGCAAAAGCCACGCACAAAGGAGTTCTTTGTTCAGACTCACTTGCACAGACGATTTGCAAGCGGTAGGACGTCGTTTAGGGTCGGCCCACGATGGCAGACGACGCACCCGCGCCGTCACACGCGGACAACGACCTTCTACGCGTTGCCGGAGTCGTCCATGCCGGCGAGATCTCCGTCGGGTTCCAACCGGGTCCGACCGTGCTGGCGAAGGTCGGCGAGAAGCTGCTTGACATCGCCGAAGCGAGCCAGGTGCCGATCGAGTCAGGCTGCCGGATGGGGATGTGCGGCTCCGACCCCGTGCGCGTCCTCGAGGGCGAGGAGAACCTGTCGCCGATGCGCTCGGCCGAACGGCGTACGCTGGAGCGGCTGGGTCTCGGCGCCGGCTGCAGGATGGCGTGCGTCTCGCGTGTTCAGGGTCCAGTCGTCGTCGACCCGCGGCCCGGACTCGAGGGGCCAACCGAGACGGATGCCGACGGGAAACCGCCGCTCGCCGTCAGTGCCGACCACGCTCTCCGGCAGGCAATCCGCCACGTCGTGGTCGTCGGCGCCGGCGTCGCGGGCGTGACCGCCGCTGAGGAGCTACGGCGCGCGCTGCCTGACGCCGAGCTGACGCTCGTGGGGGAGGAGCCGTACGACTTCTACAACCGGATGGCGATCACCCGGCTCGTCTCCGAATCGGCGTCAATCGACAGTCTCTATCTCAACCGACGAGACTGGGCGAAATCGCGCCGCGTCGACTTCCGGCGGGGAGTTGCCGCCACGGCGATCGACCGCGCGAACCGTGAAGTCGAAATCGCCGACGGACAGCGACTCCCGTATGACAGGGTCGTCATAGCGACGGGTGCCCGGCCGCTCGTGCCGCCGATCGACGGATTCGGTGCCGACGGGAGCTTCGTTCTGCGAACGATCGACGACGCCGTTCAGATCCAGCAGCACGTTCGCCGCTGGCGCTGCCGAACGGCCGTAGTCGTCGGCGCCGGTCTCCTCGGCCTCGAGGCCGCGTACAACATCGCGCAGCTCGACGTCCGCGTGCTCGTGCTGGACCGCGGCGCGTGGCCGCTCAGCCGGCAACTCGACGAGCAGGCGGGCGCGCTGCTGTGGGAGATGCTGCACGACCTCGGCATCGAATTGCTTCCGCAGACGGAGGCGCAGCGCGTGCTCGCCGACGATCGTGTCACGGCGGTCGAGCTGATCGAGGGGAGCGCGATCGAGGCCGAGCTCTGTCTTGTCACGACGGGGATCCTGCCGAATGCCGAGCTCGGCCAAGCAGCCGGCCTCGACGTCGGCGTCGGGATCACGGTCGATGACGGCATGCGCACGTCCGACCCGCACATCTTCGCGGTCGGCGATGTCGCGGATCACGACGGTCGTCGTTACGGTCTCTGGCCGGCCTCCGTCGAGCAGGCACAGGTCGCCGCCGCGAACATGGTCGGCGGCGAGGCCGCCTATGGGCTCGCGACACCTCCCGCGAGGCTGAAGGTGCCCGGCATCGATCTGCTCTCGATCGGCGCGGTCGACGCGCGCGGCGGCGAGTCGCGGACGGTCGTCGTCAGCGCGTACGGCACGCGCAACTACCGGAAGCTCATCCTCGAGGACGGGCGGTTGGCCGGCGCCATCATCCTCGGAAGCCCTCAGCTCTTCGACGACGTCACGACGGCCGTCGAAACGCGGCTCGAGCTCGGTTCCGATCTCGACGCGCTCGAACACGGCAAGTGGGATGCCTTGTCCCGGGCGGTGGAGGGTGAAACACTCGCCCGCTAGGGGTATTCCGCGAAGCAAAAGGGGGGTTGCAATGGCACTCGAAGTGGAGACGCTGGAAGAGAGCTTCGATCTCGTCGCCCCGCAAGGAGACGAGTTGATACGAAACTTCTACGACCGGCTGTTCGAGGCGGCGCCCGCTGTGAAGCCGCTGTTCGCGAACGTCGACATGGAACGGCAGCGGCAGGCGCTGTTGAACATGCTGGTCGTCCTCCGCGAATCGCTCCGGGACCTCGACGACATCGTCCCCGACTTGGAGGACCTCGGGGCACGTCACGCCGAGTACGGCGCGCAGCCCGCGCACTACCCCGTCGTAGGGGAAGTTCTCATCGCCGCGATGACCGAAGTAGCCGGTGACAAGTGGAAGCCTGAATACACCGCCGCGTGGCAGGAGGCGTACGGAGTCGTTCAAAACGTGATGCTGTCAGGCGCGGCCGCCGCCCCATGATCCGGTCCGACAACGAGGCCTCATATCGCGGATTCCTCGCCGATCTCCACGAGACCGATCTTGCGGTCGTTCTCGCATACACGCAGGCAAGGCTGTACGCGCCGGGCGAGCTCGCCGTTCATGAGGGGGAGGTCGACCGCAGCTTCTTCATCATCTCCCGGGGATCGTTCGAGGTGGTCGTGCCAACCGAGGGCAGGTCGCGCCGCGTGCGCATCCTCGAGCCGGGCGACCTCTTCGGCGAGGTCGCGTTCTTCGACGGTCGCCCGCGCTCGGCGAGCGTGGTCGCGCTCGATGAGGCCGAGGCGCTCGTGCTCACGCAGACCGCCTTCCAGCGACTGCGACTCACGCACCCGCGGCTCGCGGTCCGCTTCGTGCTCGACCTCGGCCGGGTCCTCGGAGAGCGCTTCCGCGCGTCCGACGCGCTGGCCGGCGACTCGCACCGCTAGAGGCCGCTACCCATTCGATTGCCTCGTCGGAACGCCCGCGTAGATCAGCGGAGAGCACCGTGTGCGGCACCGGACAGACACGGCCGGGTCGGCCGACCCCGCCGTGTTCGACCGCCTGTCGTGACCACCCTCCTCGTCCTGCTCGTCCGGGGGTTACCTATCCGGAATGGCGTTTCCGCCTCGCACGCCGATTAACCCTCGACCCTCGACCTGCCCGAGCGCGTCCTCCCGCGCGTGGTCCTCGATCCACCGCCGCTGCGCCAGCCCGAGGCCATCCGTGAGCTCATCGTCCGCGCCGTGCGCGCTCGAGGAGCGCTTACGGAGTATGCGATCGCCGAGCACTGGAGACCGATCTGGTGGCTGCGACGAAGTGCAGCGAGCGTCCCGCCCTACGTCGATTCCCTCGTCGCCGATGGGACGCTCGAGCGACTGGCCATCGAGGACGGCGGTGCTCCAGTCGTCGTCGAGGAGGGCGTCGAGCTCGACCGCCCGCGGCCCACCACCGCCTTCCTCCTCTCGGCGTTCGACAACCTGCTTTGGGAACCTCGTTTCGGGCAGCGCGTCCTCGGCTTCGAGCACGTGATCGAGATGTACAAGCCTGCGCCGAAGCGCCGCTACGGCTACTACGTGCTGCCCTTCTTCTCGCGCGATCGGATCGTCGGGCGCGCCCATCTGAAGTCCGAGCGGGGCGACGGCTCGCTCGTCGTCAAGGCGCTCCACCTGGAGCCGGGCATCCGCCGCTCACGCGTGCTCGACTCGGCGTTCGACCGGCTCTCGACCGGCTCCGGCGCACCGCGGGCTCGAGCGGGTCGTGCGATGAGGATCGTCACCGCCGACAGGCGCCGAACCGTCTCCAGCTGCAAGCGTTTTGCAAGCATCGGGCTTCCGCAGTGATGTCTCCGTGTTCCGCCTAAAATGCACAGTCGCGGCCAAAAACTCATAACCCGGAGGTCGCAGGTCAAATCGTGCCCCCGCTACTAGAGAAGCCCTGGCAACAGGGCCTTTCGCCTATTAAGCGAGCCATGCAGCCGCTTCTGCAAGCGGTTTTGCATGCACCAGGACGCCCGCGGGCGCGCTGACGCCTCTTTCGACGTTGTGTTTTCCCGGTGAGGATCTTTACGTCCAGCGTTCGGCGGCGGGAAACAGACGATCGGGCCGGAGCCTTCGAACCTCTTGACCGGCTGGCCACCGGGTCTTATCCTCCGCGCGGACCACGAGGGGTTGGGAGAACAGTATGGCCTCCGTCCATGGGGAGAACCTCGCTGCGCGCGCGGGCCGGTGGAGCGCGAGGCACTGGAAGGCCGCCGTTTTCGGGTGGCTGGCGTTCGTCCTCGTGGCGTTCGCGCTCGGATACGTGGTGGGAACGGAACGGCTGTCGGTGAACGAACCGGGGCCGGGTGAGTCCGGCCGTGTCCAGCGGATCCTCAACGACGAGTTCGAGCAGCCGGCGAAGGAGCTGGTGCTCCTCCAGAGCGCTTCGCTGACGGCGACAAGCGCGCGGTTCCACGCTGCCGTGCAGGACGTGGGCAGGCGGCTGGAGGCGCAGCCGAATGTGACCAACATCGACTCGCCGTTCGCGCCGGGCAATGCGGGCCAGGTGTCGAGCGACGGGCGATCGGCACTGGTTGAGTTCGACATCCGCGGCAAGTCCGAGGATGCCAAGGACAAGGTCGAGCCGATCCTGGCGACGGTCGCGGACGCTCAGCGCGCTCGTCCTCAGTTCACGATCGAGGAGTTCGGCCAGGGGAGTGCGAACAAGGCGATCAACGAGCAGTTCAGCAAGGACCTGCTGAAGGCAGGGGCCCTGTCACTCCCGGTGACGCTGGTCATCCTGTTGCTCGTGTTCGGGGCACTGGTGGCCGCCGGGATTCCGCTCCTCCTTGCCTTGACGTCGGTGCTGGCGGCGATCGGACTGCTGGCGTTTCCGAGCCAGGTGCTGCCGATGGATGAGGAGGTGGCCGCGGTCGTCCTGCTGATCGGACTTGCGGTCGGCGTCGACTACTCGATGTTCTACCTCAAGCGGGCCCGCGAGGAGCGGGCGGCCGGACGGGCGGAGGGCGCCTCGATCGAGGCCGCAGCCGCGACGTCGGGCCGCTCCGTCCTGATCTCGGGACTGACCGTGCTGGCCGCCATGGCCGGGATGTTCATCAGCGGTGACAAGACCTTCAGCGGGTTCGCAGTGGGGACGATGCTGGTCGTCGCTACGTCGGTCGTTGGCTCGCTGACGGTGCTCCCAGCGCTGCTGTCCAAGCTCGGTGACCGCGTCAACCGGGGCCGCGTCCCGTTTCTGCGCCCTCCCGATCAACGCGTCGGCGAGAGCCGCGTCTGGGGCGCGATTCTCGGGGCGGTCCTGCGGCGGCCGCTCGTCTCGGGGGTCTTGGCAGCCGGCGTCATGATCGCGCTCGCCGTGCCGGCGCTCCGCCTGCACACGACCGTGAGCAGCACAGAGGGTCTCCCACGGTCGCTCGCCGTCGTCAGGACCTACGACAAGATCCAGAAGGTGTTCCCCGGCGAGGCGATCGCCGCGCAGGTCGTCGTCGAGGCGCCCGACGTCCGCTCGGGCAGGGTCCGGAACGCGATCGGAGAGCTGAGACGTAGAGCGCTCGCAAGCGGCGAGATGTTCCGGCCGGTCGAGGTCGACGTCAACAGCGCCGGCACGGTCGCCCTCGTCTCGATCCCGATCGCCGGAAACGGCAACGACTCGGCGTCGAACGATGCGCTCGACACTCTCCGTGACGACCTGGTGCCGGCCACGGTGGGGGCGCTTCCGGACGTGACGACGGGCGTGGGTGGAAACACGGCACTGTCACGCGACTTCCAGCACCAGTTCAGGCAGAGGACGCCGTGGGTGTTCGCCTTCGTGTTCGCGCTGACCTTCGTGCTGATGCTGCTCGCCTTCCGCTCGATCGTGATCGCGGTGAAGGCGATCGTGCTCAACGCCCTCTCGGTCGCTGCCGCCTACGGCATTCTCGTGCTCGTCTTCCAGGACGGCGTGGGGCGCGGATTGATCGGCGCCTCGTCGGGAGGGATCGAGTCGTTCATGCCCATGTTCCTGTTCGTGATCCTGTTCGGGCTCTCGATGGACTACCACGTATTCATCATCAGCCGCATCCGCGAGGGGGTTGACCACGGCATGTCGACGGACGAGGCGGTCGCGCACGGGATCAAGATCACCGCGGGCGTGGTGACCAGCGCGGCGGTCGTGATGGTATTCGTCTTCTCGGTCTTCGTCACGTTGTCGTTCGACCTGCTGAAGCAGTTCGGCGTCGGCCTGGCCGCTGCCGTGCTGATCGACGCGACGATCGTCCGGGCCGTCTTGCTCCCCGCGAGCATGAAGCTGCTCGGCGACTGGAACTGGTATCTCCCCAGCTGGCTCGAGTGGCTGCCGCGGATCGCCGTCGCGACCGAGCCCGAGCCGATCCGCGAAGCACCTCCAATGCCTGCCGCGAGGTAGGAAGGTCGTCGGGGGCGCCCGCGGGGCGCCCAGAAAGAGCGGGTGTGCCCTTTCGTTTCCGGCAGCGGCGGCGCGAATGCGGCTGCTTTATCTTCGGGGCCGCGATCTCGATCGCGTCCTTGTGGAGTTCGCCGACTGTGAAGCTAGGGGGCTGGTGAACGAGCGACCGTCGAGGTCTTGCGCATCGGGTTGAAGAACGGCAGCTCCACCACCGTTCCCGCCGTCCGGCTGCGCCGCGCCTCCACCGTCCACTCGACGTCGATCCTCGTGCCGAGCTTGCTTTGGTCGGCAGCGACTGACGCCAGCGCAACCACCTTCTTCAGTGTCGGGCTCCACGTCGTGCTGGTCGCCTTGCCGATCTGGCGGCCCCGCGCGTACAGAGGAACGGGGACGCGCGAGGCGGCCGGCTCCAGCGTCGGCGTCAACCCCTTCGCGCGGTACAGCTCCTCGAGTGGCTCCCATTCGAGCTCTAGCCCGACGAGCCTCCGCGGAGGCCCGCCGCGACCCTGTTCCCGCTCGAGCGCGCGACGGCCGACGAACTCCACCGGCTTCTCGAAGTCGACGAAGCGGCCCAGAACGCCCAGCTCGAAGGGCGAGTACGACTGCTCGGGAATCAGCGCGCGCCGCACGGAGTCGAAATCCACTTCGATGAGGATCAGCCCTGCCTCGATCCGCGCGATGTCGAGGGCGAGCATCCCTGCTGGCCGGATGCCATAGGCGCTCCCGGCCCGCACGAGGGCGTCCCAGAGCTCGACCGCCTGAGCGCTCTCGACCCACACCTCGTAGCCGAGGTCGCCCGTATAGCCCGTCCGGGAGACGTCGACGGGGATGCTGTCGACCTGCGCGGCCCGCCGGCCGAAGTACTTGAGGTCGCCCCAGGACGTCTCGGTGGCCGCCTCGAGCACGTCGCGGCTCAGCGGCCCCTGCACGGCCAGCGCGGAGATGCGTTCGCTCACGTCCTCGATCTCGACGTCCAGGCCGCGAGCGTTCATCCGGAGCCAGCGCAGCGACGAGTCGGCGGCCGTCCAGCGGTAGGTCCGCTCCTCCAGCCGGGCGACTGTCCCGTCGTCGACCACGCGGCCGTCCTCGTTGCACCAGGATGTGTAGTAGACGCGGCCGACGGCGAGCTTGCTCGCGTCCCGCGTGATCACGCGGTCGACGAGCCGCGTGGCGTCAGGCCCGGAGACTAGGTACTTGTAGAGCGGAGAGACGTCGATGAGCGCCGCCGCCTCCCGGATGGCGTTGTACTCGATCTCGTGGGAGTCGGAGTACGCGCTCGCCGCGAGATAGCCCGACCATTCCCGCCACTGCAGCTTGGTGTTGAGTGGCGCGGTCCGGGGATAGAACGCGGTTCCGACCGACACGGCGGATCTAGGACTTCGGGATCTGCTTCTCGGGGTCGAAGAAGGGCAGCGGCGCGATCGTCGCGTCCCTCATACCCTCGGGTGTCTCCACCGCGACGTGCGTCCCGAGCTCGGTGTGCTCGACAGGGAGCCACGCGTACCCGATGTTCTTCTCGAGGCGGGGCGAATAGACGGCGGAGGTCACCCGTCCGCTCGCGCCGTCGGCCGAAACCGGCCAGCCCGTCGCGTTCATCTCCAGCCGGTCGCCGTCGATCTCGACGCCGACGATCTTCTGCTTCACGCCCTCGTCGCGAATCCTCGTGAGCGCGTCGCGGGCGATGAAATCCGCCTCGGTGTCCAGGTCGACGAGCCGGCCGAGGCCCAGCTCGAAGGGGTTGTTCTCGTAGGTCATGTCGGCACCCCAGTTGAAGATGCCTCCCTCGATCCGGCGGATGTCCACCGGCCCCGTCGGCCGGATCTCGTACGGCTCGCCCGCCTCCATGATCCGGTCCCACAGGTCCGTTCCGCGCGAGGCGTCGAGGAGGTAGATCTCGTATCCGACCTCCGACGTCCAGCCGGTGCGGGTGAGGATGAGCGAGATGCCGTCCAGCTCGAGGCGGCGGAAGTGGTAGTAGCGGAGATCGAGGATGTCGTCGCCGAACAGGCCCCGCACGACGTCCTTCGACTTCGGGCCCTGGATTTGCAGCGGGTACGCCTCGGCCTCCGACAGCTGCACGTCCATCCCCGCGTACGCCGCCAGCCCCTTCGCGTACGGCAGCACGTCGCTGTCCGCGAGCGCGAACCAGAACGTGTTCTCGTCAAGCCGCAGCATGACCGGGTCGTTGAGGATCCCGCCGTCCGGCGCCGTGATCAGCACGTACCTGCCCTGGCCGACCGCGCACGCGCTGAGGTCGCGGCAGGTGAGCAGCTGCGCGAAGCGGAAGCCGTCCGGGCCAGTCACCTCCACGTTGCGCTCGACGGCGACGTCCCAGAGCGTCACGTGGTTCAGCAGGTGCCAGTACTCGGCCTCGAAATCGTCGAAGTTGATCGGGAAGAGCGTGTGGTTGTAGACGGTGAAGCCCTTCGGGCCGTGCCGCTGCGTCGCCTCGTAGAAGGGGCTGCGCCGCAAGCGCGCTCCACGCTGAACCGTCTCCATGTCGAACGGGCCGGACATGGTCGGCAAGCATAGTTGGGCGGCTCTTGGGGAGCACGCCAGGCCGTGCCGCGGTTAGTGTCGCCGCTGATGGCGACCTCCAATCACCGCACGTACGACGCCGTGATCATCGGCGGCGGGCACAACGGGCTCGTGGCCGCGGCGTACCTCGCGCGGGCCGGACTCAAGGTCGTCGTGCTGGAGCGGCGCCACGTTCTCGGCGGGGCGGCGGTAACCGAGGAGGTGTTCCCCGGCTTCCGGTTCAGCGTGGCCTCGTACGTCGTCTCGCTGCTCCGCCCCGAGATCGTCCGGGAGCTCGCGCTGCCGGAGCACGGCCTCGAGATCCTGCCTCTCGACGGAACGTTCACGCCGCTCGACGACGACTACCTGTGGCGTGTGAACGACCACGGCCGCACAGTACGAGAGCTCCGACGCTGGTCGGCGAGCGACGCGGAGGCGTACGAGGAGTACAGCCGCCTAATGGTCGAGATGGCGAGGTTCGTCAAGCCGATTCTGTCCATGGCGCCCCCGGACCCGGGCAGGCTCGATCCGCGCGAATGGCTTCCCGTCGCACGTCTCGCCCGCTCCTTCACCGGCCTCTCCCTGGAGCAGCGAGCGGTGTTCATCCAGCTCATGACGATGAGCGCCGCCGACTTCCTCGACCAGTGGTTCGAGACGGATCCGCTGAAGGCGACGATGAGCGCCTCCGGGATCATCGGCACGTTCCAGGGGATCCGCTCTCCTGGGACCGCCTACGTCCTGCTGCACCACTACATGGGCGAGATCGACGGCGTCCTGCGCGCCTGGGGAATACCGCGAGGAGGGACCGGCGCCGTCAGCGAGGCGATCGCGAGCGCCGCCCGGTCGTTCGGCGCCGAGATCCGGACCGAGACCGCCGTCAAGCACTTCCTGACCCGAGGCGACGAGGTGACCGGCGCCGTCACGTCGGCTGGCGACGAGGTGACCGGGCGGGTGACGCTGTCGAGCCTGGACCCGCAGCAGACGTTCGTCCGGCTCCTGCCGTCCGGCCTCCTCGACGGGTCGTTCCTCGAGGAGGTCGCGCGCTACCGGTACCGGGGCTCCAGCGGGAAGGTGAACCTGGCCCTGGACGGGCTTCCCGAGTTCACGTGCCTGCCCGGCGAGGGCGACCACCTGCGCGGCGCGATCAGCTTCAGCCCGAGCATCGACTACATGGAGCAGGCCTACGACGACGCGAAGTCCGGGCGCTTCAGCCAGCGCCCGTACATCGACATGGTCATCCCGACCCTGGTCGACCCGTCGATGGCGCCCCCGGGCAAGCACGTCATGAGCTGCTTCGTTCAGTACGCGCCCTACCGCCTGGCCGAGGGCGACGAATGGGACGACGGCCGGCGCGATGCGTTCGGGGAGACCGTCGTCGACACGATCGCGGAGCGGGCGCCGAACATCCGCGAGCTGATCCTGCACGCGCAGGTGCTCACCCCCAAGGACATCGAGGACCGGTTCGGGCTCTCCGAGGGAAACATCTTCCAAGGCGAGCTCTCGCTCGAGCAGCTCTTCTTCAACCGGCCCGTGCCGGGATGGGCGCGCTACCGGACGCCGCTGCGGAACCTCTGGATGTGCGGTTCGGCCACGCACCCCGGGGGTGGGATCATGGGCGCGTCGGGACGCCTCGCGGCGCTGCAGGTTCTGCGCGCGCTCCGCGCCAAGAAGGCCGCCTGAGAGTGGCCCGGGAGCGATACGACGCGGTCGTAATCGGGGCCGGCCACAACGGCCTAGTCACGGCTTCGTACCTGGCGAAGGCGGGGCTCCGGACGCTGGTTCTCGAGCGGCGAAGCCGGGCGGGCGGCCCCCTGGCTACCGAGGAGGTCGCGCCCGGTGTGCGCGCGCCGGTTGCGGCCGACTGCGTCGGAGGTCTCCGTGACGACGTCGTCCGTGACCTCGGGCTCGGCTCGCACGGCTTTCGCGCCATCGAGCCGGAGGTGGCGGCCTTCGCCCCGTCCGCCGACGGGCCCGGCCTCACGTTGTGGCGCGACCCTGTCCGGACGGCGACGGAGCTCCGGACGGGGACCCAGCCGCGCGATGCCGAGGCGTTCGTCGCCTTCGACCGCAGGATCCGCTCGCTGGGTGCCTTCCTGGCCCGCGTCCAGGCGACCGAGCCGCCGGACCTCGCGTCTCCGTCCCTCGCGGACGCCACCGGCAGCCTCACGCTGTTGAACGGCCTGCGGCACCTCGGGAGGCAGCAGCTGCGCGAGGCGCTGCGGGTGCTGCCGATGTCCGTCGCGGACCTCGTCGGCGAAGCCGTCGAGGACGAGGCGCTACGCGGCGTCCTCGGCGCGCGAGGCGTTCGTTACACGGCCATGGGCCCCCGGTCGGCGGGGACGGCGCTCAACTTCCTGTGGGACTCGGCCCCAGGAGGAGGAGCGGCGGGCCGCACGGTCTTCGCGCGCGGCGGGCCGGACTCCCTGGCGGAGGCGCTCGTCGCCGCTGCGCGGAGCAAAGGCGCGACGATTCGCCGCGACGCCGACGTCGCGGCCATCCGAACCGGGCGAGGCTCTGTCGAAGGGGTCGCTCTCGCGAGCGGCGAGGAGATCGACGCGCGGATCGTCGTGTCGAACGCCGACCCCAAGCAGACCCTTCTGCGCCTCGTCAACCCGGCCGAGGTCGGCCCGACTCTGGGCTGGCGGGTCGAGCACATCCGCACGCCCGGCGTGGTGGCGAAGGTGACCCTCGTCCTGGAGGGCTTGCCGGCGATCGGCGGCGTCGACGGCGAGCGCTTGCACGGGCGGATCGTCGTCGCACCGAGCCTCGACGACCTCGAGCGGGCATTCGACGACTCGAAGTACGGCCGGATCTCCGATCACCCGTATCTCGAGGCGACGATCCCCACCCTTTCCGACCCCTCGCTCGCCCCTGATGGGACCCACGTCATCACCGCGCTGTTCCAGTACGCGCCACGGCGCCTCCGCGACGCGGACTGGGACGAGGCAACGCGCGATCGTGTAGCGGACCGGGCCGTGCGGACGCTCGAGGTCTATGCACCGGGCATCGCGGACAAGATCGTCGCTCGCCACGTCGTCACGCCTGCGGACCTCGAGCGAGAGTACGGGCTCAGCGGCGGGCACCCGATGCACGGCGAGCACGCCCTCGACCAGGTCTTCGCCTGGCGGCCCCTCCTCGGCCATGCTCGCTACCGGCTTGCCGGGATCCGCGGCCTCTACATGTGTGGGGCGGGCACACACCCCGGGGGCGGGGTCACCGGCGGCCCCGGGAGGAACGCAGCCCGGGCTATCCTGGCCGACGCCCGCCGAGCTCGACGCCGCAGCACGAGACGTCGCGCACGCGGTGCGGACGCATAGCGGGCGTGGACTAAGTTGCCGGCGTTGCGGGTCGTCAGACGGCGGAGCGACCGTCTGCGGCAGGCCGTCGCGATCTCGGGGGGAGGGGGAGGCGCCGGCGCTGACCGGACTCGAGCTGGAGAGCATCGGCAAGAGACTCGTCGGCCGTTCGCAGGGATCTGGTCGACGTGTCCTGGGCGATGCAGCCTGGGAGGGATTGCCCGAGCCGACGAAGCAGATCTTCCGCCAACGGCCGGCGATCGTTGCCGAGTTTTCCACGGCGGCCGAGGTCGCAGGTTCAAATCCTGCCCCCGCTACTTAAGAAAGGCCCCTGGAAACGGGGCCCTTTCTCATTACACCTGGTCTGAAGTCACGACTTCTGCAAGCGGTTCTGCAGGCACCCAACGGTACTTACGGCGCTTCACTCCTATTTTGGGGTTCTCACCACTCTCCGGCGCTCTACGGTTCTTCGAGCGCGGTGGCCCTTGCCGGAGCGCGGGCGGGGTGGCACGCTTGGGCAAAGCAGGGTAGATCAGGGGGCGATTCGATGAAGACGATCGAGAGTGACGCAGCCGCGAATCGATGCTCGCGCGCGCCGGAGCCCCTAGGGAGGCCGCACTGAGCACCGGCCGCGTCGTTCTCATCGTCCTCGGCAGCATTGTGGCCCTGCTCGGGCTCGGGCTGGCGGCGGGCGGCGGTTTCTTACTCTGGGCCGACCGCACCCAACGCGAGGGCGGCTACCTGACGACGCCGACTGAGCGGTTCGCGACGTCGACCTACGCGCTGACGCGCGAGCGGCTCGAGGCGGACGCCGGTGGGCCGAATTGGATCTGGAACGACAACTGGCTCGGCAAGGTGCGGATCCGCGGCGCAGGCGCCGCTGCGAAGCCCCTCTTCATCGGGATCGGTCCGGAGGCGGCCGTCGCCGGCTACCTCGGGCGCGTCGCACACGCCGACGTCGAGGACATCAACTTCGATCCGTTCCGGGTCGAGTACCGTCAGATTGCGGGAGATGCGCCGCGGCGACCGCCGACCGCCCAGAACTTCTGGGCGGCGTCGGCCTCGGGCCAGGGAAGGCAGACCGTCACCTGGAAGGTGCGTGAGGGCGACTGGTCGGTCGTCCTTATGAATGCCGACGGGTCGCGCGGCGTCGCGGCCGATGTCGACCTCGGGGCCAAGCTGTCGTTCTTGCTCTGGGTCGCGATCGGGCTGCTCGTAGGCGGCGTGCTCATCCTCGGAGGGAGTGTCGCGCTGATCGTCCTTGCCGCGCGGAAGCGGCCGCCTCCGGCTGCGCCGCCGAGGCCGGCCACGACAACCGGCGAAGTGTGAGGATGGACGGTCGCGAGCACGCGCGCCTTGATCGCGGACAGGAGGGCTATCCGTATTCCACGTTGAGCTCGTATGTCGCTAGGAGCGTTCAGTGTTTCGGTTGGCGAAACCGCTGAGGGCTCCCAGTCCAGCGACAACCGTCCTCTCACCGACGGCGACGTGAAGTACGCGAAGCGCTTGGGCACCCCGCACTCATGCGTGCCTCCGACAACACCCGTAGATGGAGGGAGCATGACCGAAGAAGCCTCGCTGCTGGTGAATCGAAACCCCTGCTAAAGCGGGGTTTTCTTGGGAGTCGAGGTCGCGCCGGCTATGAACCTGCGACCTGCCGGCGTGGTCGGAGGCCGCGTGGAGCGGACGGACCAGCGGCTTGGCAGGTCCGGCAGTTGCGGCTCCTCGATGAATGCCTCCTGAGAGACCTTGTGGGGCCGAACGATCGGCTGGAGCAGGCATTTCCTCGGCGAGCGCACAGGCTGTGACCGGCTACGACCGGCTACCGCCCGGCACAGCCTGGATGCCCTCGGCGCGCAGCGTGCCGATCTCGCCACCCTCCTGGACCGTGCTTAGTACTCGTCGTGCCGGCGGATCCACACCTGGAATGCGTCGCCTTCGTCCCGCCCCTTCGGCGCGCGGTCGAGGATCCCGTAGTAGCCCATCAGGAACTCGACCCCGCGAGCCCCGGTCGAATAGGTGTGGTAGACCGCCCCGTTATCCAGGACGAAGGAGCTGAAGCCTTGGCTCTGGGTCAGGTACCCGACTACGTCGGTGCCGCTCTCGCTGGCATTGCGGTCGGCGATCGGCGGCAGGGCCTCGAGTATCGGCGCGACCCACTCGCGCGTCTGCTCCTCGGTGCTCGAGTAACCGAGGTCGAGGTTGAACTCACTGTTGGCTGACGACACCCAGAGGAAACTCCAGCCCATGCGCCGCTTGTACGCCTGCAGCTTCCCGAGCGGGGCCTGCGACACGAAGAGCATGGTCACGTCGCACGCGTTTAGGTGTGGGACGACGCCGTTGACTGCGTCCGCTACCGACGAGCAGGTCGGGCAGCCAGCCTCGTAGCTCGGGCCGAACATGAAGTGGTAGACGAGCAGCTGACTGCGGCCGTCGAACAGCTCCGCCAGCGTGCGCGTGCCGTCGTCTGTGTCGAAGCGGTACTCCTTCTCGACTCGGACCCAGGGCAGCTCGCGCCGCCGCCGTGCCAGCTCGTCACCCAGGCGGGTGTGCTGCTTCTCGCGAGCGAGCAGCTCCTCGCGGGCAGCTGCCCACTCCTCGCGACTCACGACCTCGTGATCGGTCATCATGCGCTCCTTTCCGGTGCAAGTCATCTTTGCGGCTGAGCGGTGCGCCGCGGGCCGCGACTACTCGGGAAGCGTTCGTGGCAGTCCGAAGTGGGGGAAGAGGCCGCGGTCGAAGAACCAGGTGATGGCCGAGATGCGGTCGCCCTGCAGCGTGAGCACCAACGGCCCGTCCTTTCGCTCGCACACAGGTAATGACACCGTCGACGGTTGGAACGGATCGGCCGTTCCGATCGGATCGCCGCCGGTGTCTCAACGAGTAATCCGCGGAACGGAGACAGGAGGACGGGTGGAGACCGGACGGACGCGACGCCATGACGAGCACTAGGACAGCCGCGGCGGCAGCCGCGCTGACGGCGAGGCTCGGGCTCGCCGCCGCATCCTGGGTCGCGGTTCCGGCAGTCTTGAGACACGCTCATGCCAGCGGTCGTGTGCGCCGTGCCGCTATTCGTCGGGTCGTACCTTGCCGTCTGGACACTCGTGGGCGTCGCCGTGTATGCGTTGTACCGGCCGCACGGGTCTTCCGCCGCCGGTGCGCTTGCGATCGCGGCAAGTGTCCACGAGTTCACGCCGCTCAAATGACCGATCACACGACCGGAACACGTGATGAGTGGCTTGCGGCCCGGCTGGAGCTGCTCGAGGCCGAGAAGGCGCTGACGCGGCGTAGCGACGAACTGGCGCGGCGGCGGCAGCACAGCTGCCCTGGGTCAGGATCGACAAGGACTACCGCTTCGACACCGACGAGGGGAGCGCTTCGTTGGCGGACCTGTTCGGAGGGCGCTCCCAGCTCCTCATCTACCACTTCATGTTCGGGCCCGAGTACACGGCGGGCTGTCCGTCCTGCTCGGCGATCGCGGACGGCTTCGACGGCTCCGTCGTCCACCTCGCCAAATCACGACGTCACGCTCTGCGCGGTGTCGCGGGCTCCGCTCGCGAAACTGCAGGCGTACAAGCGGCGGATGGGCTGGAGCTTCCCCTGGGCGTCTTCGTTCGACAGGACCTCAACTACGACTTCGGCACGTCGATCACCGAGGAGCAGCAGCGCTCCGGAGTCGTCGAATACAACTACCGGTCGATGGACGTGACGCCGATGCTGGAGGCCGGCAACAGCCCCATCGCCGACATCGCCGCCGCGCTCGGAACGGACGCCGCGACGTACACGCGCGAGTTGCCGAGGATGAGCGCCTTCGCACTCGAGGACGGCGTCGTCTACCACACCTACTCGGCGTACGCGCGCGGGCTGGACGGCCTCTGGGGCATGTACCAGTGGCTCGACCGCGCGCCACGCGGGCGCAACGAGAGCCTGTTCGTGGGTACGGGCGACCTGCGCGCCGGCGTCTGGTACCGCCGCCACGACGAGTACGACAGCGAGTGATGCGTGCCCCGGGTGACCGGCCGGAGCCGCGCCACGAGCCGGAGCCCGGCCGGCGTGAAGGTCAGCCGGTCGTCGTCGAGGCGGGCGTCGAGCTCGACCGCCCGCGGCCCACCACCCCCGTCCTCCTCTCGCCGTTCGACAACCTGCTTTGGGAACTCGTTTCGGGCAGCGCGTGCTCGGCTTCGAGAACGTGATCGAGATGTACAAGCCGGCGCCGAAGCGCCGCTACGGCCACTACGTCCGAATCGATACCGGTGAATGAACCGCGCGATAGGCGGGCGGCCGGCAATCGTCCCTCGTTGGCGATTTCGTTTTAACCGAACCGAAGTGTTCATCACTCGACCGCGAGGTGGGGGATGGGCGGTCGAGGAAAGAGAAGCTAGACGTGAGCCGGGTCGCCGAGCGCGGCCGCAAGTTGCCCGCGCGAGCTGATCGCGAGCTTGCGGTAGATGCTCGTGAGGTGGACTTCGACCGTCCTCTGCGTGACAAAAAGCGCTTGCGCGATCTCGCGGTTCGTGGGGCCTTCGGCGGCCATCTCGGCAACGCGCCGTTCGCTGGGCGTGAGTGACTCGACGCCGCTCAGGGCGATGCGCCGGGGCCGCGCGCCGGTGGCGAGGAGCTCGCTCTCGGCACGTGCGGCAAGGGACGCGGCGCCGCAGATCGTCGCCAGCTCGACAGCGTGCCGAAGCTGCTCGCGCGCCTGGGAGCGGCGATTGGCCCTGCGAAGCGCAGCTCCCAGCTCGGTGCGCGCCTTCGCGTGCTCGAGCTTCGCCGGCGATTCCCTCAGCACCTGCACCGCTTCCTCGAGCAGGGCGAGCCCCCGCTCGCCGCCCTCGATCAGTCCCGCCGCGCGCAGGGCTGCGCCGAGCGCGCGCGGGGCGCCCCAGGTGCGGGCGAGCTCAAGCTCTTCCGTTGCCAGCCGGCGAGCCTCGTCCTGCTCGCCGAGCTGAAGAAGGGCGAGGGCGGCCGGCGAGCGCCAGGCAATGAAGGCAGGATTGCGGCTCCCGACACCCTCGAACCGGCGGCCGGCATCGAGCATCTCCTCGACGCCTCCGGCCAAGTCGCCGCGCAGGATGCGCAGTCGGGCGCTGCTGTCTCGAAGAAAGAGGAGGCGCTCACTATCACGGTGGGATTCGCGAAAGGCGACGCTGGCGAGGGCGGCCGTGGCATCGTCGAGCTTGCCCTGCTCCATCAGGGTGTCGGCGAGAAAGGCTGAGGCGTGCCCTGAAAAGCGAGCAGTGGGTCCCCAGGCCTCGCCAATGGCGAGGGCCTCGCGAGCCTCAGCCTCCGCCTCAGTCAAGTCGCCTCGCCACACCAACGTCTGCAGGCGAAAGACCTTTGCGGCGGCGAAGGCGAGGGCCGATCCCCGTCTGTGTGCCTCGGCGAGCGCGTCCTCGTAGATGACCAGGGTCTCGTCGAGATCCGCCATTGCCAGGACGGTGACGGGCGGAATGAAGGCTGTGCCGGAAACGTCCCCCCGCAAAAGCGTCCCCTCGGATAGCGCACGGCGCGCGAGCGGGACGACCTCATCGGCCGGCACGCACGCCCGTGCGTCGTGGTGCGCGAGGAGCGAGAGCAGCACTTTTTCGCCGAGAGTGGCGTCCGCGGGCCGGCTGCGGACGCGCTCGAGCAACTCGAGCGCGTGGCTGTGGAGAGCCGGCGCAAACAAGTCGTTGGTGATGAGCCCCGCCTGAAGCAGGCGCTCAAGCTCGGCGTCGGCGCCGCCGAGCTCATCCAACGCCTCAGTTAGGACGGCGTCCGACTCCTCCCCGCGGAGGAGGTAGAGCTGGCGGCCGAGCAGCAGCGCGGTCTCGGCCCTCCTGATCGGGTCGCCGATCAGCTTCCGCGCCGCCTGCAAATGCTCGACCGCCGCGTCGCCGCTCACACGGACCTCGGCGGACCCGAGCTCGAGCAGCACCTCAGCGCGATCTGCGCCACTCGGCGGCTCGGCGAGCGCGCGGCGAAGATACGCAACGGCGCTCTCCGAAGCACCGCGAGCGCCCGCACGGCGGGCGGCTTCACGCAACGTCGCGACGACCTGTGGGTTGCCGGCCGGAGGACTGCGCAGCAGGTGCGCAGCGACGCGCTCGGGCTCCGCCCCGCCGGCGGCGAGAAGACCCGCGGCCCGTGCGTGCGCGCCGTCTCGCTCAAGAGGAGTGAGAGACTCGTACACGGCCGCGCGAATGAGTGGGTGGACGAAACCGAGCGGTTGCTGCGGCCGCAGCACGTCGACTCGTGCAAGCGCGCCTGCCGCCTCGGAGGCGGTCTGCTCGTCCAAGCCGGCCAACTCGGCGGCGTAGCGGGGGTCGGCGTCGTCGCCGAGAACCGCCACGACCTGTGCAAGCGCCGTAGCTTCCGGCGGAAGCATGGAAAGCCGAAGCGAGACTGGACGTGAGCCAGCCCGCGCCTCGAGCTCGGGGAGGCGGACTACATTCGCCTCGATCGGGATCAGACCCTCGGCGGCGATCGCGTGTACGAGCTCACGCAAGAGCAGCGGATTGCCGCCCGTTTCCTCCCAGCAGGCGGCGCAGAAGGCATCGTCGGCATTCGGCGAGAGTGTCTCGCGCACAAGCCGGGCGGCGGCCTCGGTGCTCAAAGGAGCAGGTCGAATCACCGTGGCCAGCGGGTCGGCGACGATCTGCCCCATGAGACCCGAGTCCTCTCCCGGCTCCTGGGGCCTGAGGCCGATGACGATCGAGAGGTCGAGCCCCTCCATCCGCGGCAACACGTAGGCGAGCCAGCGTAAGGAAGGTAGGTCGCACCAGTGCAGGTCGTCGATGGCGAGCAGGAGCGATCGGCGCGTCGCGATGTTGGCCGTCAGCCAATAGAGCCCATGAAGCGCCGCCAACGACGAATCCGCGGCAGGCTCGGTTTCGAGTTCGGCGGGATCAAACAGCGGCGCCGCGAGCGCCGCGGCCCCCACGAAGAGCTCGGCTCGCTCCTCGGCCGGTAGGAAGGCAAGAAACGGCTCGAATAGCTGCCGTACCAACCCGTAGGAAAATGAGCGCTCGAACTCGGAGCCGCGTCCGCTCAGCACCTGCAACCCGGCCTCTTGCGCCAGCGCTTTCGTCTCCGCCATCAGGGCGGTCTTGCCGATGCCCGGCGGCCCCTCGATTGCCAGAAGGCGCCCGCCGCCGCTGGAGGTCGCGCCGACCAGGCCCTCGACCGTTGCCAGTTCGGTATCGCGCTCGAGCAACTCGAGCTGAACCAGGGAAGGCCGCTCGGTCACTTGCGCGCTGTCCCCCCGCGGCCAGCATTCACCGGGTTGGGCACGTCGGGAGTCTACGCGTGCACCTCCAGCGCCACGCGGTTCCGGTCCTACGCCGTCGCGTCTAGGGGGCAAAACACTGCGGTTCGGATTTGGGTTCTCCCACGATGCGAACACTGCCTCGCTCGAGCACGATCGAATCCATGGTCATTCGAGATGACACATCAGAGGCGGCTCAGGTGACGGGCCGCCGCTTTCCAGGAAGGAGGGCCCAGTTCATGACCGCAGAGTCCTACCCGAGAGCTGTATCCACCGCTGAGGCGCCAGACGCCTCGTCCCTGTCGTCCAGGCGCGGGATCGCGATCCTGCTCCTGCTGAGTCTCGTCCAGTTCATGGACGTGCTCGATGCTTCGATCCTGAACATTGGCCTGCCGTCGATCAAGGACGACCTCGGCTTCAGCCAGCAGAGCCTGCTGTGGGTCGTCAACGGCTACATCCTCGCCTACGGCGGCTTCCTGCTGCTGGGCGGCCGTATGGCCGATCTGCTCGGCCGCCGCTTCATCCTCGTCACCGGCCTGGTTGTCTTCGCCGGTGCCTCGCTGCTCGGCGGGTTGGCCCAGAGCGGTTCGCTGCTCGTCGGTGCCCGTTTCGCCCAGGGGCTGGGCGCCGCAATGCTCTCACCCGCCGCGCTGTCGACACTGACGAGCACCTTCCGCTCCACCCGTGACCGCAACACCGCCCTCGGTGTCTGGGCGGCGGTCTCGGGCATCGGCGGCGCCGCCGGCGTGCTCTTCGGCGGTCTCCTCACTGAGGGGCCCGGCTGGCGCTGGGTGCTGTTCGTCAACGTCCCCTTCAGCGCGGTCGCCTTCGTGGGCGCCTTCTTCCTGCTCAAGCGGGAGCGCCGCAAGCCAGCAGCCCTGGCGAACTTCGACGCGCTCGGCGCCTTCCTCGTCACCGGCGGCATGCTGCTGCTCGTCTACGCGCTCGTGAAGGCGCCCGACGTCGGCTGGGGCGCGACACGCACGATCGGCGAGCTCGCGGTCGCGGGAGTGACGCTCGCCGCCTTCGTCGCCAACGAGCTGCGCGTTCGCAACCCGCTCGTCCCGATGTCGATCCTGCGCGTCAAGGGAGTCGCCGCCGCCGATGCCACCCAGATGGTGGCCCTGGCCGGCTTCCTCCCGATGTTCTTCTTCCTCACGCTCTACATGCAGACCGTGCTCCACTACTCGCCGATCCAGACCGGAATCGCCTATCTGCCGCTGACCGGTGGCTTCATCATCGCCGCCAGCATCTCCTCGCAGCTCTTCGCACGCATCGGCACCAAGCCGGTCGTCCTCCTTGGCAGCGTGATCGGAGCCGGCGGCCTGTACTGGCTCTCCCGGATCCCGGTAGACGGCTCCTACGTCTCGGACATCCTGCCGGGCCTCCTGGTCGTCTCCGTCGGCCTCGGTGGGGTCTTCACCGGTCTGACCACAGCGGCCAACGCCGGCGTCGACGAGGACAAGGCCGGGCTCG